>OCTW011518642.1_pt1 | contig 15128 bp, 12 predicted proteins | sample 1539671 | NCBI WGS metagenome assembly OCTW01 (sample SAMN02144230, study PRJEB22623) | gut metagenome | biome: sheep rumen | host: Ovis aries | place: New Zealand
ACAATCTTCTTCTCCATCAGCCCGTTCTTGTGCTAACGTCTTTTTTTCATCATATTCAGCGATACACATTCTTTTCACCTCAGCTTTGTTGATTCGCAAAAAGTTTTTATTCTCTAAACTTTTCTGCCGCCGATCCAAGTTTATCGGGCTCAATTGATATATCTCTTTCAAGTGCATTTATTGCTTGTTTAATCTTTGTTTCGAGCAAGTCTTTGCTTGCGTCTTGTCTGATATATTTTAATATATCAAGTGCGTTTGAAACATTCTCGGCAAGATTATCGTAATTTGATTCTGCTCCTGCAAGCTTTGATGCCCAATAAATATCGTTTTTCATAAGCAATTCAATTTGTTTTCTCAATTGTTTATTTTCCTCATTGACCTTTTGAACAGATGACTGTGATGAATTTGATTCTTCTGTTTTATAAGACTTGATATATGCGTCAAATAGAGGCTGTTGGTAAAACGTTGGTCTGAGAATACCCGTATCTTTTGAAATGTTCATAGCGTTAATGCCGTTTTCTTTTATTACTTCTTTGGCTTCCGCAACCTTTCTCAACCTCTTTTGTATAGCGTCATCTATAAGCAAAAATTTTTCTTGCCGGTTTTTTGTTAAATCATTAAATGATTTGTCATAGTTTGATAAGAAATCGTTTATTCTATCTATTGCTTCGTTGTCCATCACTTAATTCCTTTCTGACCGCATCAATATAGTATTTCAAATATGATGTATTCTTAACATGAAGTTTTTTGGCGAGTTCGGATTTGGATATTTCACCGTTTTGTTCAATAATAATCCTGTAAATACAGCCCTTTCTCAACATGGAGCAAACATCTTTTCCTCCCGACGCACCCCGTTCGGGATTAATCTCACAATAATACTTATATAAACGTGAAGCAAAATTTTTTTCAAACAAGGAATCGTTATCAGTCATATAAGAAATGAGTCTGTAAAAAAACTCCTTTGTCACAGGCACAATCTTATATCCATTCTTATTTTTAACAGTTATATATTGCGAGTTATCATTTGTTTGTAGATTATCAAGTTTTAATTTATTTATTTCATAATATTGAAGAGTGTACTTATATATTAGCTCAACTTTCAAATAAGCAGCTTCATCATTTTCTTTGATTATTACATCGATTAATTTTTTGTATTCATCATCATTTATATATTTGCTTATATCTTTACCGTGATCAATATGCCCCTCCAGAGTTTTATTTATACGATCTCGAACAGCCCAACTATAGCACTCCGAAGATAACGCCGTACAATTAATATTTAAATAGTTTAAGAATTTTCGAATTGAAGATATCTGATTAATCACAGTTGATCTACTCTTTCTGGATACGGCAACAGGTTCTCCGGCTAAGTTTTTTATAATGAGACCAAAATCAGAATAATCGCCTCCTAAAAAATCAACAAGCTCAAATATATTTTCAAGTGTCAGGTTATCAATATCATATCCTGTGATTTGCAAAAAAACAAAAAACAGTCTTAAATCACTTGCTTGATTAATTCGAGTCTTTTCATCAACGTTTGATAAATAGATGTTGATGTATTTAAAGAACAAATAATTGAGCTCCATCTCATCATTATACAACAGCAACCAAAAAGAATCCCCTTTTGAACATTTATATAGAGGGAACTCTATTGCTTCGTGTATTACACAATCTCTACCATAACGCTCAAAGCACGCTAACTTATTTGTCACTCTGTTAACTTCCAAAGCCTTATCTCCCCTGTTGTTAATTCAATTTTATTATACCAAGCACTAAACAATATGTCAAGAAAAATATTACACATATAATATTTAAAAACTAGTTGACAAGTGATTATTTGCGTAGTATACTAAATCCAAAACAAAGAGTTGTTCTTTTGTTCATCTACTGAAGCTCATTTTTTATAAGCACAAAACAGCATATCAAAATTACGGAGGTGTGTTAAATGAAAACGGAATGCAGTGCTCGCGAGTTTAATGTGTATTATCAATTACATAAAAGATGGATAAGCAGCAACGGCGAAGATGGACATCAAGCTATTTTTTTAAACAGAAGATTCTATGATGTTGATTTTTTTGAGCTTGAACTCAAGAATGTTATTTTTGTTGGATGCGTTTTTTATAAAACAAAATTAGATAAACTTGTGTTTAGTAGATGCGGTTTTTATGAATGTGAGTTTGCCAGTATATTATCTTATAATCTTAAAATATTTGATTGCGCGTTTCATTATTGTGAGTTTAGATTATCCAAAATAGTTTGCTCATCTATAATCAGTAATTATTTTGATAACTGTAATATCTACGGCAACAACCTTTTAGCTAATACTTTTATACACAACGCAGCATATAAAGGAGAAATTGATGAAATGTGTCTTAACAAAATTGAAGACGCCAAAACAATACGAAGTGGTTTTGATCCGAGGTTTGTACAAGCTGTAGAAGAAAACTACGGTGATGTATTTCAAAACTATGATGATACTGAATATGATGAGGAATAGAGAAATATATCAAAAGGTACAGCTTTTGAAGCGCCAGAACGGAGGTATATTATGATCTTCAAAACACGCATTAACAAACACGGAATATCACATTCAACATTTTACAGGCAAACAAAACACACAAATATATAAATTTATTTTTTTAGGAGGTTCAAAATGAAATCTAAGTTTTTATCAATCTTACTGGCAATCACATTAATCATCGGCGTCAACACTGTTTCACTCTCTGCCTCGGCGGCAGAGAGTGTCTCAGAGGAGCTTTCCGCTTCGGCGGGATTGGTCACGCTCTCCGGCACACGAATATATAATCTCAACGATAACAATTACACAATTTACGGAAAGCCGGTAAATTCATACCTTACCGAATTGAACGACGGCTCGCTTGAAAGAGTACAATACAACACATCGGGAAAAATACTTATAGAAAAATATTCTTCGGATGGAAGGTCGCTGAAAAGCTCTTTGACTTTGAACAAAGAGCTATCGAATTTCGCGGGATTTTACTCCGGAAAGAATTACAACTTTTTGGTTTTTGCAAACAGCAACTACGCAGAAAACAACTCCGCAGAGGTTCTCAGGGTTGTTAAGTACAGCAAAAACTGGGCTCGTGTTTCGAGCGCTTCAATACGCGGAGTAAACACCGTTGAAGCCGCGGCTTCAGGCTCGCTCAGAATGGCTGAGGCAAACGGCGTTTTATACATCCACACCTGTCACATAATGTATAAAACCTACGACGGTTTAAATCATCAGGCAAATATGACATTTGCTATCAACGAAAACAATATGTCTGTAAAAGAGCAGTATTCAGGTATAATGAACATCGATGACACAGGCTATGTAAGTCACTCTTTTAATCAGTTTGTTCAGACCGACAGTTCCTCTCTTTACAGGGTAGACCACGGAGACGCATATCCCAGAGGTATCTCTATTACCAAAGCGTCCTTAAACGGCAGTTTTACCAAAGTTAAGGTATCTATCCCGGTCAATCTCAGTTATACAGGAAATATCGGAGAAAACCAAACAGGCGCTTCTGTGGGCGGGTTCGAGCTCTCAGATAACAACTGCTTAATCGCCTTCAACTCGGTCGATTTTACGAAACAAAACGTCGGTTATGACGGCGTAAGAAACATCTATATTTCCGTTACAAACAAAGAGCTGAATCAATCAAAAAACATAAAACTCACCAACTACTCCGCTAACGGAATCACCACCGCTCAAACTCCTCAGCTTGTTAAATTGAAGAATAACAAGTTCCTTGTTATGTGGAGCGAGGTAAACAAAAACACACTCGATGGAATTACAAAGCTTGCGTTAATCAACGACTCCGGTCAGATTATCGGCAATACTGTCTCAACCAATATGCCTTTATCGGACTGCAAGCCGGTTTTGTGCGGCGACGGTCTTGTTAAATGGTTTGTCGGAGACAGAAATTTTGTAAATCTTTACCTGATAAACCCCGAAAACCTTAACGGTACACCTGCTGTTCCGGCACTCCCAAAGCCCGGCGTTCCCGAGGTTTTAAAGCTTGAGAACACCCGCCAGGGCTTGAATGTAACGGTTAATCAAGCGTCGCTTTCTGTTTACAATCTGATTTACTATAAAACTGCAGCACAAAAGAACTGGTCGCAAATCAAAATCAACAAAAACACCTGTACCCTTACCGGATTGCAGTCGGGAGCTCTGTACTATGTTCAAACACAATCGTTCGATTTTTACGGCCCTTCGGGTGAGTTTTCCAAAGTGAAAAGTATGACTTATCTAGCTCCTGCCGAAATTACAAGCCTGCGTTACAACAACGGAAACTCACTGAGCTGGAGCAAGGTTAACGGAGCCAATAAGTATCAGATAGCCGTATTAAAATCAGGCGATAATGACTTCAAATACTACACGGCAACCGGGACGTCTTTTACCGATAAGAATATCGTGCTAAACAATAAATATGCTTATCAGGTACGACCAATGTATCAGACAAACGGCAGCGGAACAGCCTATGGAGCATGGTCTCCTGCAAAAACAATTACTGTTCCTTCCGCTTCCGCCAAACCCGCGCTTTCTGTAGCAAACTACCGCGATGGTATCGGCGTTGTTTGGAGCAGCGTTCCAAGCGCTAACAGTTACAATGTTTTTTACCGCGCAAAATCTGATAACGCATGGTCAAAAATGACGGTTACCGGAACAAGCTGTGTTGTTACCGGAGTTACTTCCGGACAGCTTTATTATATCCAAGTTCAGCCAATACTTTCTAACGGCGGCGGACGCTACTCGGATGTAAAATCAATGACAGCTCTTTCAACCGCAAACATCACCAATCTCAGCTACAACGGAAATTGCTCTCTTAGCTGGTCGCCCGTTAAAGGAGCTAACAAATATCAAATCGCACGAATAAAAAAGGGATATAAGACTTTCGATTATTTCTATTCCGATACCACATCCTTTGTGGAAAAAAACGCCAACGGCGGAACTGTATACACATATCAGGTACGACCGATGTATCAAACCGCCAACAACGGAACAGCCTACGGCGCGTGGTCGGTTGGGAAATCTGTAACAACGCTGGTCGCACCGACCTCCAAGCTGTCTAAAAGTTCATACGGCTTAACGCTCTCTTGGAACTCTATCCGCGGTGCAAAGAAATACGAAATAATCCTTATGAAAGGCTCTGCTTCAAACTTCTCGGAATTTGAAACTGCAAACCTTTCTTACACATTCAACGCCCTTGAAAAAGGAAAAATATATGTCGCTTATGTTCGCGCGGTTTCCGGCGACATCAAAGGTCCGCTTTCTGTCATACAGAGTATTGAATATAAATAACACTCATTAAATGAAAAATCGGTTTTCATCCGCAGCCATACCCGTCGACGCTGTAATTTAAGCGTCGACGGAATATAGCATAATTCATTTAATAAAGTCCAAGGTATCTATCTTTTTTAGTTCGTTAATATCATACGACGTTTTTCTTTTATCTTTATTATAAAAAATATTATTAGGTGATCCTTTGGTCACCATATGTTCGTTATATGTGTCCCCATCTGATTCATATTTACTGGTTGAGGTAGTGAGATTTTTAACACTACATTGCTTATCGAACTGACAAACATTATTTGATAAAGGATAAAGTTTGCGACCTACCACCGAATAATTATTATGTGATCTAATTAACTCTCTCTTCACAAATCCTAAAGAACAAAGTGTTGTTATAGAGCTCTTAACTGTTCTCTCTGTTGCCGGTAAAAGCTCACTGAATTTTTTGTTGCCCATACTACAATATCCTGTTTTTTGACTCAAAGAATACACGAGCCCAAAAACATATTTATCTGTGGGTGTTAATCTTACATCATTAACAACATATAAGGGAATTATTATATACTTCCCCTTATTAATATCGACCGATACACTTATATTCTCATTCAATTTGATCACCACTTTTCTCAAGCATAGCAGGATTTGAAAGGTATCGAATTAGCAAATCCAGATCAATCAACCTTTTCCTATTTCCGACTTTTAGCGACGGAACAGTCCCGGTCTTAACTAACGTTTTTAAAAAATATTTGGTTACCTTAGTGTTTGGATCCATTCTTTTTATATCGTTATATGCCTCGTCAACCGTTCTCAGCCGAACTAGGGACTTGCACGGTATATTATTATTATCATTCATCTTTTACCTCCGGTGCTAATATACAAGCTGAAACGACTTTCAGCAGTGAAAAAATCGACTGATGATCATCATTATTTATCTTAATTTTATCATAACAAATTCTTTTTTTCAGCAAAATAGCACAACATTATGCAATAATTCTTTTACAGAAATTAAGCCCAAACAAATGTAAATAATTAAACAAAAAGGAGAAAATAAATGGAAATATTTGCAGAAAGACTAAAGTATTTACGTGAAAACTGGAAATTAAGCCAAAAAGAGGTAGCTCAGAGAATTCATTCTACAGAAATGAGCATCTCAAACTACGAAAAAGGTATCCGAACTCCTTCTATAGACACACTCAATGAATTAGCTGATTGTTTTGGAGTTACAGCAGATTACTTGCTCGGAAGGAGTAAGTATCCTGTTGCAAACATGAAGTTAGAAAAGGTATGTGACTATACCGGATTAAGTCCTTTCGCATTAAAATTATTGAATCAATTCAAAGAACACGCTATGCCAAAAATTCTAAATACTATTCTGTCCGATAAAATGGGTATTGAATTTTTTAATTATTGCGAGTATATAAACGGTTGTGCTACTTTTGAGCAGAGTATAAAAATCCAACAGCACCATTTTAATATGCTATCAAAAACAGAAATCGATGAAAGCAACAAGGACGTGATTAAAAACAAAATGAATAAACTGCTATCAAATATTTCAGATGCAGAAAAATTCAAAGATCAATACGAGTATAAGGCGAAAAAATTCACTTCCAGGTTACTGAAATGCTTTTATGGCTTATCTGAGTGCGATTATATTACTCCACCGCCAAAATCTTTTACTGTGGTTACAGAAATAATGAAACTCGATGAGAAATCAAAAAAAGACAACTCTGATCCTTCGAACAGAGGGTTCATTACGGCTGTTGATTTGCATATCGAGAATCATGATGATAATGATGACAGTATTAATACTGCTGATGGTGAAAATGATGTCAACAATCAAAAAAAGAGTTAACTCCTATTATATCACTGTGTCTTGTGGATACGACTCATCAGGCAAGCAAATTAGATATACAAAAACTGTAATTCCGCCAAACAACCTCACACCAAAGCAAGCGCAGAAATGGGTAGAAAAAGAGGCCGCCGTATTTGAAGATGACTGCAATCACGGTCTAGTTCAAAACGGCAACATCAAACTCGAGGCGTTTTGTTCCGAGTGGTTAAAATACAAGAAAAACGAACTGAAAACAAGGACTTATATTCGTTACAAAGATATGATGCCGCGTATAATCAAAGCTATGGGACACCTTAGGCTTGACCACATCAATCCGCAGCACTTGTTATCTTTCTATCAAAGTCTGTATGAAGAAGGAGCACGAATAGACCAAAAATATAAGTGTACTCTCGACCTAAATGTGTATTTGAAAAATAAAAAAATGAGCCGAGCGGAGCTTTCGAGGCGAACAGGAGTAGCAAGCTCAACCCTTGCCGGCTTAACGCAAGGGCACAACTGTGCAAAAGAAACAGCCGAAAAACTAAGCGCCGGAATGAATGTTCCGTTCACCAAACTATTTTCACCCGCAGGCGGCAAAACCCGCTTGTCTGACAAAACCATTCTAAACCATCATCGTTTACTATCGTCAATGTTTTCAGACGCTGTTATGTGGGGAAGGATCAATCATAATCCATGTGACAGAGTTCGAACGCCGCGAGTAAAAAAGAAAGAACCAAAATATCTTGATGAAGTTGAAGCTGCAAAACTGCTCGACCTACTTGAATCAGAGCGAACAGATTATAAAACGATTATCCGTTTGCTGCTTTTCACAGGATGCCGCCGAGGTGAATTATTAGCTCTGCATTGGGATGACGTTGATTTTGAGCGCAATTTGCTTCATTTTCGTCAAAATTTGTTATACACTTCCGAAACCGGTGTGTATTTAGACTCAACCAAAAACGAATCTTCCGAACGTGTTATAAAGTTAAGTAAAACCGCAGTGAAAGATTTGAGGAATTACAAAGTTTGGCAACTTGAACAGGAGTTAAGAATGGGCGATCGTTGGGAAAATACCGGTTTTGTTTTCACCAATTGCGAAACCGGGAAGCAAATCCATCCTGATGCACTGAGCAGCTGGTTTTGTAATTTTATTAAAGCGCATAGAGATGAATTACCTAACATCTCTCTCCACTCGCTTCGACACACTAACGCCACTCTTCAGATTGCCGGAGGTGTTGCATTAACGACAGTTGCCAAACGCTTGGGGCACGCCGACACTGTAACAACCAGCCGCATATACGCGCACGCGATAAAATCCGCAGACGAAGCCGCCGCGGAAACATTAGAGGATCTACTTGCTCCAAAGAGCAAGAAAAACAACACTGCATAAATATCAACAACGGCAAGCCAAATCAAGGCTTGCCGTTGTATTATAACTTAAAGTATACTATATATTTTTTCTAAAAATCAAACTATACCGAAATACTTCTCAAAGAACGCTTTCAGTTTTTCAATAACCGTTTGCTTCTTCTCCGCGCGGTTGGAGTTGCCTCCAAATCGGCGCATAGGGGGAAGGAGGCTGTCGATACCGACGCCGGTGGTTTTAAGTTCACCGTCGCGGAAAGCGTTGTCAACGAACTTCTTTGTTTCGTCCGCTTTAAGTTTTTCTTCCGTGATGATGACGTCGATTTCTTTCTCCTTCTGCTCCTTGACGAACGTGCGCCAGTCATCAAAAACATCGTCCATCTCGTTAACATTAGCGATGAAGGTTTCAATTAGCTCCTTCTTACTGCGCAGCTCGGAGCTGGCGTCTACCGCGCGGCGAATATCGACCACAATCTCATTATCCTCACAGTTGCCATCCTTATACTTTTTGACAAGCATGAGGATATAGTCAATGTTAATCTCAATCTGCTTGATGAGCTCAACCTCAAAGACAATATCCTTTGTGATATCCTCCTTATCGCCGTCCTTTTTCTTTTTCCACTCGTCACGCAAATCCTGATATCTGCCGAGATATGTCTGCAAATCACGTTCGGAGATTATCTCTTTTCCTGCAAACTCATCAAAGGACAACAAAAGATTTCGCATACGTAGCAAAGCACCAAACAGCAGAATAAAATCACGCTGATTCTTTTCGCCGATGATAGCGGGCTCGGACAACGGGAACCTTTCAAAAAGCTCGTCAATCATATCCGTATATCCGGGTTTTGGCTTTCCCTTATCGTCCACGTAACCGTAGTAGTAATCCTTGAAGCCTTTTAGCAGTACCACACCGCCGGCTTCTCTGTTGCCGAAGAGCGCAATCGCGTCCTCAACACGCTTTTGCAAACGGCGGAAGCACACGATATTGCCGAAGGTCTTAATCTTGTTCAGAATTCGGTTAGTACGGGAGAACGCCTGAATCAGTCCGTGATATTTTAGATTTTTATCTACCCAAAGAGTATTCAGCGTGGTTGCGTCAAAGCCGGTGAGGAACATATTTACCACGATAAGCAGGTCAATTTCCTTGTTCTTCATCCTCAACGACAAGTCCTTGTAATAACTCTGGAAACCGTCGTTATCGGTGCTGTAATTCGTGTTGAATAGCTTGTTATAATCATTTATCGCCATCTCGAGAAAATCGCGCGAGCTTTGGTCAAGCCCAGCGGTGCTCTCGGGATTTTCTTCGTCCAGAAGGCTGTCGTCAACCTCCTCGTTAGCGGCATAGCTGAATATCGTCGCAATCCTCAGCTTTTTGGTTGGGTCAGCTTCCATTTGCTTTTTGAATTCGTTATAATAAAGCTTTGCCATCGGGACAGACGCGACCGCAAAGATTGAGTTGAAGCCGCTTATTCTCTGTTTCTGCTTAATCTCCTCCACAGCGCCGTTCTTTGCCGTTGCGACCTCATTTACATTTGTCAGCACATTGTAAACGTAGGTTTTATCTCCCCGGTAGGTCTTTTGGTCAAAGTGGTCGAGGATATATTTCGTCACCAGTTCAATACGCTCAGGCGCCATAAAGGGCTTTTCGCGGTCAATATCGTGTACCTTTTTATCGTCAATGTCCGGCTCCGCATCCATCGTCTTAATGTAGTCCACACGGAAGGGCAGAACATTCTTGTCGTTGATTGCGTCAACAATCGTGTAGGTGTGCAGCTTATCGCCGAAGGTCTGCTCAGTAGTGGCAAAATGCGGATTCTTCACATGACCTGCATTATCCGAAAATATTGGCGTGCCGGTGAAGCCGAACATATGATATTTTTTGAAGTTTTTGACGATAGCGGCGTGCATATCTCCGAACTGACTGCGGTGACATTCGTCAAAGATAATGACAATGTGTTTTTGATAAACCTCGTGACCTTTATTTTTCGCTATGAACGTTGAAAGTTTCTGAATCGTCGTGATGATAATTCGCGCGTCATTGTCCTCCAACTGCTTTTTCAGGATTGCAGTCGAGGTGTTGCTGTTAGCGGCGCCCTTCTCAAATCGGTCGTATTCCTTCATGGTCTGGTAGTCGAGGTCTTTTCTGTCCACGACGAACAGCACCTTGTCAATGCCGGGCAGTTGTGAAGCAAGACGCGCGGTCTTAAAGCTCGTCAGCGTTTTGCCGGAGCCTGTCGTATGCCAGATATAGCCGCCGCCCTCGATAGAGCCGTACTTCTTATAATTGGTCGCAACTTCAATGCGGTTGAGAATTCGCTCGGTGGCGGTGATTTGATACGGGCGCATAACCATCAGCATATTCTCGCTGGTGAAAATGCAGTAACGGGTCAGGATATTGAGGATGGTATGCTTTGAGAAAAACGTCTTGGTAAAGTCAACAAGGTCGGGGATGATACGGTTGTTCGCGTCAGCCCAGAACGAGGTGAACTCAAAGCTGTTGGATGTCTTGCCCTTCTTTCTGCCATCTTTTTCATCCAAAGCGTTCCGACGGGTGGTGTTGGAATAATACTTTGTGTTTGAACCGTTTGAGATAACAAAAATCTGCACATACTCAAACAGTCCGCTGCCGGCAAAGAAGCTGTCGCGCTGATAGCGGTCAATCTGATTGAACGCCTCGCGGATGGCAACGCCGCGGCGTTTGAGTTCAATATGTACCATAGGCAGACCGTTGACAAGAATCGTCACGTCATAGCGGTTGTTGTGCTTAGCACCCTCGCTTTTATTGACCTCGTATTGGTTGATGACCTGCACAAAGTTGTTATGGATATTCTTCTTGTCAATCAGCAAAATGTTCTTGCCTGTGCCGTCGTCACGGCGCAGAACCTGCACATAGTCCTCCTGTAAACGCCTCGCCTTTTCAGCGATACCGTCGTTAGAATTGGCGATACAGTCAGAGAAAAAGCGCGTCCATTCGCTGTCCGAGAAGGTATAGTCGTTCAGCTTTTCGAGCTGAGTGCGCAGATTGCGTTTCAATTCATCCTCGGTGTGAATCTGCAAGTATTCATATCCCTGCGCTTGGAGCATACGAATAAGCTCCGCCTCAAGCTGTGCCTCAGTTTGATAGCTCTTGGCGTTCTTTTCAACAGGAGTGTATTCGGTTACGACAGTGTTTTCTTTTGATTCGGTTACGATGTTAAAGTATGACATAGCTATCACCAAATTTCTTCATATGATCTCAAGTGTGTAAATGTAGGGCAATCGTTTCCGGAAACTATATTCATCAATTCCAGTTGATTGTCAATGATTTTGTACAGTACAAAATTATTGTAGTAAATCGTAGTTAGATAGGTTTCGTAATCCGGTAATACCTTGCTGCGATACCGAAACGCACTAACAAAATCATTTTGCAAAGCTTTTGTCAATAATTCAATCTCATTTACGGGATGTTGATTCTCCGTAAAGCTAAACTCATAAGGATAGAACAACAATAAATTTTTCTTGGTTTCTAATTTTTTCAGAAAAATCTGTATATCTTTTTCGTATGGCAATAAATCTGTATTGCTTCTAATCCTTTCTAAATCTTCCAATGATGTTTCACGGAGAGCAGCGTGCATTCTTGTAACTGTCATTTCTTTTTCTCTGTCAAGAAAACTTGCTTTGCTTTCGTGGCTGATGGTTACACCATTCGTCAATAAAGTATATTGATTAGAAAAATTGCTTGATGCTTTCATACGCGACTGGCTGGCAATCAGTTTGAAATCAATCCCATAATCGCCGGAATAAGCGTCGCACTCCGCATGTGCCTGATCTCCCTGCCACACAAATTCTTTTGGATGTAGCTTTCTCATTTCTGTTGAATGATTCAAAAGCTCCACCATGTAGAATTCGTAATTGCATAGGGAATCGTTTTTAACAAAGTTTCTGACTGTTACCGGAGCTTCAAGCATCCTCAGCATTAATTCAGGTTTCACTTGTTCCAACCTCTTTAAAAGTTAATAGTTTATCTCTGTAATATTCATATTGCTTTTGCCGTGCTTCAATCTCGGCAGGCAAACCGTTGTGAATATCATTTGAGAATGTGTCAAATCTATCTAAAATACCAATGATTTCTTTTTGCTTTTCTATTGATGGTATTGTCACTTTTATCTGTTTCAATGCATTTGCGTTGAACTGTGGCTGTCCTCCGGTTGTCACCAGTTTTTCTGCTTGATTCCAGTAGTAGCTTGTCTTAGCAAAATACCAGTAATATCGATTAAGCATAATCCCTTGATCAAAGATAATCTTAATCAAGAATGAAGCATAGATAGCCGATTCATCATCGGTGACAAACAGAGTTTTTCCATAAGTTGCACCAGTCCGAGCCATTAACAAATCTCCGGGCTTTACCATATATTTTTCATTCTCCTTGGTAACATCAACATACTTGACGTTGTTATGTTTAAGATAGCCATTGTCGTCTATATCAGTGATTCTGATAAATCTAGCGCTACCATTTTCTTTTGCTGAGTCAGTGTATCCATACGAGAATGTTGCTATTTCATCCAGAGTAACAGTAACAAAACCAAAAACATACTGTAAAATCTTTATTTCATTTTGTCGAACGTATGTTCTCTGTCTGTCTGTCTGTCTGTCTGTCTGCGAGTTTACCGCCGCTCTCGGCAAATGTCAAGAGCAAATCGCGATAATATTCATACTGTTTTTGACGCGCTTCAATTTCAGCTGGCAGACCAATATTCAGGTCGGAACAAATAGCTTCAAAGTTGTCTAAAGTATCAGCAATCCTTTTTTGTATTGATAATGACGGATATGATACAATTATTTTTCCGATATCATCCTTATTAATCTTTATTGGAACAGCATGATGCAGTGTGCGTTTTGACAACTCTTTTGTACCTGCAGTGCTTTCAATATAGTGTTTTAAATATCGGCTATCAAGTTTTTCTTTGTTAGGTCTTATAAGAGCTAAAGAAACATAATACGCTAAATCAAGCTGTTTTGTCATAATAGCACATTTACCGATTGATCCAATTCTGGTCATAAAAACATCGCCTACAATCGGTTTAACCTTATATGCGTTATATGCTTCTTGGGAAATAAACTTGGAACTCGAATAAATATTCTCAATATTTTCAACACTAATGAACGAAACACCAGATTCTTTGTATTGTGGTGTTTGGTGAGTACCATCATATATTTCCGCAATCTCGTTTAATTTGCATTTATGTAATTCCATTTTATGGGTTTTATCCATACTTAATAAATGATTGCGATAATACTCATACTGTTTCTTTCTGTTGGTAAGCTCAGTTGTAAGCTCAGTTGTAAGCTCTGTGAACTTGTCCAGAATCCTGACAATCTCAGCCTGAACCTCAAGCGGAGGGACAGGGATAGGGACTTTATTCAATGCCGCTTGTGTAAGACTTGGAACACCGCCAGCTTTATTTAATTTTTCTAAATGAATCATCTGTAAATAGTAATACACAAATTTCGGAAAAATCTGATTTGTGTCAATTTCAGTATAGAAAATAGTATCAACATTCCAAAAAGGTGTATCAACATAGTACAGTTTATCGATAGATCCTTTACGAGGAATCAATACAGAAGGTTTATTGTAAACATAAGTGTTGATATATGTCATTATTCCGCCGGAACCATATACTGGATATTCTCCGGTTTCAAATGATTTGTAATCTTTGCCGTTGCGTATATTCAAAACTTCGGATAAAGACTTATACTCCACCCCATCCGGGCAAAGTGTTTGTATCAATTGTTCCAGCTTCGTCATTTTCCGCACCTAATTTCTAATTGCTCACTGCTCATTGCTAATTTTCCTCAATTTCCGCAATTATCTTATCTATTTCCGCTCTCAGCACTTCCTCGCGTTTGACAATCTCGGCAATTTCAGCGTTGAGCTTTTTGATGTCGATTACCTCGCGCGTGTCTTCCTGCTCGACGTAGGTGGAAACCGACAGGTTGAAGTCGTTTTCCTTTACCTCGTCAAACGGCGCAAGGTGGGCAAAGTGCTTCTTTTCCTCGCGGCTTGTGAACGCGTCCACAATCGCGGCGATATTGTCCTCGGTCAGCTTATTGTTGTTCGTCACCTTGACGCATTCCTTCGTTGCGTCAATGAACAGCACGCTGTTGTCTGGCTTTGACTTTTTCAGTACCATAATGCAGGTCGCAATAGACGTGCCGTAAAAAAGATTGCTCGGCAGCTGGATAATGCAGTCGATAAAGTTGTTTTCTACAAGGTATTTGCGGATCTTCTTCTCCGCGCCGCCGCGGTACATAATGCCCGGGAAACAGACAATCGCCGCCGTACCGTTGGTCGCAAGCCAAGAGAGCGAATGCATAATAAATGCCATATCCGCCTTGCTCTTCGGCGCGAGTACACCTGCAGGAGAAAATCTCGGGTCGTTAATGAGAATCGGGTTGTCGTCGCCTACCCACTTAATTGAATAAGGCGGATTGCTGACAATCACTTCAAACGGTTCATCGTCCCAGTGCTGCGGACTGATAAGCGTGTCCTCATTGGCAATGTCGAACTTATCAAAGCTGATGTCGTGCAGGAACATATTGATACGGCAAAGGTTATAGGTTGTCAGGTTGATTTCCTGACCGTAGAAACCTTGA
>OCTW011536945.1_pt1 | contig 15128 bp, 6 predicted proteins | sample 1539671 | NCBI WGS metagenome assembly OCTW01 (sample SAMN02144230, study PRJEB22623) | gut metagenome | biome: sheep rumen | host: Ovis aries | place: New Zealand
GGCTGGCTTTATACTGATGCATGGTATTATCTGGGCAGCGACGGCTCACGTCAGACAGGTTGGGTGAAAGTCAATGGCGACTGGTATTATATGGACCCGGAAAGCGGCGCAATGCGTACGGGCTGGCTTGAGACGGGCGGTAAATGGTACTATCTGAATTCAAAAGGTGAAATGGAAACCGGCTGGCTGTATACAAATGCCTGGTATTATATGGGCTCCGGCGGTGCGATGCAGACAGGCTGGATCTATGACGATGACGATTGGTATTATATGGATCCGGACAGCGGCGGAATGAGAACCGGCTGGATCATTCTGAATAACACCTGGTACTATCTGGATCCTTCGAGCGGCGCAATGGCAACCGATGTGGTTTATATCAACGGGAAATATCAGGAATTCCGGTCTTCCGGAGCGTGGATCGGTGAGGTGGAGCCGGCAGGAACAGACCCTGTCTATTATTCACAAAGAGACTCCAGGTGGTCCTCGCTTGTGTACGGAAACTGGAGTATTTATTCAGCAGGCTGTGTTCCATGCTGTCTGGCAATGATTTTCAGCGCATTGAAAGATACATCGATCCTTCCTCCTGAAATCGCAACCTGGCTTTATAACAATACGGAAGAATTCAATCGCAGGAGTATCGGATGCGGCGGATTAGGCACGGAATACGCTGCCGAGCACTGGGGACTGAATGCAAAGGGACTCGGCTCACTCAGTGCTTTGCAGACGGAGCTCGCAGCCGGCAGAATGGTCATCGCATACCAGGGTCCGGGACTGTTCGCGTATGCGGGAAGCTCTCACGCGGTTGTGATGTATGGCTATTCTTCCGGTTCAAGTTATATCCGTGATCCGTGGGACACGGGCAGAAACGGCTGGTATTCCGTCAGCACAATGTGGGATCAGCGCAGCACTGACCCGGATGACAATAAAGGCGGATATACATACTATTCGATTTACAACTGAAAATACGGGAATCGGACGCATTGACAAAGCTTGCTTGAATTCGACGTTTTCATATATCGTTCATATATCAGAAAATGAAATGATCCGCATAGTATGAAATAATATACATATAAGAAGTGACAATGCGGTTCTGCAGATATGAGAGGTTTCTGCTGAATGTTTCATTGCACAGTGTCGATCGGAAATCGATTTGGAGAAAGTATGAAAAGAACATTATTAACAGCTCTGCTAGCGACAGCCATGTGTTATTCACTGATTCAGGTACAGGCACAAGACGCGGAAACAATCGAGGTGCCGGTTACAGAAGCAGGCTGGTCGGAAGATTCCAACGGACGCCGTTACTATTATGAGGACGGTACATATCCTTGTGAACAATGGCTGGAAATAGACGATGAGCGTTACTATTTCAATGCGGAAGGATATGCGGTAACCGGCTGGCTTTCCTATGAAGATGAATGGTTCTATATGGACAGTTCAGGAATAATGCAGACCGGCTGGTATCAGGTTAAGAACACCTGGTATTACTCCGATGAAAACGGAGTAATGCAGACGGGCTGGATCAATGATAACGGCACCTGGTATTACTGTTCATCATCCGGCGCCAGATGGACCGGCTGGCTTGATCTGAACGGGAAATGGTATTATCTGAACGAAAACGGCACAATGCAGACGGGCTGGCACAAAGTGAGAAACACCTGGTATTACTTCAATGAAAACGGAGTGATGCAGACGGGGTGGGTCAAGTCTTACGACAAATGGTATTATTGCTCATCCTCCGGTGCCATGCAGACCGGCTGGCTCAAACTGAACGGGAAATGGTATTATTTGAACGAAAACGGCACAATGCAGACGGGCTGGTACAAAGCGGGAAACACCTGGTATTACTCCGATGAAAACGGAAGGCTGCAGACGGGCTGGATCTATGATGAAGGCGATTGGTATTACTCTGATGAAAACGGAGAGATGCAGACAGGGTGGATCCGGGTTAACTGGTATTGGTATTATATGAGCGGATCCGGGAAAATGCTTACAGGCTATCAGACAATCAATGGCGTCAAATATCATCTGAATGAGACTTCCGGACATTGGGATGAGCCTGAAGGAGATCCGAAATTCTATAAGCCGGACAGTATTCTGATTCTTGCAAATAAAAAGCACAAACTTCCCGATGGATATGTTCCGGATGATCTTGCAATACCGGATGTATTACGGATCGGCAGCAATATCTATATGCAGTATGATGCGGCGGTAGCGCTGGAGGAAATGTTTGAAGGCGCCGCTGATGCAGGCATCACACTTGTCATGGGATCAGGATACCGTTCCGAATCAACGCAGCGAGCAATTTACAATAATTACGTTGCGCGGGATGGCCAGGCAGCTGCTGACAGATACAGTGCAAGACCCGGCCACTCTGAACATCAGACGGGTCTGGCTGTGGATATTTCAGATGCCACGGGAGCGAATTATCTTTATCAGTCATTTGAAAATACCAAAGAAGGAAAATGGTTATTTGCCAACGCATATAAATACGGATTTATTCTCCGTTATCCAAGCGGTAAAGAGGATATTACCGGATATATGTATGAGCCGTGGCATTACAGATATGTCGGTATTACTGAAGCAGGCAGAATCTACCGCTCAGGACTGACATTTGAAGAGTATTACGGTGTCGAAGGCGGAGATTACGATTAAAACGGAAAGGAGATTGGGATTTCCCAAAAACGAGAAATATGTACGATTATCTGATTGTCGGCGCCGGATTATATGGCGCGGTCTGCGCAAGAGAACTTACGGATGCAGGCAAAAAAGTGCTGGTGATTGAAAAGAGAAATCACATTGCAGGCAATGTATACACAGAGAAGATTGAAGGTATTAATGTTCATAAATACGGTGCGCATATTTTCCATACGAACAATAAAAAGGTCTGGGATTATGTGAACAGATTCTCGGTATTCAACCGGTTTACAAACAGCCCGGTTGCCAATTACAAAAATGAACTCTATTCACTTCCGTTCAATATGTATACATTCAATAAAATGTGGGGAGTGACAACACCGCAGGAAGCAGAAGCGAAAATTGCGGAACAGCGGAAAGAGATTACCCACGCTCCGGAAAATCTCGAAGAGCAGGCAATCAGTCTTGTCGGCCGTGATATATATGAGAAGCTGATCAAAGGATATACGGAAAAGCAGTGGGGAAGAGACTGCAAGGATTTACCGTCCTTTATTATCAAGCGCCTTCCGGTCAGACTCACCTTCGACAATAACTATTTCAATGCCCTGTATCAGGGAATTCCGGTCGGCGGCTATACGAAAATGGTCGCGGCAATGCTCGATGGCATTGAGGTCAGATTCTCAACGGATTACTTTGAAAAACGGGAATACTGGAATTCACAGGCTGAAAAGATTATTTATACAGGTCCTGTGGATGAATACTTCAATTTCAGCCTTGGCAATCTTGAATACCGTTCGGTCAGATTTGAAACAGAAGTTCTGGATACTCCCAATTATCAGGGAAACGCGGCAGTCAATTATACGGACCGCGAGGTTCCCTGGACCCGTATCATTGAACATAAATGGTTTGAATTCGGCAAGGACGAAAACGGCAACGATCTTCCCAAGACCGTTATCAGCAAAGAATACAGTTCCGAATGGAAATTCGGGGATGAGCCGTATTATCCGGTCAACGACGCGAAGAATTCGGAGCTTTATGCACAGTATAAAAAGCTCGCGGATGAAGAAAACGTGGTTTTCGGCGGCCGTCTTGGCGAATACAAATACTATGATATGGATCAGGTGATTGCAGTGGCGCTTGAAAAGGCGGAAGAGCTGATCCAAAACTGATCTGCATCCGCAATGATGGTTCAGTCCATTTGCAAAAATGAATTGCATTGATTCATAATTGAATTCAATGAGTTTGGAGACAGAATATGAATATTGCCGTGATATTTGCGGGCGGGTCAGGTACCCGCATGCATACAAAGGACAAACCGAAACAGTTTCTTATGGTTCATGGGAAACCGATCATCATTCATACAGTGGAACTGTTTCAGTATCATCCGCTGATCGATAAGATCGTTGTCGTATGTATTGAAGACTGGATTCCGTATATGGAAGAACTTGTTTTCAGATACAGACTCGACAAAATCGAGAAAATTGTTCCGGGCGGACCGACCGGCCAGCTATCAATTTTCAACGGTCTTGAAGCGGCCGAAAAACTTTATGGCACAGAAGGAAATATTGTGCTGATTCATGATGGTGTCAGACCGCTGATTGATGAGAAGTGCATCACAGACAATATTGAGTGCGTCAAAGAAAACGGTTCGGCGATCACATGTATCAAAGCAAAAGAAACAGTGGTGCTTGTTGATGATGAAGGACATGTCACGGAAGTTCCTGACCGCAATCAGTCCAGACTGGCACGCGCACCGCAGAGCTTCTGGCTGAAAGATATTCTGAACGCACAAAGAAAGGCAATTTCGGAAGGCTATACAAATCTCATTGATTCATGCACATTGATGAGAAAGTACGGATACCGAATTTCGGTTGTGATCGGTCCGGACGGAAACATCAAAATCACAACACCTGACGATTTTTACACATTCAGGGCATTATATGATGCCCATGAGAATCAGCAGCTTGACTAACAAAGAATCAAAGATAATCGGAAAGAGAATCCCTTCACTGCATTCTGCAGGATCGGATTCTCTTCCTGATTTTCTTTTTCTGACTGACTGGCAATAAAACGGTTCTGCAGCCTGGCTGCGGAACAATGGAGCATATTATGAACGAGTTCAAAAATGATGAAATACTGCATGAGGATTATGAGGTTTTCGCTGAAAAGATCAGCCGGTACAGCTTTCCAGCACATGCGGTCATTCTGATCACAGGAGCGACCGGACTGATCGGCGTCAATCTGGTGAGAAGCCTTCTTTATGCCAACCGGACAAGACATCTGGGTCTGCGCATGATCGCATGGTGCAGAAGTGAGGAAAAAGCCGGAAAGATCTATGGAGATCTCTGCGGCAGATCTGATCTTCATCTGATTTACAGCGATATCACAGAAAGACCGGAAGCGCTGGATGCTTATCAGAGAATTGACTATGTTATTCACGCAGCCAGTATAACCTCTTCCAGAGTGATGATCGAGAAACCGGTGAATGTGATTCAGACAGCAGTCATCGGAACAGATAATGTTCTTCAGATTGCCAGGGAGAAAATGAGCCAGTCAGTTCTTTATGTCTCTTCAATGGAAATGTACGGATCATTTGACAATGAGCAATATGTAAAGGAAGAAGATCTCGGATACATCGATCCGCTGAAAGTCCGCAGCAATTATCCCGAAAGCAAGAGAATGTGTGAAAACCTCTGTATCGCTTATGCCAGCCAGTATGGACTGCCAGTGAAGATTGCACGTCTCTCGCAGACGTTCGGAGCGGGTATACTCGAAGGGGAAAACAGAGTATTCGCACAGTTTGCGCGCAGTGCCATCCGGAATCAGGACATCGTATTGCATACAAAAGGTCTTTCCGAAGGAAACTATTGTTATCTGAGAGACACATTGTGGGCTTTGATTGTGATTCTGATGAAAGGCGCTCAGTCTGCGGCATACAATGTTTCCAATGAGGAAAGCCACACAACCATTGCGGATATGGCTGCGATGGTATGCAGTGAGATAGCTGATAACAGGATCAAAGTCATTTTTGATATTCCCGAAAGCAATCAATACGGCTATGCGGCTGACACCCGTATGAAGCTGAATACCGACAGACTGAAAGCTCTTGGATGGGAGCCGGAGATCGGATTAAAGGAATCCTATCAGCGGCTGATCCGCAGTATGACTTTTAACGGTGATATTGAATGATTTGCGAATCAGGACTAAAATTGACATCTGTATGGAAAAAAAGGTATCACTGAAGAAAAACTTCTTAATGAATATTATACTGACGCTTTCGTCAGTCATTTTCCCGTTTATTTCCTTCCGGTATGTGTCAAAGATTCTGACACCGGTCGGAACGGGAAAGGTATCGTTCGCAACATCCGTGCTTTCCTATTACTGGATCATTGCCTGCCTCGGCGTGCCGACATACGGCATCCGCGCAGTGGCAAAAAACCGTGATGACAAACTGAAACTGACACGTACTGTTCATGAGCTGTTCTTTATCAGTATGGTGATGACAATCATCGCTTATATACTTCTGGCGGTTTCTCTTGCGTTTGTGCCGCGCTTTCAGACAGATAAAGCCTTATACTGGATCATCAGTCTTGAGATGATATTCTATACCATCGGTATGGACTGGCTGTACAAAGGTCTGGAGCAATACTCATTTATTACCGGTTTATCCATTATCTTCAAAATCGTCGCGATTGCCTTGATGTTTCTTTTGATTCACACCCGGGAAGACTACATGATCTATGGCTTCCTGACGATCTTCGCGGCAGCCGCATGTTACGTATTCTATTTTTTCAATGCACATAAGTACATTGATATGAAGCCGGTCGGCGGCTATAACATCAGACAGCACCTGAAACCGGTTCTGATTTTCTTTGCGATGACATGCGCAACGACAATCTATACACATCTGGATGCGGTAATGCTTGGATTCATGGCAACAGACGCGGATGTCGGATTTTACAACGCTGCTGTCAAAGTGAAGGGAATCATGGTCAGTATTGTCACTTCGCTTGGCGCGGTCCTACTGCCAAGAGCTTCCTATTATATTCAGAATGAACAGTATGATGAGTTTAAACGGATCGGAGGCAAAGCGCTGAACTTTGTATTCCTGGCTTCGATTCCGATTTCCATATACTTTATCCTTTTTGCGGAGCCGGGCATTCTGTTCATCTCCGATTCCGCATACGCGCCGGGTATTCCGGCGATGAGAATCATCATGCCGACGGTCATGTTCATTGGACTGACAAATATTCTCGGCATTCAGATGCTTGTTCCGCTGGGGAGAGAGAAAGCGGTTCTCTATTCGGAAATCGCCGGTGCTGTGACAGACGTCATAATCAATATGCTTTTGATCCCGAAGTATAAAGCCGCGGGTGCCGCTGCGGGAACGCTGATTGCGGAAGCGGTGGTGCTGATTGTTCAGTATATTGCCTTAAAGGATGATGTTTCAGATCTTTTCAGGAGAATAAAGTACTACAAACTGATCATTGCCGTATTGCTTGCCTCTGTATGCTCATATTGGGTTCTGGGTACAGGACTTGGCAATTTCATGACACTGGCTGTATCCGCAGTCATCTTCTTCGGCGTATATGCCATTGTGCTTCTGATTCTGAAAGAGGAAATGATTTTACAGATCTTTGAGCAATTGAAAGACAAAGTGATGTCCAAACTGAAAAGAGCATAACCGGACAGATTATGTCTGTTCACATTCAGCAGGAACCGGAAAGAATGACATGCCTGCTGTTATTGAAGAATCGTTTGTATATAAGTATTTCGATACTCATCGCTCAGCCGGCTCCAAGCTGGCTCTTTTCTTAGTAAGGGATTTGCCGGAATGATTTTATATACTGTGAGACACAGCACATTTTGAGATTTCTACTGCATTGTTAGCGTTCGGCGATTAGGGCCATTCAGCGTTCGCTTAATTCGGCCAATATCTGTTCGATCAAAAGGGACATTCAATCATATGGGAGTGTTCCAGCTCCGCTATTCCACATTCATATGGACTATGAGCCTCCGCTCCTCTGGCTCTTAAAAGACGTGGTTTTCAAGCAAAAAAAGGCTTCAGACCACCGCCTGATCAGTGTATCAGAGGAACGCTCATAGTCCATACGCTTTTGCGGCATATGCTCGCTGTCAGCATTGTGTTATGGCCGTTTTACTTTACTGGCCCTTTTTGCCGGACGCTTAATGGCCCAATTGTACGAACAATCAGTGTCCCTTTTACCCGAACGCTAACAGCATTGAGGCTGTCATGCAGATAAAAGCAGCATCATTAATCAGGGTAAAATACTGATTTAAAGCCGGATTTCTATTTTTGTTGATAATTCAACCGAACGCTATAAAAAAAGGTAGTATATCGCACTGATTAACCAATTATCTAGGTGATATAATCAAAAAATAGAAGGAAGGAGAATCTATAATGAAATCATTCTTGACTACGCTGAAGACGATGACAGTGGTAGCTTTGTCATTCCTTTTAGCTGTACCAAGCGGTAACGTGGTACTTGCTGAAGAAGAAGCAGAGACTCCTGAAACTGTTGTCGAAGAAACAGCAGAAGAGGTTTCTGAGAGCGAAACAGCCGAACCTGAAGAAGAGACTGTTGTTGAGGAAACTGAAGAACCCAGCGAAGAGGTTGTTGAGGAAACTGAAGAACCTGCTGAAGAGGTCGTTGCTGAAGAAACAGCAGAACCCGCAGAAGAGGTTGCTGAGGAAACTGAAGAACCAGAAGAAGAGGTTGTTGAGGAAGAAACAACAGAACCCGAAGAAGAGACTGCAGCTGAAGAAACAAAAGAACCTGAAGAAGAGCAGCCTTCTGAATCTGCAGAAACTGAAAATGTGAAAACTCCGGATGCCGAGATAAATGGCACAATTGCGGATAATGCTGTTGAAATCACTCAGGGTGTTGAAACAAGTGTCACTATCAGCACTGGTGGACAGTATAAGTATTTTAAATTCAAGCCTTCACAGGCTGGGGCATATGCTTTCAAGTCAAATTCTTCTGATCATTTGGATACCTATGGTTATCTGTATGATTCGACGGAGCACGAAATTGGCGGAAATGATGATGGTGCCGGGAATTTACAGTTCTTGTTGCTTTGCAGTCTTGATGCAAATACTCAGTATTATTTTGGCACAAGTCTGTTAAATTCATCAGGAACCGGTTCATATACAGTTATTCTTCAGAAACTGAATGAAGGATGGAATGAATGGAAGCGTGATGGATCAAGCAGATGGAGCTATGTATCCGGCGGGGTAGTGATCAAGAACGAAGTTATAGAAATTAATGGCGAGCTCTATCTGTTCGATTATGATGGATTCATGGTCACAAACTCATCAAAAGAATATGACGGAAAAACGTATCTCATTGATGAAAACGGTCACTTTATTGAAATCCAGGCCGGATGGAATCAGATTGGCGATTACAAGTATTATGTAATTGATGGGCAGCTGGTAAAAAGCAAAGTTCTTGAGATCGACAGCAATTACTATGGATTTGATTATGATGGCCGTATGTATGCTAACACTTCGTTCAGCATGAACGCATATGACGAAAGTGGTAGTTATATTGGCTATTACGGTTATCGTGCCGGAGAAAGCGGCGCGCTGTATGTCAATTCATGGTATGAGGACTATGGTACCCGGTATTACTATGGTGAAGGTGGAAGAGGCGCAAAAGATATAACCAATATCGACGGCCAGGAATATCTCTTTGATGATTATGGACGGCTTTTGATTAACAGTGCAAGAGAGATCGATGATGTAATATACCTCAGCGATGAAAACGGTCATCCGATCAGAATTGATCAGCAGAATGGATGGGTACAGGTTGGCTCTCAATGGTACTATGTTGAGAATGGTGATCTTGTAACCTCTAAGGTGAAAAAGATTGGCAATAGCTACTATGGATTTGATTATTCCGGTCGCATGTTCGTTAACCAGAACTTCAGCATGGACGCGTATGATGAAAAAGGAAGCTGGGTAGGCTATTACGGTTATCGTGCCGGAGAAAGCGGCGCATTGTATGTCAATTCATGGTATCAAGAAGGCAGCGATTGGTACTACTATGGTGCTGAGGGTAAAGGCGCAAAAGACATAACAAAAGTTAACGGAAAAGAATATCTGTTTGATGATTATGGTCATATGCTGGTTTACGGAAGCAGACAGATTAACGGTGTGACATACATTGGCGATGGAAACGGCTATCCGGTTAAAGTGACTAAAGACAATGGATGGCTGGAGGTCGGATCTGCCTGGTTCTATATTGAGAATAAAGCTGTCGTAAGGAACAAGGTAAAGAAAATCGGCACCAGTTATTATGGCTTTGACTATCAGGGAAAAATGTATGCGGACAGAGAGTTCGAAATGTATAACAGCGAGGGCAGCGGTTCTTATCGCTGGTATTACTATCGTGCAAAGTCCAGCGGCGCTCTTTATGCAAATGAATGGTATCATTCGGAGAACAATGATTGGTACTATTATGGCTCTGACGCAAAACGAGTATCAGGTCTCCAGAAAATCAATGGCAAAACATATGTTTTCGCTGACTATGGACGAATGCTTACAAATACCACATATTCTGATGGATCAAAATCATATATCATTGACGGCAATGGTGTAGCAACATTATTGAATAATGGCTGGACTAAGGTTGGCAGTGATTACTATTATACTTCCGGCGGAAATATTTACAGAAATACTGTAGCGAAAATCGGTGATGCGTATTACGGATTTGACTACGATGGCAAAATGTTTGACAACACAGTATTCGGTGTTAGTGGATATTCTTACCGCGCAAAATCCGGCGGTGCATTGTATGTCAATTCGTGGGTCGGCAATTACTATTATGGAGCGGACGGAAAAGGATACATCGGAGAGCAGACTGTTAATGGTGTCAAATATTTCTTCGCAAGCGATGGCGAGGCCGTTTCCAACCGTTATGTATTTACTGGCGACAAACTGTATTATACAAATGCAAAATGCGTTCCTTCAGAAGTGACAAAAGACGGAGTATACCGCAATATCATGAACAGCAATGGCGTAATCACACCATCGGGTGTTTGTGTCAGCGGCGGCAAGATTCTGAAGAATGACTGGAAGAAAGTCGATGGCAAATGGTATTACTTCGGAAGTAATGGCTTCTATGTGACCGGAACAGCATTCATCGGCGAAGATGTATATTATTTCAATAATGACGGCACAATGTGCGGAACGGGTTGGCAGAAGACTTTGAACGGAGACGATATTTATGTTTATGCAGGCGGTGCACTCGCAACCGGCAAAAAAACAATAGACGGAAAGAAGTATTGTTTCTCTGAAAATGGTTATATGGTGACCGGGGCGTATAACAATGGTGACGGTTTTGAGTTGTATGCAAAGAACGGACAGCTGATCGGTCCGGTAAAAACAGGATGGAATGAGATTTCCGGCTCCTGGTATTATTTTGACGGTACTAATGCATATCAGAGCGGTGTATATGAAATCAATGGTGCAAAGTATTATTTCGACTACCTCTTTGAAATGCGTTCTGATTGCGTTTTTGACAATTATGTCTTCGGCAGCAGCGGTGCAGCAGTCAAATCCGGTTGGGCACAGGTTGGCGCATACTGGTATTATGTTGATTCAGCAACCGGCAGATGTGTATATGGCAGATTTATGCAGATCGGCGGCAAGAAGTACAAATTTGATTACAGCGGCAGGCTGCAGATGAATTCATTTGTATATGGCAATACGGCTTATACAACTGATGCATCCGGTGCAATTACCAGTGAGAAGAGCCTTAAAAACGGTTGGGAATTAGCTGGCGGAAATTACTATTACTACAAAGATGGCAATCCTTATACCGGCTGGGTAGGCAATTATTACATCAGTAGCGGAAGAATGCTCCGCAATCAGATCGCTGATGGATACTGGGTTGGCAATGACGGTGCATACAACAGCAGAGCCGGTTGGGTATCCACTAAATATGCGAGATATGAATACGGCAGCACCCTGATGTATGCGAAATCAGGAGGCAAACTTGTTGAAAACGGCTGGGAGAAAATCGACGGTGACTGGTATTATTTCAGCGGCTATTATGCGCAGACAACACCACTCAAAGAAGGCTCCACCGCTTATTACTTTGATGTTGACGGAAAATTGGTCAAGACAGTATATGATCTGACAAAAGATCAGTGGGTCAATGCCGGTGATTACTGGGGATACATTAAAAACGGTGAACCTGTCTATTCAGGCAAGTACATGATTAACGGCAAGGAGTACAACTTCGGTGGCGGCCGTATGCAGCACGATACGCTCCGCTATTATTATGATATGTACGGTGAAATCGTTTATTATGTTCAGAGTGACGGAACAACCGCATCTTATAATGGCTGGAAGAAGATTCACGGAAGCTGGTATTACTTCAATTTGTCAAATACAGCAGTTGTTTATGGCTGGATCAGTGACAATGGAAAGAAATACTTCATTGACGGTGATGGTATGGTAACCGGATGGCGTGTTGTCAACGACAGACTGTGCAATTTCGGAAGCGATGGTGCATTTGTTGAAGAAGTAAGACAGCAGAATGGCTGGCTTGCAAAAGGCGGCAACTGGTATTATTTCGTCAATGGAAGACCTGTTACCAACGAAGTGAAATCCATCAGTGGCAAACTTTACGGATTCACTAGTCAGGGCAGACTTGGAAACAATGAACTGATCTATGAAAACGGATTGTGTTACGCTGATGGTAACGGAATTATTGTCAAGAATTCCTGGAAGAAATTTGGTGATGTCTGGTATTACTTTGGCGCAAATGGCTTTGCACTCGACGGTGTACAGCGGATCAATGGAACTGTTTACTACTTCAGAGGATACGTTCTTGAAGATTAGGATCTGAGCTTCAAAATACAATCCTAAATACATAAAAGAGCAACAGAGGATATAACAGCTGAATAGCTTTCGGGCTATGGAAGAGGTTATATCCTCTTTCTTTAGTAACCGATTAATAATCTGTATTCATAAAACTGCAGGATATATGAGAAAGTGACTCTGAAAAATCCCATGATTTTGTGGCTCAGAGGAACAAATTGTTGTTGAGAAAGCGACATTTCGCTTTAAAAGATATCAGTGGAGCTTATAGACTTAACGAATTATAATTTGGTTAATATACTCAACGATGCTGAAACCGGCATCGGCACATGGAAAGGAAAACATCATGAAGAGGACAGCTAATCTACTGTTCAGTCTTGCTTTGGCGGTAAGCGTATTGAATGCGCCTGTCACTGTCAGAGCTGAAGAGGCTGAAACTGATGAAATCATTCTTGAAGAGAATGAACAGAGTGATTTGACAGATGAAATTGAACTGGAGGAAACGGTTCAGGAGGAAACCGAAGAAGAGGCTTTGGAACAGACCGAAGATTCTGAAACGGAACTGGATGTCAATGCCGAAGAAACACAAGATGAGCAAACAGAAACTGTTATTGAAGAAGAACAGGAATCTGTTGACTCAGATAATATCCCGGATCATCCCGAATCATATGAAACTCCGGAATTACCTGCCGAAAATGAGCCCGGCCAGGAAATCACACATGCAGAAGCGACTGCTGTTTTTGAGGAACCTGCATATGGCAGAGTTTTAAAGCATCCTGAAAATCTCGCCACTGAAACAAATGACCAGTATATGAGTCCGGCTGACTACGAAGAAGAAACAGGTGCAGCCTTAACAGATACAAATGGAAAGATCACATTCGGCACGATTGACAATCCGCAGTGGGTCTATGAACTCAGCGATTATGTGCTCAGTAACAGTCCGGAAGAATTCTATTTTGAATTTACACTGTATGCGAAGCAGGGATATTCGTTCTCTGAAGATACAGAAGTCTATTTCAATGACAGAAAAGCAGACAGAGTAACCCCTTCGGATGATCAAAGCGCAGCACAGGTATATGTACAGTACCGTCTGAGTTGTGACAATGATTATGAAGAACCTGAACTGATTTCCCTGGAGCTTGAAACACCGGAAGTGAATGCAGGTGACACAGTTAAGATCAGTGCAAGAGCGACTGATGCGGATTCCGGAATCGATTATCTGGATATCGGATTTTCTAATGAGAGAGGTAAAAGTATCTATCTGAGTCTTTATAACAGATACTGGGATTATGATAGCAATAAGTATATTGAGTATGAGCCAGGTGAATTCCGTGGAGAAACTCGGCTCGATGAATATGCATACGGAACATATAAAATTGATTATGTAGATATTGTTGATGTGGCTGGTAACGAAAGACGTTATTATGGAACCCATTCAGGCCCAGACAACAAATTACCCGGCAAGTACAGAGATCTGTCATTTGTTGTAAATAATGATAATCCGGATACAGAACCGCCTGTTATCAATTCGGTGTCTTTGAGCGGCGATAGTATTATTAACGGCATCGATGATTCAGTTGAGCTGACCGTTGATGCGTCGGATGATCAATCAGGAATTAGCCGGATCGCTGTGAATTTCGCGACAATTGATCAGAGTCACAATTTCTATACAACACTATATAAAGACAATGACAATCTCCGTTATACATTTAAAGCGGATGAATACTCACACTGGCATGATGGGGAGTATTATATCACTTTCATTGATGGCATCGATAAAGCCGGTAATAGTGTGACTATGAACTGGATTAAAAGAGGCGGAGAAGCTGAATTGAGTGAGGAGATGAAAAAAGTCAAACTCACGCTGACCGGATTTAATCCTGCTGGTGAATGGAAGACTGACAGCAAAGGTACATGGTACCGGTTCTCTGACGGAAGCTATCCCCGGTACGGTGTGGCAGTCATAGACGGCACCGCGTATATTTTTGACAATGACGGATATCTATATCATGGATGGTTCTGGAAGGGTGATAAAAAACTTTACTCAGATTCCAAAGGCGTCATGCAGAGATCAAAATGGGTGGATGACTGCTATCTGCTGGAAAGCGGAGCCATGGCAACAAGCGCCTGGGTCGATGATGGAAAGTATTATGTCGACAGTAATGGCAAATGGGTGAAGAATGCCGTAAAAGGTGAAGCGACTGAAATACTTCCTGGTGATACCACCTGGTACTGGATCACCGTCGGTGAAACAAAAAAGATGGAATACAATATTCTTCCTTCTGATGTGCCGAAGGAGTCAGCAGAGGTTGCCTGGTATTCCAGCGATCCGGATATCGCGAGCATTGATTCGGATGGCAATGTGACAGCGCATTCCAGCGGATATGTCCGCATTGTCGGAGAGCTGCCAACCGGAAGCCGGATTATAATGGAAGTCAATGTTATAGAAAGACTTCAGAATCTGAAGTTCAGAGAAGATGCGGAATACAGGCTGTCCGATGAAATGATTCACTCAAACAGCTGGTCGGCCAGTCATTTTGTTGATTGTGTTCCTGAAAAGGCCAATGGCGCAAAGCTTGAAATCACTTCATCCAATCCGGATGTCATTGCGGTCACCGACAGCAAAGAATCAATATATCCGGTC
>OCTW013419492.1_pt1 | contig 15128 bp, 16 predicted proteins | sample 1539671 | NCBI WGS metagenome assembly OCTW01 (sample SAMN02144230, study PRJEB22623) | gut metagenome | biome: sheep rumen | host: Ovis aries | place: New Zealand
GCGCAACGGCAGGACCTCATCGGGGTCCCAGCGGTGGAGGTGCACGGCCTGCGGCGCGTCGACGACGGTGAGGTACGACGACACGGCGACAAGGCGGGACGAGTTCCTCGGGTGGCTCCTCTCCAAGGACTCCCAGGCGGCGATGCCGGGCGGCGGACGGTCCTTCGGGCGCAGGACGGCCGAGTTCTGGGTAGAGGGTAACCTCGACTGGTGCGGGTTCCGAGTCGACTTCCTGGAGGACAGGACCGTGGTGAACGGCAGGAGGGTCAACACCCACGAGAGGCTGAGGCGGGCGCGCTCGTCACTCCGCTGTTCCACCAACAAGGAAAACGGCGCCCCCGGGCCCCAGGAGGGGCCGCGGGGGGCGTTCGGCTAGGTGCGGGAACGGCCTATTTGCTCAAGGTGTTCGACTGAGATCGAAAATCAACCAGAAAATGAGTTAAAGGCACGAATAGCTTTTCGAAAAACTATTGAAAGCAAAATGCAACCGATTAAATACGAATACGCAATTGCCCTAATCTTCTATATTTTTCAAAGCGATCGATTGTACAAGCATATTTAAACGCTCTTCCTGTCTAGCAAGCCTCACGGAACTGGTGAAATCGCGAACGACTAAAACAGCTATCACATACAGGAAAACAAAATTTGAGGCGGACATAAACCCCAAAAGACCAGCGATACGCACAGCTATCTCAGGAAATATGCCGAGCAGGACAAAGCTAATACTGAACAAAAGCCAAAATAATGAGTCCAAAACTTGCATTTGAGCATTTTTCAGCTTCCGAATTACGAAATAAAAAACAACAACTGCAAAGAATATCAATAGCGCACGAAGTGTAAATGACACATTAATCACCTAAACCATTGAACTATTAGCAGCGTAGCAAACACTCTAAGCATATACTGCATCGACTTAACAGGATTTAAGTAACTCTCGCCACCCTGGCGTTCACGCATTAAAACCTGAACTTCAGAGACCGAGTACCCCTGCTTTAAAAACAAAGCGATTGATTCGGGTTCGGGATTGAGAGTATTGTCGTAACAGTATCTTTCAAGTACGGGACGACTAAACAACCTGAAACCAGATGTTGGATCGCTGACACGGCGACCTGTGAGCATTTTAATCAACACGGTAATCATGCGCGAACCTACCATGCGCATTGATCTGTCTTTACGAACGGTCAGAAATCTCGAACCGATAACAATGTCGGAACCGGTGTTTTCAGCTTTCTCAACGAGCGCAGACAAATATTCTGGGCGATGTTGTCCATCGGCATCAAACTGAATCATATAGTCGTAGCCATGACCGACGGCATATCGAGCCGCAGTCTGAAAACCAACTGTCAGACCGCAATTAATTGGCATGGTAATGACCTTGCAGTCCAACGAATCGCAAATCTCGGCAGTTCGATCCCGAGAACCGTCATTGATAATAATGAAGTCGAACTCAGGCGCAATCGAGCGGAGCTCCTTCACCGTGCCTTCAATGCACTCCTCTTCGTTATATGCAGGAATTGCAACAAGGACTTCACTTTGCTTGGACAAGCCCCCACCAACCTTTACCTAGTTAACAATAGAATGGAACACCGACTATAATTTTTGATATTAGATCAAATTCATTTCGCCGTTTTAGCCTTTGCACTCAGCAAATAGTCCGAGACTGAATAAATACCATATGGCGGCTTATTTTCCAACAAATCTAAAATAACATTTGCTGTTGTTTGAGCATCCGCTTCATACGGCGCGCAACAACCCTTACGGACAATATAGTGACTGGGACAAGATTGAATGGCAGTCTCACCCATCATTCCAACCAATTCAAACTGCAGCGAAGCATAATCAGAAACGGAAGAAAAACAGTTCTCGTCGATCCCAAAAGCAGGCAACGAACTAACACAAACAAGATCGATACCGTGTTCAGCACAGAAACGAGCTAACAGAACAGGGCCCATGCTATCCGCAGTCCAGTTTTTTTTCTTTGATTCGATACGAGCCGCGGATGCAATTCTATCATTAGGTACACAAGCAACAATTGCGCCATACAGAGGACCATCTATGCTCTCATACGCCTTTAGGTCGCAGATATCAAAAACCGAGCTATCAATAAAGTCATATTCTTTTACACTCATTTTGCAACTTACGAGAGATTTAAATGCGCAACCTAGCTCAGTTTCGCCCCCTATAAAAAGCGTTCTCTTTGGAGCCATAGGGATGACGTCTTTAAGTAAAGGATGACCTAGATCAGCTTTAGAAATCACGGCCTCAGAAAGCGGGATCGGCCACTCGATGGCCAGCTCCGGGTCGGCGAGGTTCACGAACGTGTACGTCTTCTTGAGCTCGAGCGACCAGTGAGCGTCCACCAGGTAGGTGTAGACGGTGCCGTCCTCGAGCGCCTGGAAGGAGTTTCCTACGCCGCGCGGCACGTAGATGGCCTTGGACGGGTCGAGCACGGTCGTGTAGACCTTCCCGTAGGTAGCGCTGCCCTCGCGCAGGTCCACCCAGGCGCCGAAGACGCTACCGCGCGCCACGGAAATGAACTTGTTCCAGGGTTCTGCGTGGATGCCGCGGGTAACGCCCCTCTTCTCGTTGTAGGAGATGTTGTTCTGGACGACGCGGAGGTCCGGGATGCCCAGAGCGGTCATCTTAGCGCGCTGCCAGTTTTCCTTGAACCAGCCACGCGAGTCGCCGTGGACGGCGAGGTCCACGACCGCGAGGCCCTCGATGCCGGTCTCGGTGACGGCGAGTTCTTTCTCGAATGCGATGTCTGCCATATGGGAAAAGCTCCTATCGAAGAGGTTGGATAACCAAGGGCGCCCGCGCGGGAACGTAGGATCATCCCCATGCCCTGCGGCCCCGCGCGGGCGCCCCACGGTGCGGTTCGCCGGGATGCGGCCTACTGTCCCTGGGCCTTATACCTAGCCTCGGTGGCCTCCTTGGCCGGGCGCCACCAGGACTCGTTGGCCACATACCAGTCGATGGTCTGCTTCAGGCCTTCGGCGAAGTCGGTGTGCGCCGGCCTCCAGCCCAGCTCGCTCTGGAGCTTAGTGGAGTCGATGGCGTAGCGGCGGTCGTGGCCGGGGCGGTCGGCGACCCAGTCGAAGTCCTCGGGGTCGCGGCCCATCGCCTCGAGGATCATGCGCAACACGGTGATGTTGTTCTTCTCGCCATCGGCTCCGATGAGGTACGTCTCACCCATGCGTCCCTTGGTCAGGATGTCCCAGACGGCCGAGGAGTGGTCCTCGGTGTGGATCCAATCGCGGACGTTCTCGCCCTTTCCGTAGAGCTTGGGACGGACGCCATCGATGATGTTGGTGATCTGCCTGGGGATGAATTTCTCCACGTGCTGGTAGGGGCCGTAGTTGTTGGAGCAGTTGGAGATCGTGGTCCGCAGGCCGTAGGTGCGGGTCCAGGCGCGCACGAGCATGTCGGAGGACGCCTTGGTAGAGCTGTACGGCGAGCTCGGGCGGTAGGGCGTCTCCTCGGTGAACTTGGCGGGGTCGTCGAGCGCCAGGTCGCCGTAGACCTCGTCGGTGGAGACGTGGTGGTAGCGGATTCCGTATTTGCGCACGGCCTCCAGAAGGCGGAAGGTGCCCTCGACGTTGGTGCGCAGGAAGGGCTCCGGGTCGGCGATGGAGTTGTCGTTGTGGCTCTCGGCCGCGTAGTGCACAATCGCGTCGTGACCCGGCACCAGCTCATCGAGCAGTCCGGCGTCGCAGATGTCGCCCACGACGAGCTCCACGCGGTCGGTGGGGAGCCCCGCGATGTTCTCGGGGTTGCCGGCGTAGGTCAGCTTGTCCAGGACGGTCACGTGCACCTCGGGATGGTTGTTGACCACGTAGTGGACGAAGTTACTGCCAATGAAGCCGCAGCCTCCAGTAACGATAATGTTCTTAGGTTCAAATTGCTCAGGCACGATTGACCCTCTCGACTTCATCTGCAATTGACAAAATATACTTACCGTAATCGGTTTTCTTCAGCTTTTCACCCAAGCGGCGCAGGTGCGAGCAATCGATGAAGCCCTGCCGATAGGCAATCTCCTCTAGACATGCAACGTAATACCCCTGACGACTCTGAACCGCCTCAACATACTCAGCAGCCTTGAGTAACCCAGTGGGAGTGCCAGTGTCAAGCCATGCCATTCCACGGCCCATAAGTTCAACAGACAGCTCACCCCTATTAAGATAAGCACTGTTAACGCTGGTAATTTCAAGCTCCCCCCTTGCCGACGGCTTTACCTCAGCCGCAATGTCGGCAACCTGGCCATCGTAGAAATAGAGCCCGGGTACTGCGTAGTTTGATTTTGGAAATTGCGGTTTTTCCTCAATGCCAATTACTCGATTCCTAGAGTCAAATTCAACGACACCAAAAGCCCGCGGATCCTTGACTGGGTATCCGAATACAACTGCGCCGCCTTGTTGTTCGACACTGCATTTCGCAGAATTGATAACCTTAGAAAGCGACTGACCATGAAACAAGTTATCGCCAAGAACGAGAGCACAAGGCTCTCCTGCCAGAAATTCGCGACCAATAACAAACGCGTCAGCAAGGCCTCTAGGCTTCTCTTGAACAGCGTATTCGATCTCCATCCCAAGATCGGAACCATCACCTAAGAGCGTTTTATAAGATGTCAAATCAGATGGATTTGTAATTATTAGAACTTGCCTAATACCAGCAAGCATAAGAACAGATATTGGATAATAGATAAGTGGCTTGTCGTAAATGGGCAACAGCTGCTTATTGACAGCTTTAGTAATAGGATGAAGGCGCGTGCCAGACCCTCCTGCAAGAACGATACCTTTCATTCGAATCACTCCCCAATCAATTAACGTTATTCAGGCGCTCGCTATTTGAATAAACACGATTAACAAAGCGGGCAATAGGCTCAGGCCAAAGCTCGCTTAAAATCAACAACGTTTCACCTGTGCGAATGTTTTCATCGAGGTTTTTAGAGGTGGCTGAATCGGCGTAAATCCTGTGACCCATGAGAATTTCAGGAATATAACAGAAGCGCCCATTGGTGGACGCCAGCTTTACCCATGTCTTGTAGTCACAACTATCACGAAGAGTCGTATCGAACACGCCTGGTCCCAATAGCTCCTTATTTAAAGTAACCGAAGGGCAACATATGGGACATCCAAATCTGAGCACGGTCTTTTTTAAGAACACTGTACCGTTGCTAGGCAACAGGAATAATTGATTCATAATGCGCTTGATGGCAAGCATAAAATTCGAATTTATTCGCGAGCCGTTTCTAATCTCATAGTAATCAGTGAACGAGATGGATACTTCCTTTTCTATATAACGATTAAAGCAATCAATTGTTTTCTCTAGAAATGTTGGAGAATACAAGTCATCCTGATGGGCGATGGTAACAAGCTTTGAATTAACGCTGTCGTAGCCAAAGTTCCAATCATCACCAGCGTAATGAGGTTTGGGGTTAATAATCATTTTAACGCCACACTCAGAACAAACCCCCTCAATATATGGAGATGGAGTTGATGTTGAGACAACAACATTCGAGGGCACCGTCTGGTTCTGAAGCGACCGTATTGTTTTTGCCAAAAACGGATTATCCTTATAGGCACAAACGACAAATGAGTGATCAGCCGAGCTGTATGACATCTTAGGCAATCTCCAAAATTGAGTTGATCTTCGTAGCATCTCCCCAAACAGCAGGAGAGTCATAGGGGCGATCCGGATAAGCACCGTAGTCCAACCTAATATCCAAATGGTGCTCTTCAATAAAGGACTCAATCTTGTCTCCTAGGGATACTGGAACCCCAGAACAACAGTTAATTATCCCATTGATTTTATCTTGCATAACGACGGCAGCAATTTGTTCTGCTAGGTCATCGACAGAAATAAAATCATATTTATTTTTCCCCGAAGTAAACGGAAATGTCGATTCACCAGCAGCATCAGCCCGAAGCAACTTGCCGAATATAGACCTTGAGTTAATATCATCTCCGTAGATATAAAAACCTCTAATCCACTGGCAAATCACCCCTCTGTCTTTCGCATATGAAAAAATAGCCTGCCGTAATGCATTCTTACCGATACCATATAAACCCTGGGGATCGCATGGGGTATTCTCGTCAATGGCACCTTCCCAATATCCAACTTCATGCATGGTGCCCATGCCACACACATGCCCAACACCAGAATCAATGGCGCGTTTCATAAAGTCATAATGAAGTGGCATGTCATCCAAGTGGGACGAAGCGTTATGATCGAATCCGTTTCTCCAAGCCAAATGAAGCAAAGCATCAGGAACAATGTCGAGGGATTCGAAATTAAACTCAGAAGAGAGCACATCCCCTTCGATATAACGTACGTGAGCGTTATCACTGAAAGCGCCGGAACAAACGCGATCGACTGCAATAATATCGGCACCAAGTTGACTCAGACTGCCAATTACGTGCTTTCCAATATATCCATTAGCGCCTGTAACCATAATCAATTTCGACACTATTTGCCTCGCTCAATACTCTAAGTACAATAGATATAGACAAATTAAAGAATAGCAGAACGGAGAGCATCGATGTTTATATGCGGCAACAATTACACCATTGGAGAGGTGGGAAAACTCGTCTATTCAACAATCAAAACTAGAATGTTCTTTCCTGGAGCGCGCCTAATTAGGAGTCCCTTTTATATCCGAGGCAAAAAAAGAGTGAGCTATGGAATGGGTTTTTCAACCGGATATGGCTGTCGCTTTGAGGCAATTCCTGATTCGAAAAACGACTCTAATATAAAAATCAAGATAGGCAATAACGTCCATATCGGCGATAGGGTTCACATTGTCGCAATTGACACCGTATCTATCGGAGACAATGTGCTCCTAGCATCAAATATTTTCATTAGCGATTGTAATCATGGCAAGTACTCGGGTGATAGTCAGTCTTCGCCCGCGATACCACCAGATAAACGCGAGCTGCATGGCTCACCCGTCAATATCGGCAATAATGTCTGGATTGGCGAAAATGTTTGCGTTTTGGCCGGCGTAACGATTGGAAACGGTGCAATAATTGGCGCGAATTCGGTAGTTACCAAAGACGTTCCTGCTAATACCATCTGCGTAGGAGCGCCCGCTAGGGCTATCAAGCAATTCGACAGCAGCCTCAACCAGTGGAATTCAATTGCTACCCCGAATTAAAACATGTGAACACGGATAGGAGTGTGGGGCTTAACACTGAAGCCCCACACTCCTATCAAACGCCATCAGAATAAGAGATTTTAAGAATCAGCTGCAAAGTAATGAATTCAATGAAGCGACAATACGCTTCTCCAAATACTTTGACTCATCATTGGTTGCCCCCTTGACGAACTCATAAATTTTAATTTTCGGTTCAGTACCAGACGGTCGAACAATAACGTAAGAGCCGCCCTCAAGATTAAATCGAATTACGTTGCTTGGAGGCAGTGTTTGTCTTGAATCCCCAGGGAGATCGTTAATCACCGGCATTTGAATACCCGACTGATAATCAACGATTTCCACAATCATTTTTCCACCCAAATCAAAGGGAGGTTCGGAACGGATGGCGTTCATTACGTTTGTCATTTGAGCCATCGCATCAGGGCCATCAAATTGGATATTAATCTGACGATCAATCCAATAACCATACTCGAAATATAGATCTTGCATCACTTGGAATAGATCTTTGCCACGCTGTTTCCACCATGCAGCAGCCTCACATGCAAGCATGGTGGAAACAATTCCGCATTTGTCACGAACATGAGTTCCCGAAAGATATCCGCAACTCTCTTCGAACCCCATAAGGAAATCAGATTCTCGGCCTTCGGATTCAAGTAAAGCAATTTGTTCGCCAATAAACTTAAAGCCGGTCAACGTTCGACGTAGCTGAAAGCCGTACTTCAAGGCAATATCATCAGCCATTGGGCCCGAAACAATTGACGTACAAGCAACCTTATGAGACATATCGCATTCATACTCAGACTTACGACGAGCCAGGTAATTAAGCAAGACTAAACCAAGCTCATTCCCCGTCAGCTGCTTCCATTCCCCACGATGGTCGACGGCAACACCAATTCGATCACAATCTGGATCAGTTGCAATCAAAATATCGCAGCGACTACCTTTAGCAAGCAGAAGACCAAGCTTCATGGCATCGGCATTTTCAGGATTTGGCTTTGGACATGTTGGGAAATTACCGTCAGCTCTTTCCTGCTCAGGGACAACGTGAACATCTTTAACACAGATATCCTTCATTATTCGTTTGCATAAATTCAACCCGGTGCCGTTGAGGGGTGAATATGCAACTGTCAAATCACTACAGTCAACGCGAGTCGACACGCGAAGCGTGCTTTTGATGAAAGAATCGAGAACATCTTCCGAAATATATGATATCAATCCGTGAGTAACCGCATTATCAAAACTGATAGCAGGCTCAACCGTAAAAGGGTCAATAGCATCAATAGCTTTTTGAACATTGTTGCACAAATCAATAGTAGCTTGGCAACCATCTGACCCATAGACCTTATATCCATTGTATTCTTTAGGGTTATGGGACGCCGTGATGACCACCCCCGCTGAGCAGTTCAGCTCGCGTACAGTATAGGAAAGCACGGGAGTAGGTTGTATGGATTCGTAGTAATGGACCTTTATGCCACTTGAAGCCAGTATCTCAGCCGTTCTACGCGAAAATAATTCGCTGCAAAGTCGCGAGTCGCGGGCAATTGCAACCGAGGGGCTTGCAAAATGTTCTAGCAAATAATTTGCCAAACCTTGGCTAGCAGCACCAATCGTCCAAATATTCATATGATCGAGACCCATTCCGAGCTTTGCCCGAAGTCCTCCGGTGCCAAATTTCAGTTTGTTGAAAAATCCAGAATAATTCTCCACCTGAGCGCGGCACAACTCATCAACGGATTTCACATCAGCCGAATCAATAGTATTAAGCCATTTTTCATACTCGGCTATTGGGTCGAACATTAAAACATGGCTCCTTAAATAAGAGATACGAGTTCTTTTAGACGAGGGCTCTGTTCCTTAGAACAGACCAAGATCCCGTCAACGGTAGCAACGACAACTGCATCGTTTATACCAGAAACGATTAGCGGAATATCGAGCTCATTGATAACATGCGTATTCTCGCAGGTAGAAGAATCAAGCACAGTTTGCCCACTCTTGCGATCCGCCATCTCGGCGGAAAGCGTATTCCACGTACCAAGATCTGCCCAAGGACCAGAATACGGCACTACCGCAATTGAATCAGCGTTTTCAACAACTTCGTAATCAAAAGAATTAATCGGAAGCTCAGAATACCGTGCCCTCAGGTCGGCAAAATCCAGATATGAACCATAATTATTAATTATGTTAAGCACATAGCCGAGCTTAAATCCGAAAACGCAGTTATTCCAAAGTGCACCTTTAGAAATTAAATCAGCAGCCGTACCAGAATCGGGCTTCTCAATAAATCTTTCTACTAAACGAGGAGAGCCAGTGGACGAACTGGGGACGATATAGCCATATTTTTCAGAAGGATAGGTCGGCTCGGCACCCAGAAGACATATATCTGCCACATTATTTTTCACAGCTGCGGCAACATCAACTATGCGATCGAAATATGAATCGTCTACATATGAATCAATAGGCAAAACAATAACAACGTCATCATTATCTATGCCCTGAACACTATGCAAATGCTCGCACGCAAGCATAATAGCGGGAGCAGTGTCACGACGCTCTGGCTCAACTACAACTTTACAGTCAGCCCCTACTTGCAGCCGAAGGATACGCTCTTGAGAGGCACAAGTCGCAACTGTAATATCTGCTTGAGGAATCGTGCGCTCAATTTGAGCAAAAGTACGCTGCACCATGGATACGTGATTGCCGCATTCATCCCTAAGCACTTTAAGAAACTGCTTAGACCGAGAGTCGTTTGACAAGGGCCAGAGTCGTGTCCCGGATCCACCAGAAAGCAAGACGATATGAATGGAATTCAAGTACATAAAAGTGAACACCCTATCTATAAGGAAAAACCAATTGAACCATTAACAAACTCTCAACTATCCTTCTCAGCTCAACATTCAATGCTTGAACTTTAAATTAGATTTAAGGCGCTGATAAAAAAAGGACAACGCTATTAACATTCCGACAGAATAGCTAACAATAACAGCAATGCTAACACCGTTGGCGCCAAATCGACTAATAAGAGAGGCGGAACACAGATACGAAATTAGCAAAGCGGCTGAAGTGGCAATAAATGAACCCCGAATCTCTCGAATAAGGATTAATAAATCGTAGGAAAATGCAAAGATTGTGGTAAACGCAGTTGCAATAATTGCAGGAATAAGCAAATCCAATCCCTGAGAAATTGATGAGCCAAATACGGCCCGCAAAAGGCTATCTCCAAAGAGAGAGCAGAAAACAATGGCAAGCAAGGTGAATAAACAAATGAACGATATAACTTTTCCATAGCGTTGTGCAAATGAAACACACTCGTGCTTGGACCATATCTCAGCAAATCCAACGAGTAAAGGGCCATATAGATAGGAGGCAGCGGCCTGAACAAGAACCGTAGGCGTTGAAACGGCAGCATAAACACCAAGGGCCTCTGTTCCTTTTAGCTGGGCAAGCTGCTGCCGAGAAACCGAAACAACAGCTCCGAAAAACACGGCAGTAAGTACAGACGGAAAATACTTTTTAATTAAAGCCAAAGCCTGATGGAAACTAATGCTAGGAACAATCTTTCCGTAGTTCGAGGCAGAACGAGCATCGAATAGCCAAGTTATGAAGCAGCAGAAAATCGCAAGGGACAGAAAGGCGTAATTGATCGATAGCCCAAAAAACAAAGGAAGGAGAAACAGCACCAGCCCCCCAAGCCCTCGAATTGCTTGAGATATCCCAATGTAATCCATCCTACCCTCTTTTTGCACCATTGCATAAAAAACAGAGCAGAAGGCTTCATCCGCCTTAAACAATAGCCAAAAAATTGCGGAAACAATCAAGCGAGAATTACTCGTAGACAAGAATAGGTAACCAACAATTGGAATAAAGGCTAAACCTATAGTAATGAACCGAAAAGCGATATATTCAGAGGAAGAATGTTCCTCCCTTAGATCGGACACTTGAATAGTACGCATATTATATGTAGCAAACGGGTAGTAAATATTGCCGACCGACATCGCGAATGCAAGTATACCCGAGTTGGCATAATCATGCGAAACAAGCACAACCGCAACAGTCATAAGCCATAGACAGCCTTGATAAAATAGGCATCCAATGGTATTCCAGAGCATATTCTGCTTTACCGAAAGAGAAGAACCGTTCAAAGAAACCTCAAATTGTTGAATTAAAGCAATGATTGATAAAAATCAAAAGTTGAATCAGCCATGAGATCCCAGCTGAAATGACGTGAACGTTCAATTCCCGACATAACAATTGAATCAAAGCACGAATCGAAACTACAAAGGCCCTCTATGCGCTCAGCAACAAGCGAAGGGGAAAGTTCGTTGAGAAGAATCGCTGAATTACCAGCAACTTCAGGAATAGAGCTTTTATTTAATGCAATGACAGGGCAGCCAGAAGACATGGCTTCCAAAACAGGAATTCCAAATCCTTCGTATTCCGAAAGATACAATAAAGCGGCAGAAGAATTGTAAAGTCGCGCAACTTCAGCCGAATCCGGATAAGCATACGCAACGTATCTACCCGGAAGTTTCTTATCCAAATATTCGCTCTCGGCAACAGATAAAGGGGCGCCTACAATCTGAAGAACTACATCGGAACATAACGCAACAGACTCAACAGCTAAATTAAAGTTCTTATATGAAGCTGACCTGTTACCAACGAATACAACTTTTTTCTCGCGGACAGCTTCATGATAACAATACCGATCAGAATCAAAACCCAAAGGAATCACGGTCATTTTTTTATTTATTGATTCTGGGATGATTTTTAGCAAATCGTCTTTAGTGCTATTCGAAATACAGACGATGGCATCTGCATTTTTAACAGCTTTTTTCATCTGGTTTAACTGGAAATATTTAACTAGTCCAGTGAAATAGTACTCACAGATAAAGTCATAAATAGTGACGACATTGATAGCCCTGTTATTAGACCCAGTACGAAAATAGGATGAATGCAGGATGCATGGACGGTCAACGCGCACGCTCGTCACTTCATCGATACGCACAGGAAGCCTAGATTGTAAGACTCTATACTTTTTAATCTTATCCTCTAGCTCAGAGCGTTGAATATTTGAGCCAGAGTCGACCCTATCATGGAATACAAGATCGAATAGACCACAGTCCATTGCTCTTGAAATTAAATTGAACCAATAAATGGAGCCTCCACCCGTTTTCTGAAGGCTAAACACCATATTGTCAAAATCAACCGGAATCAAAGAACTCATATACCGATGGCAACTCCCAAGCCGTAAAGAATGCTTTACTCTAAAAATGAATCATAGATATGGCGGAGTGTGTTCTCTATAGGTTCAACAGCTGACCATTTTAAAAGACTCCGAGCTCTAGAACAGTCAGACACAATAAAGGGATTATCAACTGGCCTCAATTTTGATTGATCAACTTTCACCTCAATATTGAAGTCGGAAAATTTAATGATGCGATCAAGTAAGTAACTGAGAGGTAGAGATCGTTCTGAGCCGAAATTAAATGGAATTCCACTGAAGTCACTTTCAAGTAGACTACGGTATCCACGAACAATGTCACTGACAGACGAGATATCGCGAGATACTAAAATATTTCCGACTTTAATGACTCCACTGCGCCCCAGTCGTTGGATTTCTGCGACCTGCTTGCACCAACCCGGAATCACAAAACGTTCAGATTGACCAACACCAGTATGGTTAAAGGGGCGAGCAATATATACCCTTAGTCCATAGTTAGTGTTATATAAAGAGGCGATGTTCTCCGCGGACATCTTGGACAAACCGTACGGATTACCCGCATTAAGCAAATCTTCCTCACTCAAGGGTTCATTAGAAGCAGCGTATTCTTCGGATGAACCGACTAAAAGCACCTTCGACTCTGGAGAAGTCTTACGAACTGCCTCGAGAAGATTTAATGTCCCCATAGCATTGACTTGATAGGTTAGCAACGGATTGTCCCACGATGCGGAGACAGAGCTAATAGCAGCAAGATTGACAATACAGTCAGCAGAACTGGCTTCAACGATAGACTTAACACTGTCATAATTGGTTAAATCAAAAGAGTGATATTCATCGTACCTATCAGGATTCACTGATTTGCTCTGAATGTCAGCTCCAATAACGTGGTAACCATTATTTGCGAATTCATCTGCTAAATAGGCTCCAACAAAACCGTTGGAGCCTAGCACTAAAACCCTTCCTCTCTGAGGCATTAAAGCAGGCCCTTCTCCTTACGAGCAAGATCGATATCGTGCTCAGTCATAATTCTACAAAGTTCCTTGCAAGTCGTCTTTTGTGGATTCCAGCCGAGAACTGACTCCGCCTTTGACGGGTCTCCCCAAAGATTGACTACGTCTGTAGGTCGATAAAAGTCGGGATTAATTTTGACGACAGTTTTTCCAGTTGCCTGATTGATTCCAATTTCATTGACGCCCGTGCCCTGCCAAGAAATTGAAATGCCAGCGTAATCAAATGCCCACTCAACGAACTCTCTTACACTATGCTGCTTGCCCGTTGCAATAACGAAATCATCGGGCGTCTCCTGCTGAAGAATGAGCCACATGCATTCAACATAGTCCTTGGCGTAACCCCAGTCTCTAAGGGAATCAAGATTTCCTAGCTCAAGATGATCCTGAAGGCCCTCAGCAATTCGTCCGACCGCTCGAGTAATCTTGCGAGTAACAAACGATTCGCCACGACGTTCAGACTCATGATTGAAGAGGATTCCATTCGCAGCGAACATTCCGTATGCCTCACGATACTCTTTGATCATCCAGAAGCCATACTGCTTGGCAACTGCATAAGGACTATAGGGATGGAAAGGCGTATTCTCGTTTTGAGGAACTTCTTCTACTTTCCCGTAAAGCTCAGAAGTAGAAGCCTGATATATTTTACAAGTTTTGTCCATCCCAAGCATATGGACGGCCTCAAGTATCCTCAACACGCCAATCGCGTCAATATCTCCGGTATATTCTGCGGCATCAAAAGAAACTCCTACATGAGATTGGGCCGCAAGATTGTAAATCTCAGAAGGCCTAACCTTTGAAATAATCCGAATAAGCGAGGATGAATCCGATAAATCGCCATCGTGCAGGTGTAAGCGGGACGAAGACAACAAATGATCAATTCGACCCGTACCATGAACGGAGCTCCGGCGAACGATACCATGTACGTCGTAGCCCTTCTCTAAAAGCAATTCGGCAAGATAACTGCCGTCTTGACCAGTAATACCCGTAATTAAAGCGCTTTTCATTTCAAAATCCCTCTCATGATTTAAATTGCCATTACTAATTTAATTGATAAAGTCTTGTCAGAATCCTACGTATTTTAACTCCGTAAGAAACATCACTCGCCCATGTGCCGCTCAGATTTTCGACAAAGGGGGCAGTGCCTCTCTTAACAAGATGAAAACGCGGGTCAATACATTGGTTAACCAGCTCACCAGTGCCTGAATATGCTTTAAGGTGTTGCACTTGTGCCCTTATCCCCATTCGAACCGATTCGGAACCATAACCATTAAAAGACGCCCCACAAACACCTGAATCAAGAGCGCCGATACCTGCAAAATTACACTGTTCTGGGGAAACCTGCCCTCCAAATTTAAGCCAACCAGTTTCAACCATTGATTGTGCAAAAACAACGTCGGGATTAATCCCTTCCGCAAGAGCCTCTTCATAGATCAGCTTGCAAAACTGTTCAATATCAGATGCACCGTATTTGGAATATATGGATGAAGGGAAATCGGACATCTCTGTAAACAAAACGGCCATTTTCGCTGGATTTGAATTTGAAGAAGAGACTATCGGAAAACGAGAGCCATTAAAATACAACTGTTCACTTTTTAAAGAGCATGTAAACGTATCAAACGTTCCCCATAACTTAATCGAATATATTCCAGCATCACCGAAGTCGGCGGCGGCGGGCACCTCGGCGGCCCAGGAGCCGTCGGAGCCCCTAACGGCCTGGTACCAGCGGCAGGCGCCGGAGGGGGCG
>OCTW011613739.1_pt1 | contig 15123 bp, 11 predicted proteins | sample 1539671 | NCBI WGS metagenome assembly OCTW01 (sample SAMN02144230, study PRJEB22623) | gut metagenome | biome: sheep rumen | host: Ovis aries | place: New Zealand
GCCGGCGGCCTCTTCTCCATGAAGGGCAACAAGCAGAGCAACGTGGACAAGCTGCACGCCGGCGACCTGGGCGCGCTGGCGAAGCTCCAGATTACCTCCACGGGCGACACCCTGTGCGATCCCAGCAACCCGATCATCTATCCCGCCATCGAGTTCCCGGCACCCTGCATTTCCAAGGCTGTGTTCGCGGCGAAGCAGGGCGAGGAAGACAAGGTCTTCAGCGGCCTGAACCGGCTGGCGGAGGAAGATCCCTCCATCAAGATTGAAAAGAACGCGGAGACCACCGAGACCGAGCTGAGCGGCCAGGGCGAGATGCACCTGGACGTGATCAAGAACAAGCTGGCTTCCAAGTTCGGCGCCAACGCGGTGCTGCAGGATCCCAAGATCCCGTACCGCGAGACCATCCGCAAGACCGTGAAGGTCCAGGGACGGCACAAGAAGCAGACCGGCGGCCACGGCCAGTTCGGCGATGTGTGGATCGAGTTCAGCCCCATTACCGACAGCGATGCCGATTTCGAGTTTGAAGACGCCGTGGTTGGCGGCGTGGTTCCGCGGAACTTCATCCCCAGCGTTGAAAAGGGACTGCGGGAGAACATCGTGAAGGGCGTTCTGGCCGGCTATCCCATGGTGCACCTGCACGCGAAGCTGTACGACGGATCCTACCACCCGGTGGACTCTTCCGAAATGGCCTTCAAGACCGCGGCCCGGATTGCCTACAAGAAGGGCTGCATGGAAGCCAGCCCCGTGTTGCTGGAGCCCATCATGCATGTTGAAGTGCTGGTTCCCAACGAGTACATGGGCGACATCATGGGCGACATGAACAAGCGCCGCGGCCGGATCATGGGTATGAACCAGGTGAACGGCATGCAGCAGCTGGAAGCGGAAGCTCCCCTGGCTGAAATGTTCAAATACGCCACGGACCTGCGGTCCATGACCCAGGCGAGGGGTTCCTTCTCCATGAAGTTTGAACGGTACGAGGAAGTTCCGCAGGCGGAAGCCCAGAAGATCATTGCCAACGCGAAGATCGAGGACGACGACGAGGAGTAATCCTTTCATCCGGAAACGGAGACATAAAGATCGGGGCTGTGAGAATTCACAGCCCCTTCTTTTTTTAGATGCTTTCCCGGGATCCGCGGGAAGGCGGATCAGAGGGATTTCGTCCTGGGATAGAGATAGCAGAGAACCGGCAGGTCATCGGAAAACCAGGTGAGGTAAATGACGGAGGAATCCTCCCGATCCCAGCGCAGATGAGGAAACTGGGCCTCGGAGGAGCTGTCCGGCTCGCCGTGGAGGCGGATGAGGCCCTGCTTCAGGGCGCTGTATACGCTTCCCGGATGACGGACGGAGGAACCGATTTCCTCCCGGAACACATGGGTGACCCGGAAGCCGCCGTCCGTCCCGGACTCCTCCTCCAGGAGGCTGAAGACGGCGTACTGCCCGAAGATGCGGGGAGAATCATACTCCCGGGAAACGGAGGCCGCGCCGTACTGGGTTTCCGAAAGGGGAGAGAAGCCGGCCTCCTGCATTTTCCGGTCCGCCTCTTCAAAGGACATGGAGGAGGACAGCGCCACATCCCCGGCCTCCGCCCGCTGCCGGCTCCAAAGCAGGAGGGCGGCGGCCCCGAGGGCCAGGACGAAAAGGATAAAGGCGATGAGCCGGCGGGTGCTGTTCTTCTCCCGGGCGTAAAGCTTTTCAGGATCCCAGATGTAATCCTCCGGCTGCCGTTTTTCCTGCGTATCCATACAATCCTCCTCATTTCCAGATTGATACCGAAAAGCATTATACACGATCCGGGGCCGATTGTCATTTCCGGGAAAAGGAAACCGGCCTGCCGCAGGGCGGCAGGCCGGAAGGGAATACCTGGATTATTTGTTGTCCGCAGCCACGGTGTTGGCAGCGGTGCGGCCGGAAACGAAGATCTCAACGATGGCGTTGCCGCCCAGGCGGTTGCCGCCGTGGATGCCTCCGGTGACTTCACCCGCGGCGTAGAGGCCGGGGATGATCTTTCCGTCCTTGTCCAGCACGTGACGCTGGGTGTCGACCACCAGGCCGCCCATGGTATGGTGGGTGGAGGGGGCCATCAGGCGGATGAACACTTCGGTGTTCTCCAGATCGTAGGTATCGGTGACATACTTGCCGGCATCGTCCTTCTGTACGTTGCCGATGGTACGGGAGAAGACCTTCTTGCCCACTTCGCCGAAATCGGCGGAGCCGGTGTTGGCCTTGGTCATGACGGCTTCGTCATAGGCCTTCACGGTTGCCAGCATGGTAGCCGCGTCGGTTTTGACATTGGCAAACTCAGGATTCTCCAGCACCTTGGCCAGCTCCGCCTCGTTGCACTTGATGCGGTAGTAGCGGCCGGCGAAGTGATCCTTGGTCAGCTGCGCGGTGGGCGGGCCGGGGATATACTGGTCCGCGTTGAAGAACTCGATGAACACGCCGGGAGTTCCGTTGAGCTCCATGCCGTGGCGGAATTCCGCCAGGGACAGCACGTCGCGCTCGGAGCCTTCATCCACGAAGCGCTTGCCGGTGTTGGGATCGATCCAGCAGGCATAGGTGCCGCTGCCGAAGGCCAGGTTGCCGTTGTCCACCCAGGAGATGGGCATCAGCTGGGTGAAGTCCATACCGGTGGTCGCCGCGCCGACCTTCTCCGCCATGAAGATACCGTCGCCCTGCAGGGAGGAGCGGTTGGTGGTCTTGGTGGACTTGGTGAGGTAAGCGGTGTCCCAGTAAGCATTGTCCCGGAGGACCAGATCGATATTGGCGGCGTAACCGCCGGTGCACAGCACAACGCCCTTTGTAGCATGGGCGGTGACTTCGGTTCCGTTGGCTTTCACGGCCTTGACACCGGTGACCTTGCCGTCTTCAACAATCAGCTCGGTTGCGGTGGTGGAGGTCATGACATTGTCCTCGCCGATGACGCCCAGGGGGCCGGCGAAATAGGGAGTCCAGTTTCCGTCGGGGCTGGTGTACTCGTTTTCACGATTCCACAGGGCACCGATGAGGGTGGGCTGGGTGTGCTTGAACTGGGCACCCATATCCTCCAGCCACTCCTTCAGGCCCTGGCCGCCTTCGATGAACTGTTTGACCAGGTCGAGCTGGCCGTAGATCCAGCGGGTTTTGTCCGCTGTCTGCCGCAGGCCGCCGTAATAGGTCTGGAAGATATGAAGGTTCAGGGTGGAGAAGAGGGTCAGCTCCGTTTCGGGAATGCCGGCGTCCAGCTTGGGCTGCGCCCAGTCGAGATACGCCTGGATTTCCTTTTTCAGCTCCTGCAGGACGGGGAGATACTCGGCATGGACGCCGTGCTTCGCCAGCTCCACATCGTCCCCGGCTACGAACTCATTGGTCTTGTAGTATTCCTCATCGAAGGGCTCCTCGCTCCAGGAAAGGATGTTGCGGAGCACATCGATGCAGCCCAGGTCGGACTTGACCTTGGGATAGGACTGGCCGTCCCGGCCGTAGACGCCTTCGGTGGCATCCGGATCGGCGGGATCCCAGACCAGGTAGGGCATGACAGACTGGAACTGACCGCCGGAAACCAGCGTGTTGCCGCCTACTTCGGCATTCTTTTCGATGACGAGAACGGAATCGCCGTTCTGGGTGGCCTGGGCCGCAGCAGCCATACCGGCGCCGCCGCCGCCGACCACAACCACGTCCACCGTCAGCTCAACGGGATCCTCGGCGGGATGATCCACCCTGGCTGCCTTGAAGGCATCCATATTGGAGCATCCGGCCTTTTCCGCGGCTTCGTTCACCGCGGCACGCAGGGCGCGGCCCGTGAAGGTGGCGCCGGCAACGCCGTCCACACCGGTGCCGGTGGCAGCGATCATGTCCAGGGACATGGGGCCGATGGCAGAGGTGCCGACATGGCCGGTTTCGGAGGAGGTAACATTAATGGAGGTGATTCCCTTCTCGGTGAAGGTGACCTGCACGTCCACGGGGCCGTTGTATCCGTCGGCAGAGGCCTCATAGGTGCCGGGGGTGAAGGTGACTTCCGCCGCGGGAGCCGCCGCTTCATCGGACATGGCCTTCTTTACGGCTTCGAGGACGGCCGTCTGGGTGACGGTGGCGCCGGTGAAGGTGTCAACACCCTCATAGGTGCCGGCTTCGAGGATGGCGGCAGCCAGCTTGTCAACGGTGTCTTCCCGGTTGAAGCCGGCCTGGGGATAGGTCTCGGCGGAATCATCGATCTCCAGACCGACGATTTTCCCGTCTTCGACGGTGACGGTGACCTTGACCTCACTGCCGAAGCCCTGGGCAGAAGCGGTCTTCGTCTCCGCAGAGGCGAAGGACGCGCAGCCCAGCAGCAGGCAGAGGGTCAGGAAGAGAGCAACCAGTTTTTTCATGGGATACTCAATCCTTTCCTAAATATTTTGGGAACCATGAAAAGACCTGCAAACATGTGTTCGCTCAAATTCATTCTATCAGATGGAAATCGCTTCCGTCAATCCGGGGAACAGGAAATCTTTGCCAAATGGCGGCCGCTTCCGCCCCGGTTGATTCCGCCCCGGAAAGCAGGTATAATGAGGCAACCGCAGGAAAAGGAGGCAGCGCTCGGTGAATTCCATGACACAGAAGGTCGCACGTTTCGGGCTGCTGACAGCCCTGGCCCTGGTGCTGGGACTGGTGGACCGCGCCATTCCGCTGACGGCGCTGCTGGGAGGAGCCGCCCCGGGCATCAAGCTGGGGCTGGCCAACACCGTGCTGCTTTACGCGGTTTACCTGATGGACTGGAAAAGCGCGGTGCTGCTGATGCTGACAAAGGTGCTGCTGTCCGGGTTCCTGTTCGGATCCCTGACGGCGATCCTTTACAGCCTTTCCGGCGGCGTGCTGAGCCTGGCGGTGATGCTGCTGTTCCGGAAGCATCCGGACCGGGGAGCGCTGACGGGGGCGGTGCTGTCCCTGGGGGCGGTGATTGCCATGATGGCGAAAAACCCGAACCTGCGGGGGCAGCGGCTGTGGTATACGGTGCTGATCGCGGCCGCCTTCCTGGCGTGCGTGCTGTTTTATGCCGCCATCCGGAAAGGGAAGATCCGCGGCGTTCCGGGGACTTCCGTTGCCGGGGCTGTGGCCCACAACATCGGGCAGGTGCTGACGGCGGCCGCCGTGCTGCGGACCCCGCAGCTGCTGAGCTTCTACCTGCCGGTGCTGATCGGCGTGGGAGCCGCGGTGGGAAGCCTGACCGGAATTGTGGCAGAACGGGTATTCCAGGCGCTTCGCCTGCATCCGGAGAAAATTGAGGGATCACAGGAATGAGGAAGATACAGAAATTACTGGCGGCAGCGCTGGCCGTTGCCGCCCTGGGGGCAGGGACCTTTCCAGGAACTGCCCGGGGAGAGGCTGCCCGGGAAACCCGGACGGGATTTTACCTGGATACGGTGATTACGCTGACCGCCTATACGGACCGGCCGGAGCTGCTGGAGGCGGGGCTGGAGGAATGCGGCCGGTATGAGCAGCTGCTGAGCCGCACGGTTGAGGGCAGCGATGTCTGGAGAATCAACCACGCGGACGGGCAAACGGTGACGGTGGATCCGGAAACGGCGGAGATCCTGCGGACAGCGGTGCAGATCTCGGAAATATCCGGCGGAGCTTTTGACGTCACCATCGCCCCGGCCTCCACCCTCTGGAATTTTACGGACGGCGAGGAAAAAATCCCGGCGGCGGAAGCCCTGGCGGAAGCCGCGAAGCTGGTGGACTGGCAGGCGATCCGGATCGAAGGAAACGAAGTGACCCTGCCGGCGGGGCGGATGATCGACCTGGGGGGAATCGCGAAGGGGTATATCGCGGACGCCGTGAAGGAAAAGCTGGAAGCCGCGGGGATCGAAAGCGCCATCCTTTCCTTCGGCGGGAACATCGTTGCCATCGGGCAGAAGCCGGACGGCTCCCCCTGGCGGGTGGGCATCCAGGACATCGACCAGCCTACGGGGGTGCCGATGATGGTTTCGCTGAATTTCGGCGGGTCCACGGTGACCAGCGGGATTTATGAACGGGGATTTGACGCGGACGGGATCCGGTATCATCATATCCTGGACACTGCCACCGGATGGCCGGTGCAGAATGAGCTGGCGTCCGTTACGATCTTCTCGGAGAGCTCCATGATGGGGGACGCGCTTTCCACCGCGGCCTTCGCCCTGGGGACGGAGGAAGGAGCCAGGCTGATTGAGGGCCTGGAGGGAACGGAAGCGCTGTTTATCACCCGGGACCGGCAGGCAATCGGGACCTCCGGCGTGGGGAAGTACATGACAGACGGAGCGGAATACTCCGTTGCGGAGACGGAAAGCGAGCCGGAGGAGGCATCCGACGGAAAGCTGACGCTGCAGGTGCAGGTGCGGGCAACGGATCCGGCGCCGGGATACATCCTGCTGCAGGGAGAGGAAATGACCGGATTCCTGCCGCTTCCCGAAGAAGGAGAGCGGACGCAGGAGATCCGCCAGACCCGGGAGGACGGGACCGTGTGGCTGAACCGGATCCATATGACGCCGGAGGGATTCAGCATGACGGAGGCGGACTGCGAAGGGCATGACTGCGTGCAGCAGGGGGAAGTGACCCTGGGGAACATGGCGGACCGGGTGCTCTGGAACATGGTGATCTGCGCGCCGCACCGGCTGACCCTGAGCCTGTATACCCCGGAGGAAGCGGAAGCCCTTTCCCGGCAGATGATGGGACAATAAACGAGAAAAGTCAATATCATACGGAGGTGCGGACAATGCTGCTTGGCGGTACGGTTGCCGGAGAATGGTCCTCTGCTGCAGAATGGGAGCGGATCCTGATACGGACAGGGTTCAGGGCGATTACGGCTCCCTTCAGCTGCAGGACGGATCCGGAAGAGGTAAAGGCGTACCTGGAGGCAGCGGATCGGAACGGCGTGAAGATCGCGGAAATCGGCGTGTGGAAAAACACGCTGTCCTCCGATCCGGAAACGGAAAGGGAAGCCATGGAATACGCGAAGGGACAGCTGGCCCTGGCGGACCGGGTTGGGATTCCCTGCTGCGTGAACATTACCGGGACAGCGGGATCGGCGGGCTGGGACGCGGCGGATCCGAGCAACTACACGGAGGAAACCTATGAACGGATCATCCGCATGATCCGGGAAATCATTGACGCGGTGAATCCGGAGCGGGCCTTCTACTGCATCGAGCCCATGCCCTGGATGGTGCCGGACGGGCCGGACGAATACCTGCAGCTGATGCGGGACGTGGACCGGAAACAGTTCGGCGTCCACATGGACTTTGTGAACATGATTTCATCCCCCCGCAGGTATCTGGCGGCGGAGCAGTTCATTGAAGAATGCTTCCGGAAGCTGGGGCCTTACATCAAAAGCACCCACCTGAAGGATTCCCGGATGAACCCCACGAAGCTGACCGCCTGCCTGGAGGAGTGCTCCCCGGGAGAGGGCGGGCTGGACTTTGAACGGGTGCTGCCCATCCTGGACCGGTACCTGCCGGCGGACGCCCCGGTGCTGCTGGAGCATATGCAGACCGAAGAGGAATACAGAAGGGCCTATGACTATACGGCCGGAAAAGCCAGGGCTGCCGGCATCAGCGTGTGAAGGAGGAAGGCATCATGACGGAAAGACCCCTGTCCGGAGATCCCATCGCCATCAACCGCCGATACCTGGACCACCTGCTGGTGGAAAGCAGGATCGTGGGAGCGGTGCGGCCGAAAACAGACTGCGTGCTGTTCGGCCATTCCTTCACAACGCCGGTGACCACCGGGGCCCTGAGCCACCTGCAACCGGACATGAAGACCTTTGCCGAGGGGGCGAAGGAGGCGGGAGCCGCCTGCTTTATCGGGATGGGCCCCTGCGAGGAGCTGGAGCAGGTGCTGCAGACCGGGGCTAAGGTGATCAAGATTATCAAACCCTACGCGGACCCGGAGGAAATCCGGAGCAGGCTGGCGTGCGCGGAGAAGAACGGCGCCATCGCCGTGGGGATGGACGTGGAGCATTCCGTGAACGTGCGGGACGACCAGGATTCCTTTGTGGCGGAATACCGGATGAAGCTGCCGGCGCGGGAAGAGCTGGAGCAATGGATCCGGAGCACGAAGCTGCCCTTTGTGATCAAGGGGGCGCTGAGCGTGCGGGACGCGGTGACCTGCGCGGAGATGGGATGCGCGGGAATCATCCTGAGCCACCACAACGGACTGATGCGCTGGGCGGTTCCGCCGGCCATGCTGGTGCAGGACATCCGCAGGGCGGTGGGAGACAGGCTGACGGTGATCGTGGACGGAGGCATCGAGGACGGATACGACGCCTTCAAGGCGCTGGCGCTGGGCGCGGACGCCGTATCCATCGGCAGGCCCCTGATGGAGCCCCTGAAGGAAAGCGGAGCCCGGGGAGTGGCGGAAACCATCCGGGCTTTCACCGGAGAGCTGAAGGCGATGATGCTCCGGACCGGATCCCCGGACGTGAAGCATATCGACCCGGCGGTGATCCATCCGGTTTCCTGGTAAAATGACCGGAGAGCGGCCCGGAGGGGACAGCGGCAATCAAAAGGCAAACCGGGAAACACGCCCCTCCCGACAGGGGAAGGGAGACGTGATTCCCGGTTTTTTTCTTTGCAAAGGAAAACAGGCCGTGATATAATCAAATTTGATATTTTCATGCAGGAGTGAAAGAACATGGAGGAAAAGATCAAAGCGCTTCGGGAAAAGATGGAGCAGCAGATCAGACAGATTCAATCCAAGGATAACCTTGCCGCTTTCTGGCAGGAGTATCTTGGCAAAAAGGGAAGCATCGCCGAGCTGATGAAGGGCCTCGGGGCGGTGGCCAAGGAAGAGCGGCCGGCCATGGGGAAGGTCATCAATGAATTCAAAATCGAGGCGGAAGAAAAATACAAGGCCCTGAGCGAGAAAATGGAGCAGGCGGAGCTGCAGGCACGGAACCGGCTGGAAGCCGTGGATATTACGCTGCCCGCAAAGAAGCAGCCCCTGGGGCATCAGCATCCCCTGACGCTGGTGAAGGAAGAAATGATCAGCGTGTTTGCCGGGATGGGCTTTGACGTGTTTGAAGGCCCGGAAATCGAGGACGACGATCACAACTTCACCCGGCTGAACGTGCCGAAGGATCACCCGTCCCGGGATATGCAGGATACCTTCTACCTGGAGGACGACCTGCTGCTGCGGACCCAGACCAGCGGCGGACAGATTCGGGTTATGGATATGCAGAAGCCGCCCATCAAGGTGCTGGTGCCGGGGCGCGTGTTCCGCTCCGACAGCGACGCGACCCATTCCCCCATGTTCCACCAGATGGAAGGCCTGGTGGTGGACAAGGGGATCACCCTGTGCGACCTGCAGGGCATGCTGGACAAGTTTGTGCAGCAGATTTTTGACGCGAATGTGCGCACCCGCCTGCGGCCGAGCTATTTCCCCTTCACCGAGCCCAGCGTGGAGGTGGACGTGAGCTGCTTCGAGTGCGGCGGCAAGGGATGCTCCCTGTGCAAGCACACCGGCTGGATTGAGGTGCTGGGCGGCGGCGTTGTGCATCCCAAGGTGCTGGAGAACTGCGGCATCGATTCTTCCGTGTATTCCGGCATCGCCTTCGGTATCGGCATTGAACGGATTACCATGCTGAAATACGGCATCAACAATATCGGCCTGCTGTTTGAGAACGACCTGCGTTTCCTGAAACAGTTTTAAGGATCGAAGGAGGAGACAGACAAAATGAAAGTACCATACAGCTGGCTGAAGGAATATGTGGACCTGGACGTGTCCGCGGAAGAGCTGCAGGAAAAGCTGTTCAGCTGCGGATTTGAGGTGGAGGAGCTGATTTCCCTGGGCGGGGAGATCAGCAAGGTGGTTGTCTGCGAGGTAAAGAGCTGCGAGAAGGTGGAAGGAACCCACCTGGTGATCTGCCATGTGGACTGCGGGGAATACGGGAACGATATCCAGATCGTTACCGGGGCCCCCAACGTATATGAAGGAATGCACACCCCGGCGGCCCTGGACGGGGCGACCCTGCCCGGGGGCGTGAAGATCCTGGCGAAGCCCCTGAAGGGAATTCCCTCCAACGGCATGATGTGCTCCGGCGAGGAGCTGGGCCTGAACGAGGACCTGTATCCCGGCGCGGAGGTTTACGGGCTGCTGGACCTGCCCAAGGACACCGTTCCCGGAACGGACATCCGGGAGGTAACCGGGCTGGACGATTACATCTTTGATATCTCCGTGACCGCCAACCGGCCGGACTGCCAGAGCATCCTGGGAATTGCCCGGGAGGTGGCGGCGGTGCTGGGCAAGGAGCTGAAGATGCCGGCAACGGACTATACCACCACCGAAACAACGGTGCCCGGGCTGGAGATCCGGGTGGACGCGCCGGACCTGTGCCCCCGGTACCTGGGACACGCGGTGCGGAACATCACCGTTGGGGAGAGCCCCCGGTGGATGCGGCGCCATCTGGCCCTGTGCGGCCTGCGGAGCATCAGCAACGTGGTGGATATCACCAACTATGTGCTGCTGGAGATCGGGCAGCCCATGCACGCCTTTGACATGGAACAGCTGCAGGAAATGAAGATCATCGTGCGCCGGGCCAGGGAAGGCGAAAAGATCCAGACGCTGGACGAGAAAGAATTTACCCTGACGCCTGAGAACCTTGTGATCTGCGACGGAAACCGCCCAGTGGCGCTGGCCGGCATCATGGGCGGGCTGAACAGCGAAATTACGGACAAGACCACGCAGCTGCTGTTTGAAGCGGCGAAGTTTGCCCGGGACAATGTGCGCAGGACCTCCCGGGCCCTGGGACAGAGCAGCGACTCTTCCGCCCGGTTTGAAAAGGGAATCAGCGAGTATATTACGGAGCTGGGCATGGCCCGGGCACTGCACCTGATCCAGGAGCTGAACTGCGGCGAGATTACCGCCAGCGCCTTTGACTGCAGCGCGGGAGCGCCTCGGGAAGGAAAGCATTTCACCGCCAGCCTGCGCCGGATCAACGGGATCCTCGGCATCGAGGTGCCGGCGGACACCGTGATGGATATCCTGAAGCGGCTGAACTTTGAAGTGAAGCGGGACGGGGATACGCTGAATGTGATTGCTCCCCGTTACCGGGAGGATATTGAGGTTGGCGAGCCCGACCTGGCGGAGGAAGTGATCCGCGAATACGGATACGACCATGTGGTTCCCACCTTCCTGCAGTCCGCCACGGTTACCAGCGGCGGAAAGACCCCCGCGCAGCAGCGGCGCGACCGGACGGCCCGGATCATGTGCGCCCAGGGATACAACGAGTGCTACACCCTGTCCTTCTACGCGGACAGCGACCTGGACGCCCTGAAGATTCCGGCGGACGCCCCGGAGCGCAATGTGATCCGGATCCAGAACCCCATTTCCGAAAAGCTCTCCGTGATGCGGCCGCTGCTGGCGCCCAGCCTGCTGAATGTTGTTGTGGACAACCTGAAGAAGGGAAACAACGAAGGACGGCTGTTTGAGATCAGCAATGTTTATGTTCCCGCCGGAAAGGGAGAGCATCCGGAAGAACGCCCGCACCTGGGCCTGGCAGCCTTCGGCGACGCGGAGGATTTCTTCACCGTGAAGGGAACCGTGGAAGCGCTGGGAGAAGCCTTCCGGCTGGAATTCGACGTGGAGCGGGCGGAGGATGTTTCCTACCTGCATCCCGGCATCGCCGCGTATATCCTGTGCGAAGGGGAGCGGATCGGCGTTTTCGGCAAGCTGGCCAACGAGGTGACGGCAGAGCTGAAGCTGCATAAGGACAGCAAGGCCAACCACAAGATCTTCCTGGGAGAAATTGACTACGAGCGCATGATGAGCCACGCGGCGGCAGGCCTCCGGTACAAGCCGGTGTCCGCCTTCCCGGAAACCGTGCGGGACCTGGCGCTGACGGTGAGCGAGGAAACCACCTGCGGTGCGCTGATGAACGAGATCCGGCGTGCATGCCCGGCGGTATCCGACGTGGAGCTGTTTGACATCTACCGCGGCGAACAGGTGGGCGAGGGCAGGAAGAGCATGGCCTTCAAGATCACCTTCACCCCCGGGGACAAAGCCCTGGCGCCGGAGGATGTGGACCGGTTCATCAAGAAGATCCTGGGGAACCTGAAATTCAAGCTGGGGGCGGAAATCCGCTGAGACAGGAAACGGCATGGAAACGGAAAAAAGAAGCCCGGAGAGGATCCGGGCGGTGATGTTTGACCTGGACGGAACCCTGACGGATACGCTGCGGGACATCGGCGACGCCATGAACTGGGCCCTGGAGCAATACGGACTGCCGGGCTGGGCGACGGAGGAATACCGGTACCTGGTGGGCAACGGGGCGAAGGTGCTGGCCCGGCGGGCCGTGAGGGACCGGCAGGACCTGGCGGAACAGGTGCACGCGGCCTACCAGCGGCAGTATGAGACCCACAACATGATCCATACCCGGCCCTACCCGGGGATACCGGAGCTGCTGGAAAGGCTGCAGCGGCGGGGAATCCTGCTCTGCGTGCTTTCCAACAAACCGGACAGGGACACAAAACACGTGGTTTCCCACTATTTTCCCGGGATCCGATTCCGGACAGTCCTGGGGCAGACGGACCGGTTTCCCCTGAAGCCGGATCCGGCGGCGGCACTCTCCATTGCGGAGGAGCTTGGCGTTGATCCGGAAGAATTCGCCTACCTGGGAGACACATCGGTGGACATGACCTGCGCGAAAAGGGCAGGGATGCACGCGACGGGGGTGCTCTGGGGATTCCGGGACGCTGGGGAGCTGACGGAAAGCGGCGCGGAGCACCTGCTTGAAAAACCGGAGGATTTCTTCCGGATGTATCCTTTATCCGCAATGAAATGAGGAATCAGGATGAAACTGCTTGAGAAACTGAAGAGCCTTTTCCGCAAGCCCGCTCCCGCCGGGGAGCAGCAGGAGGCGGCACAGGCCGGGGAAAAGCCGGAGCGGCTGAAAAAGACCTGCAAAAAATGCGGGAAAACCTTCTCCTATGACCCTGCCTGGGAATTCATTCCCAATTACTGCAAGGACTGCAAGCAGCAGTTTGCCCGGGAGAAGGAAGAGAAGCAGCGGGCGGGGGCCCCGCGGAAAATCAGGCGCAAATGCCGGGAATGCGGAAAGTTTTTTACCTTTCCCAGCACCATCCCGCATTATCCGAACTACTGTCCCAACTGCCGGAAGGCACACCAGCAGGCCATGAAGGCGAAATACACTTCAAAGGCCGGCAAACAGAAATGAAAAGGGAACCGAACCAACAGCTCCTGCCTCGGGCAGGAGCTGTTTCAGTGTGCGCCCGGCGGCGCACGTTTCTAACGGGTGAAAGTCCCGAACCCACCCGGTAGTGGGAAGGGTATAGCCGAAGGCAAGGGTGTCCGCCGCGAGGCGGAATCTGAAGGAAGCTGGATGTGGGAACAGACTAACCACGGGCAAACCTCTGGCCTGACGAACAGAAACCACATAGAAGGTTTCGCATGAGGGTAAGACTGCACTGCAAGCCGAAGCCCAATAGCTACACGGAATCATGCGGGATAAATGTGGCAGGTAGATGGAGGGAAAGAAACGTGTGGTACCCGGGGAGATCTGCATGGAACGCCCCGAAAGGAGCAACCGCGGCCATATAAGGAAAACCGCGCTGAACATGCAGAAGTCAGCCGAGGTCGTAGTACCGGGAAACCGGGAAGGGCCGAACCAATGCAAGCCGGAGTAACCGGAGGAAGGAGGACAGCATGGAGAGAGCAGAAAACGCCGAAAATGGCGGCTGCCCGCAGAGAAATAGCACGGAATGCAAAGGGTATGTGGGAGCGCAGAGTGCAGTCCGACCGGAGAACGGAGAAAGGGCAGTCAGAACGCCGAACCTGTTGGAGAGGATATTGAGCAGGGACAACCTGAACAATGCCTACAAACGGGTAAAGGCCAACAAAGGGGCACCGGGAGTAGACGGCATGACCGTAGAGGAGGCGCTCCCATGGCTCAAGGAACACGGCAAAGAATTGACCAATAGTATCCTGCAGGGAAAGTTCAAGCCCGATCCAGTCAGAAGGAAAGAGATTCCGAAGCCGGACGGAGGAGTACGGAAGCTGGGGATACCAAGCGTCAAAGACCGGATTATACAGCAGGCAATAGCGCAGATGCTGATGCCGATCTATGAACCGCTGTTTGCGGAAGGGAGCTATGGCTACCGACCGGGCAGAAGCGCACAGGATGCCATTCTGAAGATCCGTGGATACGGTGACGAAGGATACGAGTGGGCGGTTCTGTTAGATCTGTCCAAATACTTCGATACGCTGAACCATGAGAAACTTCTGAACTTGCTCAGAAGAGAAATCGATGATGAGCGAGTAATCCAGTTGATTAAGCGCTTTCTGAAGAGTGGGGTCATGGAAAATGGAGTCGTGATGGCGACAGAGGAAGGCAGCCCACAGGGGGGTCCACTGTCTCCGTTACTGGCCAATGTATATCTGAACGAGTTTGACCATGAATACGAAAGAAGAGGAGTGCCTGTTATCCGGTACGCCGACGATATCGTATTACTCTGCAGAAGTGAACGCGCAGCAGGAAGACTGCTGGAAAGCAGCATCCGGTATCTGGAAGGAAAACTGAAACTGAAGGTAAACCGAGAGAAGAGCCATATTGCCAAACTGAACGCAATTAAGAAATTCAAGTTTCTGGGATTTGCATTCGGCAAAGGGAAAGATGGCTTGTTCATCCGGACGCACCAGAAGTCACTATTGAAAGCCAAGAACAAGCTGCGGGAACTCACAAGGAGAAATCGTGGTAGGAACGTCAGGCAGGTGATGGCAGAAGTTAAACGCTATATGCAGGGCTGGCTGAACTACTATGCCCTGGCGTCGATGAAAAATACGATGGCCGAGTGGAATGGCTGGCTGCGGAGAAGAATTCGCATGTATATCTGGAAGCAATGGAAGAAACCGATAACCAAGTTCCGGAACCTGGTGAAACTGGGCATCCCAAAGAAATATGCATGGATGGCTGCTAACAGCAGACGTGGATACTGGTTTACGGTGAAAACAGGAGCCGTGAAAAGAGCCATTACAAACGAAAGACTCGTAAGCGCGGGATTCTTTGATCTCTCCCTTGCCTACGAGTCTATTCAGTCTGACTGTATTGGACGCGCCGTATACCGAACGGTACGTACGGTGCGGTGAGAGGACGGGAGCTAATCACTCCCTCCTACTCGATTG
>OCTW011053539.1_pt1 | contig 15122 bp, 17 predicted proteins | sample 1539671 | NCBI WGS metagenome assembly OCTW01 (sample SAMN02144230, study PRJEB22623) | gut metagenome | biome: sheep rumen | host: Ovis aries | place: New Zealand
CGTTCCTCGTTTAGGATTGGTGCGTTCTTTGTTTCGGATTACCGTTTTCCTTGTTGCGGATTGGTGCGTTCCAAGGGGTGAAATAATCATAAATATGACCTGCCTTTCGGCAGGCCATGTTATTTCATGATTCAAAGTAGCTTAAAAGTTCATTCTTTGCTATGAGAATCTTTCCTCGAACGCCCGCACCACATCTCACACTTTTTATCTTGCCCTGAAGAACAAGCTGACGAAGTGTATGCATTGATAAACCCGGTATAATATCTAAGCTCTCCTTAAGTGTGAGCATCTCAACAGGTTTCTTGGGCTGCTGTTCAGGCATTACATCAGCCGGCACCTCTCCAGCCGATGTAAGTTCAAAAATGATTGCAACGAGCTGTTTAGCAAGTTCTGCTTTTCTTTCCGGTGTCATAATAATTCCTCCTTAGATTTAGGGTCAGTACTATTGACCTGCTCATATAATTCAAGTATAATAGAAGTAAGAGTCGGCTCCCCGAAGGGAGCCTCACAATTATTACTTGTTGCCATCATATTCAGGCAGTGGCGGATACATACCGCCTGTCAGATCAATGTCGAAGATAGGTCCGGCATAGACCGACACATTTGACGGATAGCCTGTCTGCTGACCATACTGCTGCATAGCAAGTGCAAGGTTAGCAGCTTCACGCTGGTGTTCCTGAGCGTATGCAGTAGTCTGCTCAACAAGTTCACTAAGTCCAGCAAAATTTGAATCAGGTGTACCCTTGATATTAAATGCGGGACCAGTTATCACACTGGTAGAAGGAAAGGTGTTTTCCACAGTTCCTACAGTAGCCGGTATAGGTTCAAATGCAGTTGGGACATACTGTCCCTGTGGCTGTTGAATGCCATTGTTCATAGGCATATTCTGTGGAACCGTTTCAGTTACAGGCACTGGAGAATTCTGTACCTGCTGAGGAACTGGTGGAAAAGAATTGTTATTATACATTGTATCATTACCTCCTAGAGAATTTATATCATACCAGTCACGACGCGGTAACTTGAAGTATGGATTATATGTATTGATCTGACTGACGCCTTTTGTTGAAGAATCAATTTCCTCAAGATCAGTTTTTACTATAAATTGTGACTCATCCAGTTCAAGGAAGTCAAAGCCTTCCTCATTTGAATGATCCGTATGATCAACAAACTCATTGGCACTTGCTGTGATTATCTCAAAGCCGTGCTTCTCAAGTATGTTGTTTGTCTTCTGCTTGATTATGTTAAGGTCACTTGGGCCTTGTGAGCGCTTACGTCCTGACACAGCATTAACGCTGTCAAGCACCGTATGTGCGTGAACAAACTTAGAGTCTGTGTGAACGGCCATAACTGCCATATACTCGGGAAAAACCGTGGCAACGATCTCCTTTGTTGCTCTTAGTATATCCTCAGGTGACTTGTCTGAACCATTAGGACACGGCGCAAGTACAAAATGCTCATACTGCTTTCCGTGAGTTTTGTTGTGAAGACGCTTGTTGGTGAGCATATCGTCAACAGAGTGCTCACAGGAACAACCCTGTGTAGCTACAAGCTTGCCTCCGTTAGTTTTAGTCTCGTCAGTTATGTAATTGCAGATGTCCTTCAGCGAATCAGCACCGTAGTTGCGACCGTTGATGAACTTGAGAACAGCTGCATAGATGTTGAGTTTATTCATCTGAAGCGACCTCCTCATTATCGTTATGAATGTCTGTAAGTTTCTCAGATATTGCATTGAGCATAGTAGAAACTTCATTTAATGCAGCTACTATTGTTTCTGATGCATCTTCCGAAATACCACCGTTGAAACGATAGTATTCAAAATCATTATGAATTAAAAACAGTGCCTTTGCTATATCTGCTCCTTCTGAGAGAAGCACCAGTTTCTCCTTGCCGAATATAAGTGAGCGTACATAGTCGCTCATGCTCATGCCAACTTCATCAGCCTGCTTTTTGAGTAATCCTTTTTCTTCAAGATAGCAGCGAATTTTCATCTCTGCATTCATCTTATTATTATAAGCCATGGTAATGGCCCCCTTTCATAGTGTGGGTACGACTGCTAATCTTGTAACGATCATTCCCACATAAATTGCATACTCCCACACCTTATGGTGTAGCCGAATAAGATTACCTACACCCCGGGGCCGAAGCCCCAGGATATAGATATTATTTTATTCTTCGGATTCGTCATCAGTTGACTGCTGATGCTCTCCTCCGATAAGAGAGATGCCGTGGAAGCCCTGCACGCTGTTTCCAGCACTATCAGGTGCTCTGCCATCAGTGATTGATGCGTCGTAATTGCGTACCTTGTCATAGAAGGTATTGCGACCTTCCGGTTTTAACGCATTTGCCTTGCAAAAGGCTACATACGCCGCATAAAGCACAACCTTAGATACCTTTCCGTTCTCTGATAACTTGCACTTCTCATCAAGGAAGCTTTCAGCACTGTGGATAAGGTATCTGCGGTGCTTGATATGTTCCTCGGCGATAGGTGCCATTTTAAAATCGTACTTGTCTTCGATAAGCCTCTTAAGGCTGTCAAGAGCAAGACTGAATATGACATCCTTTTCTCCGAGCAGCTTCTCCTCCAGGTCGAGGTCTATCTCGTCTTCGGGGATAGTGCGATTGAAGATAATATAAACCAATCTGTCGAGGATAGCGTCGTCCATGAATGTGAAGTCAACATCAGAATTTCCTGCAAAGATAAAGCTAAGTGTTGCAACAAAATCCTTCTGTTTCTCGAACTTCTCGGATCCGGTCGTAAACTCGCAAGATACTAAGCTTTTGAAACTCTCTTCGTTGCGGTTCGGCCTGTTGCTGGTTTCCCTGCTTATGTTCATACGCTTACCGAGATAATGTGATTTTGCACGTTCTCCAGACATCGTGTGAAATGGTTCGTGAGATACCAGCCCACCGCCGACTACAGCTTCAAGAACGTTCAAGATAGTGCTCTTTCCCGTACGGCCGATGCCGTAGAATACAAAAGCTTTTCGTCCTTTGGTAAGACTGCTGATACAGTACCCCAGTACTCTCAATAAGCACTCCAACTGGTCGTAGCCTACACTACTTTCGACATACTTCTTGAAGTTTGGGGCGTCATCCAATTTGCAGTTAGGAATGTAGCGGATATTGATATAGTAATCGTAAATATCCTCTTCACGCCTCGGGATCAACTCCTGCTTCATAATTGAATAAACCCCATGAGTCAGGTTGATAAAGAATTGTTTTTTCCAGAATTCCTCGGAAAGATCAATTTGCAATTCCGGCATATAGCAAAGACGCTTCAATGCCTCCTTGATCTCCTTGTTAGGAACAATTGACTTTGATTTGTCATCAATGAGATTGACCACAACCATTTCCGCCTCTTCAGCCTTGATACGTTCATAGTGAAGTGGCATTTTGAGCACAGGCGTCTGGTTGTCATAAAAGAGGATTCTACTCTTAATGACACCCAGAACGATCGCATCCGCTGCATGGTCAGGATCAGGAATCTCTATTTTCGGAATATCCCTGACCCTTTCCAAAATTAATTTAATTTTCAAGTTTCTCACTCCGTTCTAGGAGGCAGTGAATGTAATAGAAAACAGTAAAAACTGCCTCCGATTTACATGTCCATTCCCTTTCAGACGAAACTTAGGAATGAACGGGCGACCCGCACTGTAAAGCTGCGGTCCTTGTGTGTATGTGGGAACGTGAGTACTCGTTGTTTCCGTGTTTATTTTATCACGCTCATAAAGTATAATCAACAGATTTAACCAATTATCCTTTTATACGTATTTTGCCACAATTTGTCAATTTGTGTACTCAATTATTTTGTGAGAATTAATGCGTTTTTATCAACAATTTCGGGAGAGGATAATAGGATAATGATGAAGTGGAGGTTTTTATGGAGTATAAAGACTTTATCAACAAGCTTTACATTAAAGGAGCAGGGATCACAAAAGTCAATCTCACAAGGCAATTATTTCTGAGCGCTGTAAATAATACTTCGAGTATCACTGACAAACGCAATTCTGATAGTGCGTATAAAAGATACAACAGTGGCTCCCCTATTAATGCTATCGCATACGATGCAGTTAATGACTTAAATCAGTCCAAAATAGAGGTGTGTATAGAAGAGTACTTATACAATATGCAAGATAAGAAGTCCGAAAATGTCCAAAAGATTTGTGGTAGGTGCAAAGCAGACATTCCTGATTTAACTCCCGAAAACATAAGTGTGAGAATAGCCTCTTTTTTTGTTGACGAGGTATTAAAACCTGCTGCAGAAGAATATAAAAAGAGAATTGGAAATAATGTATCAAGTGAAATAGAATTACCTACTATTCCCAACGTGTCATCTGGCAACAATAAAACAGATGTCATGTTTAAAGAAGAAGCATCATCGAAAGAAAGCTTAATGGAAAAATGGTACTCTCAATTGCAACCTCCATCACCGCCTTTTTCAGAATCGACACTTAACCGCATTGAAGAAATAGTCAAAAAATCTTATATAATTCTTCGAACAATAGATGACTTAGATTTGATTAAATACATAGATAACATGTTTTCATTTCATAGATCCCACTGTTGCTTATCAGTAGATCAAATAATTCGTCAAAATAGGAATTGCATTCCGGATGAGATATACCAGAAACTTATAGAATATTATAACAAACTTCATGGGTTGTTAATAGAATTAGAATATTACAGTGAAATGCATATATATTGTCCTTTATCTGATGCTGCAGCGTTTTCAGTATCACTTACTTTTGATAATTTCCTTTCTGGAATTCTCTGTTATCATGAGGATTTAAAAGAGGCCCTGTCTTTATTATCATTTGCAATACAGAAATTAAGAAGGTAATACTACCACTTATACCACTTTTTTCACATAAACTTATTTTTCTGAACCTGTTCCCCTATAAAGGGGACAGATATCCTCTGTTTTTTATGTATCCCATTACTATTGATTCCCACACAAAATAATGCTATAATAAACCAAAAGCCGGTACGGAGGTGAGAGCATTGAAGTATACACTTATGCACAAGAACATAGCAGTTGCCGATATAGACATCGACGAAGCACTTGGTGGTATTACTAAGATCAGAAATATAATATCAAAGGAACATCTTCCTGTCGGAATAGTCCGTATGCAGCGAGATGATGAAGTTGTTGACAGGTACGCCTTCAACCAGTGGTGGACAGGACGTTCGATTCCTGCAAGCCGAATGGGAGTAATGGATGCTCTCGATACTCTTAATGTATACAGCACCAAACTGCTGCTAACAAAATGCCTCGGTCTCAGCCTTTCCGATCATTACTGGATAAAGCCTTATGACAGCAATATCTCATGGGCGGATATAAATTTCTTTGACAACAGCTTCTCCGATGATATCGGTGATGTTCTTTTCGGTACTAACACCAAAGATGCAGATTTCGACTTTCTGTCTCCTGATAATACTTCCGACGGTAATTTACAGAAACGATGGAAGATCATTGACGGTAAGCGTTGTCTGCTGAAATCAGGTTCAGCACCGTTCAGACAGCAGCCGTTCAATGAAGTGATAGCAACTATTATAATGAAAAGGCTCGGAATCGAACATATCCCCTATACTGTTACATGGATAGACGATAAGCCCTACAGCGTATGTGAGGATTTTGTAACTAAGAATACCGAGCTTATCAGTGCATGGAGAGTTTTGCAGCTGAGACAGAAAGCGAACCATGAAAGCGCATATCTCCATTATGTAAATATCTGCCATGACCTCGGAATCGATATTGTACCTGCCCTCGATCAGATGATCGTACTTGACTATGTCATTGCCAATGAGGACAGGCACTTCAACAACTTCGGCTTGCTACGTGATCCCGAAACTCTCGAATGGATAGGTGCTGCCCCTGTATACGATAGCGGAACTTCACTGTGGTATGATACTCCGACAAAAGCTATACCGCATTCCGATGTTGAATGCAAACCGTTCAAGCGCAAACACGGCGAACAACTGAAACTGGTATCATCCTTTGACTGGCTTGATATTTCAAAGCTTGACGGTATTGAGGATGATATACTGAATTTATTTGATGATGAAAAGGTAAATCAGTATATCGATCAGGAACGTGCTGTAGCTATAGCATCACAGGTTAGAACTCGTATAGATATACTTGAACGCATTGCCGCAAGCCATACTTCACATGATACATCATCTGATGCAGGTGATGTTGAGGAGAATACAGCTGCAAGATATGACTGATAAGAATAACTTACCACTTATACCACTTTTTTCACGCAAACTATTTTTCTGAGACTGACAGTATTTCATTAGCCTACGGTCTATTGACACATTCAAAAACTGTTTCACATAAGTGGTTTTCCGACTTTTGACATATTGCAGAATAAAAGTATACCCTATTGAAAAAAGAAGCCGATACAGTTGACATTTCTGTATCGGCTTTTTGTTATTTTATGCCTTGTTCATACTCCCTGAGCCTGCGGTAGAAAGTGTTGGAGCGAAGTCCCATCTGCTTCTGAAACTCCACGGCTGTTATATCTCCGGACTGCCACTGCTCATACAGCTGACCGAACTTTATCCAGTCGATAGGTAAAGGTTGTCTTCCTTTGTATTTCCCTTGAGATTTTGCAATAGCGATCCCTTCACGCTGACGCTGTAAGGTCTGCTCTCGTTCAAGCTCGGAGAGTGCAGCAAATATCGATAGAACGAATCGCCCCTGCGGTGTGTTGGTATCAATGTTCTCCTTACTGCTGACGAGGGTAACACCCTTGCGCTGAAGCACATCAATGATGTTGAGCAGGTCACGTGTCGAGCGTCCGAGCCTACTGATACTTTCAATATACAGAGTATCGCCCTCTCTGACATAATCAAGCATTGCTTTCAGTTCGGGACGGTTGGCATTTTTGCCTGACATCTTTTCTGCAAAGATCCGTTCCACCTCATATTGCTTCATTATTGCTTCCTGACGAGCGGTCTCCTGATGTTCCGTTGATACACGGATATATCCTATCTTGCCCATGATCAGTAAGCGCATCCGTAAATCTGCTCATACAGACTGTCACTGTCTTCGCACTTCACCATCTGCAACGTCTCACGGAGCAGGTCATGGTCGGCAAGCATATCCTCAATTTCGTCACAGGTGTAGCCGTACTCCAGAAGCATTTCTACATCAGAGGAATCAACTCCATAGCACCCACAATACGCAAGCAGAAGTTCCTCATGAATGCTGTAATAAGAGTCTTCGTAGTCGTATTTGGCATACAAGTACATGCTTGCTGAGGGTATGTAAATGAATTCTTCATCTTGCATATTGCTGCACTGCCGTTTTTGCTTGCTGCAGCAGTTCCCATTTGTGCAACCTCTCTTGTACCCATCCAGTATTCACAGCCTGCACACATCTTTTCACCCATATTTGGATATGTAGTGACCGCTCCATTTGCACCTATTCCTGCCATTTTAAATCCTCCTAACTAATTATTTTTAATTTTTTATCCTTATTTCAAATATAAACGTATTCTTATCCCCACCTTTCGACAGAAAGCTTTATTATCAGTGACTTTTCAATATGTTGTTAACCAAACAAACCACCCAAAAAAGATTTCTTTTTCGCAGGTTGATTAATTCTATTTAGTTTAGCTCTACAATCATTGCTTCCAGCATTTGCTCCTTTTGTATAATATTCTATAGCCAAGCGTTTATTTGGTTCTATAACAAACGGGTTACTCACAATACAGTGTTCATATATCCCACATTCATATACTATTCCTAAGTAAAAATATGCATTAGCTGGATCGTAATCGACCGAAGCCTTTAACCATTCTACAGCAGTAAGTATTTCTTCTTTTGAATATTCTCTCGGACCATGTACGGCTATTAAAAATCCAGCTTTTAATAAACATACCGGATCGTTTAATTTAGCTCCTCTAATATAACATTTCCAGCGTTCATCACTACTATTGAAAACAATTTGAGAAGCTTCCAAGTCACTGGATGAAGAATCCAATTTTCCCAGTACACCATCATATTTTTTGACAGTTTGTCTTAACCTATCATAATTTGCGTAACTTCCAGCTTCATACATTATGTCATACATATTGGCTAAGTTTCTAAATGCTAATTTATAGTCTTGCTCTGCCGCCTTTAAATACCAATGCTCAGCCATACCAAAGTCTTTATCAACACCATTACCATTTTGGTACATAACACCAAGGTTGTATTGTGCAGCTGCAAATCCATGTTCAGCTGCTTTCCTGTACCATTCAACTGCTCTGATATTATCTTTATCAACACCATTACCAGCACCATACATCCAACCAAGATAATTTTGAGCATATGGATAACATTGTTCAGCTGCTTTCATCATCCACTTTACCGCAATATTTTTATCCTGAACAACCCCATTACCGTTATCATACATCCATCCTATTGCACCTTGGGCAAACAAGTCACCTGATTCAGCCGTTTCTTTGATATCAACAAATATCTGGGAACAAATTCTTTTTTGTTCTTCTGAACCATTTTCAGTGCACCAAAAAGAGTATCCATACATTGATAGCGGCTCCTTATATGAATAAGCTCTGCTACACCAGTTATTACGTTCCACATTATTGATTTTTACAACTTCATATCCGTCATTATAATATCGAGCCATAATATGCATAGCACGTGGGTTTTCATTATTCGCAGCTTGCTCAATGATAGGAAATGCCTCTTTGTATTTTCCTTCAAGAAATAGCTTTTCGCCGATTGTTATATATGGATTTATATTTCCTTCGTATTGAACATTTTTAAACTTTATACCTGCTTCAGCATATATTTCAGCCCCTTTGTTATTTTCAAGAATAACTAAAGGAGAATTAATTCCAATATAGCATACATTCCTTCTGCCTGTTGGTATCTCAAATCTATCACCACACAGATATACTTTTTCAGTTCCTTCGTCAAGGATATCATAAAGTTCATCCTGATTCATTGCAACAATTTCTGTATTATTGAGTATTTCTCTGTCACTAGTTACTGTGCTAAGTATCTTGTATTTTTCGTTTCTTTGTTGAATCGCTTCAAGATTAGTTACATCAACTTCAGCTTTATACTCAACTTCAAGTATCTCGCAAAGCTTAGCGTTGAGATTAGGCATATCACTTGAAAGAGCAGCAACTTCATTAGCTTTTTCATCATAATAACGGTCTGCAAGCCATGTTTGAAGCTTACCATCTGTGAAGTAGCCAAGAATGGATTCAAGGTCGAAATTTTCCTTCAATTCATCAAGAGAACGCACTTCTGCTCCATTTTTCATTCTTAATGGAAATCTAATAATTCTTGCCATAATTAACGCCCCTTTCACAAATAAAACCTTCTTTAACTCTGGCATTACGCCGGAGGAACAGACTTTATATGCTGATTAGTCGGATCGTACAAATACTTGCTGAAAGTGAAGTATTTGTTGGTTTTAACATTAGCTTGTACAATAATAAGTGTTTCTTCTATCTCGATGCACTTTTGAAGTGCCTGTTTTCGTATTCCTTTGAAAGGTTTGTCAATGATTCCTTCATTATCTCAGAGAGCGAATGAGTATTCTTGATAGCCTCATTGAGATGATCTGTTGTAAGAGCACCGCTGCCGTTAACAAATGCGCTCTCTACCGCATCAATAACAACGCCCTCGACGTCGGCACCACTATAACCATCGGTCTGTGATACAAGAGTGTTGATATCTATATTTGCAAGGTCTTGTTTTCTGCGTTTGCCTATATGTATTTCAAAAATCTTGCGACGCTCTTCAGGCTTAGGAAGTCCGACATAGAATATCTCATCGAAACGTCCTTTACGCATAAGCTCTGGAGGGAGTTTAGTGATATCATTTGCGGTTGCTACCACAAATGTTGAGCTTGTCTTTTCCTGCATCCATGTCAGGAATGTACCGAACAGGCGGACGGTAACTTCATTGCCCGTACCATTAACCCCCGCAAAAGCCTTTTCAAGCTCATCTATCCACAGAATACATGGAGATATTGCCTCAGCGAGTGCGATAGCCTTACGCATATTCTCCTCAGACTCACCAACATACTTGCCCATTATTTTGCCCATAGCATATATAGTAGATAAAGTCAATAATCGTGCGAATAGAGTATTATTGTGTATATTAAGCTATACTTGATTTATTTCAGCATGGAAGTTATAATATAATAAATAATTGAAAGGAGACTGCATCGTGTATTATATAATGAATAAAGACCGTATCATCGCAGAATTTGACTATATCACCAATGAACTCGGCACCGCCGTTCCTAAGCTTATATCCGACAGTCTTCCTGAGATATACGGCGATATGAAACTGACAAACTGGCTTGAGACTCGCCGAAGCGGTAAACGCCGCACAGAAATTGCACGGATGCTGCGAAATCTTGGAATGACTAACATTAAGAGCTTTATTGATATTTCACTCGGCCTGACTCTTACTGATACGCTGTTGGTAACGAATAAATACTGTCAGGAAAGATAAGAGCCTTGCCCCGTTTGGGGCAAGGCTTATTTCATAATAACACTTTAATTGATAACATCATTTTTCTTTCGGTCAGATAGTAAAGTCAATCCCAACACAAATACCAATCCGCCAATAAGAATAAAGCCTCCCCATATGATATTCCAGTACCATGCAGTCGTGTCAAACATTCTGCAGAGAAGCTCATGCCAGAATTCAAGACCTGCCGCTATAGCAAAAAGGTCGAAAAGGAGATAAGCACCGCCGCACAGATATATCCATCTCCACCAGTAATTATGACGTCTTTCTTTGAAAAATACGGCTATTCCAAGCATACAGAAACCTGCAAGTATTATCATAATAGCATAATAAAATACGCCTCTGCTTTCCATTATCCCAAGCCAGAATTCAGCATAGGCTTTTCTGTCAAGTATTCCCCATATTCTGTGCAGGTGAAAGATTCCGAAGAAAAGAAAAAACAACGGTTCAAACCAGTATATCATCTTCATGATCATCACGCTCCATATTCATAGTAAAAATCGGAGTCCAAGCACTTCCTTAGCCCACTGATAGAGCTGCTCGACAGACTCTGAACCATCATTCACCTTGCAGGGAATACCCGATGCAACACATTCAGTCTGTATCCGCTGTGCAAAGAGAGTATCTCGCTGCATCCAGTTATCAAAGGCTTTTTCCTTATCAGAACAGCCTTCAAGAACATAAGGCACCCATTCACGCTCTCTGTAATGAGATATCTGAAACTCAGACGATGGGATAATTGTGACATATACGTCTGCCGTGTATTTCTTCATGACCTCTGGCGTGTATGCTGCGCCTTCAGTAATGATCAGGTCTTCCTCTATTCTGCTTATCATATCAAATACAAACGGTGCAATATCCCTGTATATCACAAATTCCTCTTTGCATTGTTCTTCCGGCTCTCTCATCCATATCTCCTCGGGAGACATCTGCTGTATCGCCTTGCAGACTGCACTTCCATTATCTGCTGCCTGCTTTATCAGTTCACTGAGATGATCGTCAACTTTGAAATAGTAAGCACCGTATTCCTGTGCGATACGCTCTGCAACAGTACTCTTTCCGCTGCACGGTGAGCCGCCAATAATCAGAAGCTTTTTACTCACAATCATATTCTCCTTTCACTCACCGCCATATCCGTACTTTATGGAAACAGCCGTTTTACATATCATAGCATAGGAACATAAAAAAGTCAATTAAGGCAAAAATGTCCCCACAGCCGAAACTGTGAGGACTCGTTTTTACGACAACTTAAAAATATACCTGTGGTTTACTTGCTTTTTCCGAAAAGCTGTGATATAATACAGGTAAAGTCAGAACAGGAACGGTCGCAGGATGGCCGCTGTAACAAGAATTATTTTGAAAGGAGTAACCCAAAATGAACGTATTTACTATGTCTTATCTGTATAGCGAAACATTACTTAGTCTCAGCCTCGAACTGGAAGAGACTCTTATTGTGCTGCATACAGAACATAGTGCAAATGATACGGTCATTTAGGGACTTGATTTCAGTATAGATCCTTGAATAGCCAGATATAGCACCGTCTGTATGTAGCAGACGGTGTTTTTTCATGCCCGCATGATGGAATTTTGGCATACATCCCTGCCTAAGAAGCAGGTTTTTGCGAGTTCGAATCTCACTGCGGGGACCATATGCTCTCGTAGCCCAAAGGCAGAGGCAACGGACTTAAAATCCGTATAGTATGAGTTCGAATCTCATCGGGAACACTTACTTTGTCAAGGATCATATACTGAAAGGAGTTGCTGAAAATGCCTATCATTGATGTGAAAGCAACAGGCACTAACATAAAAAATATCATAAAATCCAAAGGCTTCAAGATATCCGATGTGCAGGCACGTTGCGGTTTCAATACACCTCAGGCTATATTCAAGTGGATGCGTGGGGACGCTGTTCCCACTATCGACAACCTGATAATACTGGCGGATATGTTTGATGTGCCGATAGATAAAATAATAATCGTCACCCGAATATGAGTGGCGATATATGGGTAAGTATGCATAGTGGCGATTGCAGCGGACTGTAAATCCGTGACGTAGAAACACCGTAGGTTCGAGTCCTACCTTGCCCACCAATAAAAATCTCCGTTCATTTCTGAGCGGAGACATACGGCGGATTCGTCTAATCGGTCAGGACAAGAGGCTTTCAATCTCTAAATAGTGGGTTCAATCCCCCTATCCGTCACCAGTATGCGAACAATTTCAGCTATGGATTAATTATTTTCTTTCAGCAGAATAGTTCAGCCATTTCAGAACGTGTTGAATGTATGTGTCCCAGAAATACCAGTCATGTATCCCTTCTCCCTCTTCGTAAGTGACCTTTGCACCTGCTTCCGAAAGAGCCCTTGCGATGGAGCGGTTTGCTTCCAGAAGTACATCATGAAGTCCGCAGGCGATATAGAATTCAGGAAACTGCCTGTTCGGATCGTTTTTTATTATCTCCATAAGATAACGTGGATTTCGGTCGGAATTTCTTGTCTTTTCGATATCACCGAAGTTTTTTGCTTCTCCCAGCGTGTTTCCTTCTGTTTCTACCCAGTTTACAGGGTATTCATAGAAATGCAGTGCTCCGGAAAGAACAGCAGCCTTGCCGAAGGTCTCACTGTATTTCAGAGCATTTCTGCAGGCACCGAAGCCTCCCATAGATAGTCCCCCAAGAAAGGTGTCCTCACGCTTATGTGAGAGTGGGAACATTTCCCGTGTTACGCTGACAAGCTCCCTTCCGATGTATTCGCCGAAATCTCCGAGGCAGCCGTCTTTTACAAGTATATCCATATAAAATGAGTTTTCGCCTGATGGCATTACAACTGCGAGACCGCTTTCCTCTGCCCACAAACGTATCCTTGTATAGCTTAGCCAGCCGTTGCAGTTATCTGTCAGACCGTGAAGCAGATAAAGGGTGGGATACGGTCCCCGAAACCTCTCTGACGGAAGAATTACATTTGCAGAGACAGTCCTCTTCAAGGTCTCTGACTTGAATTCCATCTGTATCAATGCCATAACATGAACCTCCCTATTGATGAAGTAAATCCACATTTTTATAGTATAGCATATCGTTGTTCAGATTGCAATACAGAGCGAGCAATGTTGTGAAATATCTCCATTTATACAAGGTCGCATAAGCCTAACTGGTAAGGCAGCAGTTTGCTAAACTGTGAGTAATCGGGAAAGCCCGATGTCTGAGTTCGAGTCTCAGTGCGACCGCTAATATTATAAAAACAATCTTTCTTTTCTCCGCTTAGTGGACTTCGGATAAAGATAATTCTTAGCATCATCCAGATTCAACGTAAAATAGCCAATCTGAGTGTGCTTTTGAATTGCTTTCTTTCGCTTATTGCATCTTGTCATGTAGATAGATCGCAATCAGTTTATATTTAAAAGAGGCATTCTATGTCATTTATGTGGTATCACAGTAATCGTACTCTGACTGCAATATTCCGTTAAATCGATTGAAGTTAGCTATAAAGACATCATTTATAATAACTCAAAGATATTGACTTTATTGCTCATATGTGTTATACTAATTAAGAGGATATTGCACATGTGCAATATAAAGCAATAATCGGACAATGGGGGCGATAATTTGAAAATTGGGTTTAAAGAAGATTTGATTACTGAGTTTAAAAGTGATAAAAATAAGCTGCCGGATTCTGACTTAGTTGATGCAGTTGTTGCTTTTGCTAATACAAACGGAGGAGATCTCTACCTTGGCGTTGAGGATAATGGTGATATAACAGGACTTCATAAGTCCCATCAAGACATCACACAACTAGCGGCTTTTATTGCCAATAAGACAGTTCCACCAATTGCAGTTCGTGCAGAAAAATCTGAGGATAAGCAGTATCTGAAGATTTCCGTTCCAAAAAGCAGAAGCATTGTGGCATCATCATCTGGTAAGATTCAGCGTCGTCGCATAAAAGCGGATGGAACACCTGAAAACGTTCCGATGTATCCTCATGAGATAGCGTCTCGATTAAGCGATCTTAGTTTACTTGATTATTCCAGCTTATGCGTACCAGATGCTACGTATAACGATCTTGATCCTGTAGAACGTGAACGCCTACGTAGTATTATTCGTATGAATCCTCAAGGAGAACAGAATCTGTTAGAACTGGATGATGAAGAGCTTGACAAGGCTTTGAGACTCGTTGCGGATAACAACGGCCAGCTTGTTCCAACTTACTGCGGAATGCTTCTTATAGGCCGTACAGATAGTCTTCGTAGGTGCGTACCTACGGCAGAAGCGGCGTTCCAAGTAATGAATGGTACAAATGTCATACTAAACGAGTCTTTCTTACTTCCTCTGCTGGCAGCGTTTGAGAAGATGGAAACATATATGAATGCAAGAAATACTGAAGCAGAGATTGAGGAAGGTCTGTTCCGAATTTCTGTGCCTGATTATAATAAAAGAGCCTTTCGTGAGGCATTGGTCAACGCATTTAGCCACCGTGATTATACAATGATGGGAAGAGTACGTGTCCAGATGGATAACGATGGACTGACGATTAGTAATCCTGGCGGCTTCATCGAAGGCGTAACTATCGACAACCTTTTGACTGTTGAGCCTCACGGCAGAAATACTGCGCTTGCTGATGCGATGA
>OCTW011588177.1_pt1 | contig 15122 bp, 14 predicted proteins | sample 1539671 | NCBI WGS metagenome assembly OCTW01 (sample SAMN02144230, study PRJEB22623) | gut metagenome | biome: sheep rumen | host: Ovis aries | place: New Zealand
CCCTGATCGTGGCGGGCACCAGCCTGGCCGTCGAGCCGGCGGCCTCCTTCCTGGAGGGCTTCCGCGGACGGGCGCTGATCGTCATCAACCGGACGGAAACCCCCGCCGACGCGCAGGCCAGCCTTGTGCTGCGGGGCAGCGTCGCGGAGATCATGGATGGAATCCACGTGAATGGAGGCAGCTGACATGGCCGGAATCACCCATGCAACCCTCAATGATCTGGACGAGCTGGCGGCGGTGGAGGCCGCCTGCTTTCCCCCGGCGGAGGCCGCCAGCCGCGCGCAGCTGGCCGACCGGCTGCGGCATTTCGCGGATCATTTCTTTCTGCTGCGCGAGGGGGGCCGGATCATCTCCTTCGTGGACGGGCCGGTGACCGTGCAGCGCGACCTGACCGACGAGCTCTACGCCGACGCGGCCTGCCATGATCCCGCCGGCCGCTGGCAGATGATCTTCGGCGTCAACACCCTGCCGGAATGCCGCCGCCGGGGCTGCGCGGCCCGGGCCATGCGCGCCGCCATCGAGCAGGCCCGCTGCGAAGGCCGCCTCGGCGTGGTGCTCACCTGCAAGGACGCGCTGGTGCACTGGTACGCCCGGCTGGGCTTTGCGGATGAGGGCGTGTGTGCTTCCACCCACGGCGGCGCGGTGTGGCATCAGATGCGGCTCGTCTTTCCCGGGGCGTGAGGCCGTTCTTGCCGGCCACGCCGGAATATGCTATACTTTTTTTGCGGCGCGGCGCCGCAGAAACACCTTGTGAAAAGACCATTGCGAAACGGAGGAAATGAATATGGAATTTACGGAAGTCATTCAGAGCAGGTATTCCTGCAAGCGCTTTGACGGCCGCCCGGTGGATCCGGCGCAGCTGACGAAAATCCTTGAGGCGGGCCGGTGCGCACCGACCGCGAAGAACCTGCAGGAGCAGCGCGTCTACGTCATCGAGAGCGCGGAAAAGCTGGCCGTGATCGACGCGGCGACCCCCTGCCGCTACAACGCGGGCACCGTGCTGGCGGTGGCCTTCGACCGGGACAACGTGTTCACCTATCCGGGCGGCGCGCGCACCTCCGGCGTGGAGGACGCCTCCATCGTGGCGACGCACATGATGCTGGCCGCCCGGGACGCCGGCGTGGACAGCTGCTGGCTGAACTACTTCAACCCCGACGAGCTGGCCCGGGCGCTCGGCCTGCCGGAGAACGAGGAAATCCTGATGCTGCTCGACCTGGGCTATGCCGCGGAGGGCGCCGCGCCCCTGGCGAACCACACGAGCCGCAAGCCGCTCAGCGAAACCGTCACCCGCCTGTAAAGGAAAGAAGAACGCCATGCCATTCACACAGCAAGTCATGCCCCAGTTCCGCGACGCCGACGAGGACGGCCTGATCGGGCTGCGGGGCTTCATGCGGTATTTTCAGGACATTCACACCTGGTACATGCATCGGATCGACAAGGGAAACGACGCCCTGCCGGAGCAGTACGGCGCGGCCTGGGTCTACACCCGCTACCGCCTGCACCGGACGCGCAAGGCGGACTACACCGCACCGCTGACGCTCTCCGCCTGGATGGAGCCCTACCGCCAGCCGGTGCTGGTGACGATGGACATGACGGTCAGCCAGCACGGCGGCGTCATCGCCACAGGCAAGCTGGAGAGCTGCGTCTTCTCGCTGAGCTGCCGCCGCCCCCTGCGGCTCAGCGCCGTGGACTTCCCCGAGGGGATGGCCGAGGACGATCAGGAGCCGCTGCCGGACTTCTTCGGCATCGAGCGGAGCGCCGAGGGCATGGAGGAGCGCTACCGGCGGACGGTGCGCTATTCCGACCTGGACAAGAACCGCCACATGAACAACCTGCGCTACATCGAAATGTTCGAGGACGCCTTCGACAGCGCGTTCTGGGAAAGGCTGCGGCCCGCTGATCTGGAGCTGCGCTTCCTGAGCGAGTGCGCGGAGGGCGAGACCCTCTCCGTGCTGGCGCGCGAGGAGGACAGGCGCGTGTCGCTGGCCGCCCTGCACGCCGACGGCTCACTGGCAGCGGTGGCGATGTTCGCGGGCGAATGAGGACAGTCCAATAAGGCAGCGCCCCCTGCAGCCCCATGAACGTCACCGGGCAGGCGGCTTCGCGATACAGCGAGCCATCTGAACAGAGGGAGCCGGGCGGAGCTTCATGGGGCGTTTTATTGGAAGCTTTGTCAGGAAGCTTCAAGGGGAAATCAAAGGGAAATTTCAAGAGCGGGAACGCAAAGCGCTTTTTGTCTTGCACTTCTTACCCATTCATGGTATGATATGCGTACTGATAATCCATATTTCTGAACTGTCTATAATTCAGAGAGGAGATGTATCGTATGCATCGCACCGCCCTTCGCTGGCTTCTCCCCCTCTTCCTCGCCGTCTCGCTCCTGCTGGTGTGCGCCGCAGCCGCCGAGGATCCCTACAGTGATGTCGTGCAGGAAACCGCGGCGACCTGGATTCCGGTCACGCTGAATCAGCGGCTCGCGACCCGCACCGGCCCCGGCACCCAATACGATGAGCCCGGCTCCTTCCTGTCCGCCGGCAGGACGGTTTATGCCATCTCCAAGGCATATGACAGCGCCAACGGGATCTGGTGGGTGCAGGTCGAGTTCTATGACGGCAGCAACAGCTACCGGGCCTACACCGGGGCGAAGCGGTTCAGCGACCTGAATCTCGCCAATCTCCCGGAGGAAAGAGTCCTCGGCACCTGCTACATCCCCCGCAGTTCACGCGGCTATTACGGTCCGTCCAGCAGCTACAAGCGCATCGCCCGGGATGTGCCCGGCGCCATCGACGTCGACATCATCGGGGCCGCCTATGGCGACAATACGCTCTTCTATCAGGTTGAGTTCTACGACAGCAGCCTCCGCTGCTACCGCAGGGCCTGGGTGAACCACAACGACTGCAGCCGGGACGACTTCTACTTCTATCCGGATTACGAATCCTACTCGCCGCCGACGAATCCTCCCGTGCGTGAGAGCGCTGCCGGCACGCTGTACCTGAGCGGCAACGCACGCTCGGTCAACGTGCGAAGCGGCCCCTCCCTGTCCAGCGGCATCATCGGCATCCTGTACAGGGGGGATACGGCGCCGTGGCTGGGCGTGTCGGAGAGGGACAGCCGGGGCGTCACCTGGTACAAGATCAAGTGGAAGGACGGCTCCGGCTGGGTCTCCTCCGCCTACACCTATGTGAGGTAAGCACCGCCCCCGGACATATGAAGAAAGGCAGAGATCACCACGCGGATGATCCCTGCCTTTTTGCTGTCCTGTTATGTGCCCTGTAATCAGAAGGTTTCCTTCTCCACGGGCACGCGGACGACGGACACGGGCAGATTGCCGTTGCGGGTGCGCACCTCGTCGAGCAGCTCCTTCGTCTTCGCGAGGTCCTTCAGCCGCACCAGGTAATGCAGCTGATACACGCTGCCCATCTCCGCGGTGCGCACGCTCTCCAGCGACCAGCTGTCCGTGCGGCGGGACAGGACTTCGTCGAAGAGGCCGTCATAATCCAGCACCTCCGGCACGGTGATCTTCAGCAGGCGGCTCATGTCCGGCTTCTCGCCCAGCCGCGCCGCGTTCAGGGCCAGGGCGGCCAGCGCGAACACCGCGAACAGCAGCACCGCCAGCCCCACATAGCCGGCCCCGAGGCACAGGCCCAGCGAGGCGGACAGGAAGACGTGCAGGATCTCCTTCGCGCTCCCCTGCGCCGAGCGGAAGCGGATCAGGCTGAAGGATCCTGCCACCGCGATGCCCGCGCCCAGGTTGCCGTTCACCACGAGGATGACCGCCCCGGTGACCAGCGGCAGCAGCGCCAGCGTGCAGACAAAGGATTTGGAGGCGCGGCTGGAGGCCATATACAGCAGCGCGTTCAGCAGGCCCAGCACCACGGCCGCGCCCATGCAGCAGAGCACCTGCACGATTTCCAGGTTGGATGTGTCCAGAATCGAATTCAGCATTTTCGTTTCCTCCTTCTTTGCTCCCCCGCCCTCACGCGGGGATCCGGCTGTTCGCAGGCTGCAGGCGCGCGGACGGCGCAAGGTAGTTGAGATAGGCCGTGCCGTATTTGGAAAAATGCGTCTGCGGGACGCCCAGGCCCGCCAGCAGGCTGTGCAGCCACATCGGCCACACGCCCGGGATCTTCACTTCCATGAGGCGCTGGTTCGCGGCGATCAGGCTCGTGCCGAGGGCGGGCCGCGTCATGTCGAAATCCTCGTCCCGGAAGCGGATGTCCCGGTCGAAGGTCACGCGGAGCTCCGGCTCCATGGCGCTCAGCCACGCGTCGCGCTCGTAGATGATCAGCGCCTTCGGACTCACGCCCCAGCGCTGCACAAACCAGGTCACCTCGCGGCCGATCTGCCCGGCGCTCTCCGGCATCTGCCCCAGCCGCAGGGCGGACAGCGCGTCGTTCAGGGGCAGGCCCGTGCGGCGCTTGTACACGACGCCGGCATACTTCTTCTTGATCTCCACGTAGGCCGCCGAGCCGCCCTCCGGCTCCCCATAGCAGCGCAGGCGCAGCTTTTCCTTGTAATTCGGCCGGTCGATGGAGCGGCGGACCAGCAGGCAGTCCGGCGTGTCGTAGTAAAGGCTCTGCACCGTCGGGCTGCCGAAGGACTGCACGGCGAAGCCCCGCAGCCGGAGCGCCGCCGTGATCGCCGCGTGCTGCTCCTCCGTGATCAGGAATTTCTTCTCCACCCGGGCAAAAACACTCTGATAATCGTGCATCCATGGCACCTTCCTTCCTGTCGTCTGTCCCGTGATGCCTCCCGGGAACAGCTTCATCATAAGCCGCCCGGCTGACCGTCTTCTGTCGGCTTTTTGAAAACTGCGTGAAAATCGCCGCCCTGCCGCGGCGTTTTGCCGCCAAGGGAAAGAAAAACTTTGCGAAACCATGGACAGCGCCGGATTCTTGTGGTATAATACCTGTGAAAAGTGGTCATTGTCCAACAGGTTTTTGCCATCACCCGAACCGGATGCGGGCAAATTTTGCTGGGCAGCCGCTTCCAACGCACGATCCGGTGTCTGTGGACGCCGATCAATGAAAAAAGGAGGAATTCCCCATGAAAAAGCTGCTTTCCCTGGTGCTGGCTGTGGCCATGCTGCTGTCCATGACCGCTTTCGCAGGCGCGGAAGAGCCCATCCAGATCAAGATCTGGGTTGCTGAGGCGACCGTTGACTTCACCGCGCAGCAGGTCGAGGCCTTCAAGGCGGCCAATCCTGATTATGCGAACATCGAAGTCAAGATCGAGCCCGTCGGCGAAGGCGACGCCGCCGGCAACATGATCACCGACGTGGAAGCCGGCGCGGACATCTTCGGCTTCGCGCAGGATCAGCTGGCCCGCCTGGTCGCGGCCGGCGCCTTGGAAGAGGTTGAGCCCGGCAACGCGGAAAAGGTCAAGGCTGAGAACGACGCCGGCTCCGTGGCCGCCGTCACCCTGGGCGAGACCATGTACGCCTATCCCATGACCTCCGACAACGGCTACTTCCTCTACTATGACAAATCCGTCGTCACCGATCCCTCCACCCTGGAAGGCATCCTGGATCAGTGCCAGGCCGCCGGCAAGAACTTCTACATGGAGATCAACTCCGGCTGGTATCAGACTGCGTTCTTCTTCGGCGCGGGCTGCACCCTGACCTTCGATTCCAATGACGTCGGCGATCTGATCGCCATGCACGCGGACTATGCCTCCGACAAGGGCGTCACCGCCCTGAAGGCCATGATCGCCACGGCCGCCCATCCCGCCTTCCAGAATGGCTCCTCCGTCTCCAACGCCACCAACATCGGCGCCATCGTGGACGGCACCTGGGACGCCGCTGCGGCCAAGGAAGCCTTCGGCGAGAACTACGCCGCCACCAAGCTGCCCACCGTGGCCGGCTTCCAGCTCGGCGGCTTCGGCGGCTTCAAGATGCTCGGCGTGAAGCCCCAGATCGACGAAGCCAAGCTGGCTGCCTGCGACGCGCTGGCTGCCTGGCTGACCTCCGAGGAAGTCCAGATCGCCCGTTACAACGCGGTCGGCTGGGGCCCCTCCAACCTGGTTGCGCAGCAGAACGAAGCCGTGCAGGCTGACGTCGCGCTGTCCGCTCTGGCCTCTCAGCTGGCCTTCTGCCAGCCCCAGGGCCAGTACCCCGGCGACTACTGGTCTCTGGCCACCGCGCTGGGCGACGACATCATCGCTGACAAGCTGGACAACGCGGACGACGCCAAGCTGCTGGAGACCCTGCAGCAGTTCCAGGACACCTGCGAGGGCTATCTGAGCAAGTAAGGCCATTCCCGGCGGCTGGGGGCAGTGATGTCCTCAGCCGCTTTTTCCAATCTGCACGGGGCGGCCGGAGCGGCTGTCCCGCGCGGTGATCCCGATTCCGGCAGGCCGCCTTCCGCCGGATCCGGGATCGCCGCGCACTGTCAATGACAAGGAGTGTTGGGAGTGAGGCAAGCATGACGGATCTGGATTTCCTCAAGCTGAGCAAACCTGCCAAGATCATGTACCGCTGCCGCCAGTTCTTCGTCAATCTGCCGAAGAACTTTGTCGGCTGGCTGAAAGGCATCGGGCAGTTTTTTGTGCGGCTGTTCACGGGCATCGGCGCGAACCTGAAGGACATCGTGACCACCTTCCGGGAAGGCGACTGGAAGACACGCCTGTCCTATCTGGTGATGGGCTTCGGCTCCTTCGCCCGGGGCCAGTGGGGGCGCGGACTGCTGTTCTTCCTGTTCCAGACGGTGTTCAACGTGTACATGTTCATGCCCAACGCCGAGTTCTCCGGCTGCTTCTACCTGGGCAAGCTGTCCACCCTGGGCACGGTCCCCACGCAGAAGATCAAGCGCGTCACCGTCTACGGCGACAACTCGTTCTTCATCCTGCTCTACGGCATCCTGACGATCTTCTTCATCATCGCCTTCCTGTACACCTGGCGGCTGAACGTGAAGCAGAACAAGCTGGCCGAGCAGGTGCTGAAGGCCGGCAAGCCGCTGAAGCGCACGAAGGACGACCTGCGTTCGCTGGCGGATGAGCAGTTCCACAAGACGCTGCTGGCCCTGCCGACCCTCGGCGTGGCCGTGTTCACGATCCTGCCGATCCTGTTCATGATCCTGGTCGCCTTCACCAACTTCGACCGGGAGCATCAGCCGCCGAGCAATCTGTTCACCTGGGTGGGCTGGGACAACTTCAGCCAGCTGCTGTCCACGGACACTGCCTCCTACGGCAATACCTTCCGGCAGGTGCTGTTCTGGACGCTGGTGTGGGCCTTCTTCGCCACCTTCCTGAACTACTTCCTGGGCATGCTGGTCGCCATCATGATCAACAAGAAGGGCATCAAGCTGAAGAAGGTCTGGCGCACCATCCTCGTCATGACGATCGCCATCCCGCAGTTCGTGTCCCTCTTGTATGTGTCCAAGATGTTCGCGGCGGACGGCCTCATCAACGGCACGCTGATCCGCTGGGGCTGGATCACCGACCCCCTCCCCTTCTGGACCGACGCCACCTGGGCGCGGGTGACCATCATCTGCATCAATGTGTGGATCGGCATCCCCTATCTGATGCTGATCGCCACCGGCATCCTGATGAACATCCCCGCGGACCTCTATGAGAGCGCGCGCATCGACGGCGCCAACGCCTTCCAGATGTACCAGAAGATCACCCTGCCCTACATGCTCTTCGTCACCGGGCCCTACCTGCTGACCTCGTTTACGGGCAACATCAACAACTTCAACGTGATCTTCCTGCTCTCCGGCGGCAAGCCGCTGTCCATGGAGCTGTCCGGCAACGCGGGCTACACGGACCTGCTGATCACCTGGCTGTACAAGATGACCGTCAATGACACGAACTACAAGCTGGCCGCCGTCATGGGCATTCTGGTGTTCGTGGTCACCGCGGTGATCAACCTGATCGTCTACAACATGATCCCGTCCGTCAAGAACGAGGAGGATTTCCAGTAATGAGCAAAAAAGCAGACGTTACGCCGGAAGTCGACATCGTTGTGGATCAGACGGCCGGCGTCATCCAGGAAGTGAAGACCCGCTCCAAGAGCGGCCATGAGCGCCGCGTCAACACCGGCATCTACGTGATCCTGGTGGTGATGTCCATCATCTGGCTGGCGCCCTTCGTGTTCCTTGTGTTTCAGTCCTTCCGCTCCTATCTGACGGAGAGCGGCGGCATGGTGAACTACCTGCTGCCCAGGAACGGCTGGTCGCTGGACAACTACGCCTTCCTCTTCGAGGGCAGCAACTTCTTTGAATGGTGGGGAAAGACCCTGCTGATCAGCGCAATTGTGGCGGCTGTGCAGGTGGGGCTGCTGGCCCTGGCCAAGCACAGCCTGTCGAAGAAGGACGGCGGCAGGGGTGCTCAGCTGGCCTGGATGTGCGGGGCGCTGATCGCGGGCTTCGCGGTGCTGTGCGCGCTGGCCGTCGCCCTGCAGGGCTATGTCTTCGCGGAGAACGTCCTGGCCCTGGCGCTGGGCATCGCGCTGTTCCTCGCTGCGGGCTTCATCGTCGGCCGCCTCTATCTGAAGCAGGACAGCCGGCTGATCCAGTCCATCCCCGGCTATCCGCAGGAGACCACGATGGACAAGGTGAAGAAGATCGGCGCGCTGTTCGGGGAATTCGCCGTGATCGCCGCCATCCTGATGTGCATCCTGAAGCCGATGCGGGCCAGCCAGTACCTCAACTGGTACGGCAACACGCTGACCATCGCACTGTTCACCGCGGTGATCCAGACCGTGATCGTGCTGTCCGTGTCCTATGCCCTGTCCCGCCTGCGCTTCAAGGGGCGCAAGCTGATCATGAACGTGGTGCTGGTGCTGGGCATGTTCCCCGGCTTCCTGACCATGATCACCCTGTATTTCCTCCTCAAGCAGCTGGGCCTGACCCAGCAGGGCGCGGTGCCCGGCATGATCCTCATCTACTGCGCCTCCTCCGGCATGGGGTATTACATCTCCAAGGGCTTCTTCGACACGATCCCGAAGTCCCTGGATGAGAGCGCCCGCATCGACGGCGCGACGCGCTTCCAGGTGTTCCTGAAAATCATCATGCCGCTGGCCAAGCCGATTGTCATCTACACCATCCTGATGGCCTTCATGGCGCCCTGGGGCGACTACGTATTCGCCTCCTACATCGCCTTCGGCAGCGAACCGAACTACAACGTCGCCGTGGGTCTCTACCGCTGGGTGAACGTGGCAGACTACCAGGGCTACTTCACCCGCTTCTGCGCGGGCGGCGTGCTGGTGGCCCTGCCCATCACGGCGCTGTTCCTGGCCCTGCAGAAGTACTACGTGGAAGGTGTCACCGGCGGCGCCGTCAAGGGCTGACCGCGGAAACAACAAGGAGGAATGAAAAATGGCAAGCCTTTCCCTGCGGCATATCAAGAAGGTTTATGACAACGCGGTCACCGCGGTGCACGATTTCAACCTGGAGATTGCGGACAAGGAATTCGTGGTCTTCGTCGGGCCCTCCGGCTGCGGCAAGTCCACCACGCTGCGCATGATCGCCGGCCTGGAGGACATCTCGGGCGGCGAACTGTACATCGGCGACCGGCTGGTGAACGATGTGGAGCCCAAGGACCGCGACATCGCGATGGTCTTCCAGAACTACGCCCTGTATCCCCACATCTCCGTGTACGAGAACATGGCCTTCTCCCTGCGCATCCGCAAGATGCCCGCGGAGGAGATTCACCGCCGGGTCTGCCAGGCGGCGGAGATTCTGGGCATCACCGAGTACCTGGGCCGCAAGCCCAAGCAGCTCTCCGGCGGCCAGCGGCAGCGCGTCGCCATCGGCCGCGCCATCGTCCGCGAGCCGGCGGTCTTCCTGATGGATGAGCCGCTGAGCAACCTGGACGCCAAGCTGCGCAACCAGATGCGCGCGGAAATCATCCTGCTGCGCAAGCGCATCGACACTACCTTCATCTACGTCACCCACGACCAGACCGAGGCCATGACCCTGGGCGACCGCATCGTCATCATGAAGGACGGCTACATCCAGCAGGTCGGCACGCCGCAGGAAGTCTTCGACACCCCGACCAACCTGTTCGTGGCCGGCTTCATCGGCAGCCCGCAGATGAACTTCCTGCAGGCCCGCCTGGAGCGCGAGGGCGGCGACTACGCGGTCACCGTGCAGGGCGTCACGATCCCGCTGAACGCCGACCAGTGCGTGGCGCTGCAGCAGCGCGGCGTGCAGAGCATGGACATCACCCTCGGCGTGCGGCCGGAGCACACGCAAGTGCTCTTCGCGCCCCGGCAGGACGCGGTGGAATGCACGATCAGCGTGAACGAGATGATGGGCAGCGAGCTCCACCTGCACCTGACCACCGTCGACGGCGACCGCATCATCGTCCGCCTGCCCACCGTGGACCTGAGCGCCGAACAGCGCGCCAGCCTCGCCGACGGCAACAGCCTGTGGATCACCTTCCCGGCGAAGGTCATGCACCTGTTCAACCCAGACACCACGAACAACCTGATCTACGGCGCGGAAGACTGATTCCGCCCCATTTGAAAGGCTTCCCTCCCCCATGCACGGGGGAAGGAAGCCTCTTTTGATTTCAGGATCTTAGCTCAGCGGCCGCGGCCTCCGGGGCCCTGCCGCTCGCCCCAGGGATTCTGCTGGCCGCCCGGGCCCTGCTGCCAGCCCTGGCCGCCGCCCATGCCGCCCATGCCGCCCATGCCGCCGCCGTTCCCGTTGACGGTGGAGGTCAGCGCGCCGCTGTAGACGGAGGTGCCGTTCACCGTGACGGTGACGGTATCGCCCTGCTGCAGCCCGGGGCAGGTGATCAGCAGGGACTGGAACTGCTTGGTGACCTGGAAGGAGGCAACCTGGGTCCCGTCCTGCTTCGTGACGACGACCTCGCTGCCCGCGCCGGCGGTTCCGTTAAAGCTGACGAGCAGGGCCGCCTGGCCGGAGCTGGCGGAGACATTCTGCATCATGCCGGAGGAGCCTGTCGTGATCAGCGTGCCGCCGGTCACCTCAAAACTGCCGTTGTAGTCGATGGCCGCGTTGCCGCTGTTGGTCGGGCCCTCCACGCGGGTGAAGCCGCCGGAGACCGTGACGCTGCCATTGGAGTCCAGGCCGTCGCCTTCCGCGTTCACGTACAGATTGCCGCCGGAGATCGTGACGCTGCAGTCCTGCGCTGCGAACATGCCGCCCCAGCCGCTGTTGTCGGTGCCGCCCTCGGTGGCGTTGACGCCGTCGTCGGAGGCCGTGACAGAGATGTCGCCGCCGGAGATTGTGATGTAGCGGCCCTCCAGCCCCTCGCAGCTCTGCGTGATGCTGAGCGTGCCGCCGGAGATGGCGAGCGTGGTGTCGGCGTGGATGCCGTCGTCGCCGGTGGCCATCACGAGGCTGCCGCCGGAGACGCTGACGCTGTCCGCGTGCAGCGCGTCGTCCAGGCTGTCGATGGTGATCTCGCCGCCGATGATGTGCAGGGTGGTCTCGGCCTTGATGCCCTTGGAGGAGACGCCGTCGGAGGCCGTGGTGCTCTGTCCCCAGTCGCCCCGGCCGCGGCTCCAGCCGCTCTGCACCGCGCTCGTGGCCTCAGCGGCGCCGCCGCCGGCCGTCAGGCGAATGGTGCCGCCCGCGATGACGATCCAGCCCTTGTCCTCCTTGGCCGTGCGCGTGGAGGTGATGCCGTCGCCGCCGGACACCGCCGTGATGTCGCCGTCCAGGATCAGCACGGAGTTGCGGCCGCGGATGGCGTCCTTCTCCGCCGTGACGCTGATCGTGCCGCCGGCGATGATCAGGTCGGCCCGGCTGAGGATGCCGTGCTTCACGGTGCCGGTCACCTGCAGGCTGCCGCTGCCGTTGATGGAGAGGTCATCCTCCGCCCAGATGGCGGCGGCGATCTCGTCGCCCTCCAGGGAGCCGGCAGTCTTGTCTGCAAAGGTATTCACCGTGCCCTCCGCGAGGGTGAGGATCAGCTTGTCCGCGCACAGCTCCCAGAGGGCCGGGCCGGACTCGCTCACCACGGTTACGCCGCTCAGGATCAGGCGGACCTTCTCCTCGTCGTCCACATCCACGCGGAGCTGGCCGTTCCACTCGCCGCTGAGGAGGTAGGTGCCCTCGGCGGAGATGGTCAGCACATTCCCCTCCGCCGTCACCGCGGCCCCCGCGGGCGCCTCGAAGGTGCTGCCGGAGAGCGTCACGGCGATGGCCTCGTCCTCATCCCAGGCGGCTTCCACATCGCGCTTCTTGTACAGTTCGGTTACGTCGATCTCCTCCTCTGCCACGGCCAGCGGAGCCGCCGCGGTGAAGGCCAGGGCCAGGGCGCACAGCAGCGCCGCGAGCTTCTTCATCCAATTCTTCATGACTGCATACTCCTTTTCATTTTTCACTTTCACGGGGCCGCGCCTGCAGCACCCAGCCGAGGACGCCCTGCGCAATGCCGCTCAGGCACAGCGCGGCCAGCATCCACCGGGAAATGTCATTGTCCACAAAGTTCATCATGGGGTTGAACTGATCCAGCGCCAGGAACACCGCGAAACAGATCGAGAGGATCACCACGGCGTGGGTCAGCAGGTTCCGGAAACGCGTCATCTTCCTGCCTCCTTTACACTGCATCGACGATCATCAGCGCGTCGCTGGACTCGCGGCCGCCGCCGGAGGGGGAATTGATGACCTCATCCGACCAGACCATGATCGAGGAATTGCCGCCGTCCAGGTTGTAGGCCGCCGTGCAGCCCAGCTCCGCAAAGAGCGCGGACAGCTCCGGCAGCGTGATGCCGGCGGAATCGCCCCGGCCGTCCACCACCACCATGCAGTAGTGGCCCGGCTCCCAGCAGCCGATCGCCGTGCGGGGATTGGCGGCCGTCATCCGGCGGGTGCTGTCGAAGGAGGTGATCGCGTTCCCTTCGCCGTCCAGCAGCGAGGGTCCGAAGGTCCAGGCCTGCCACGCGCCGTCCGCGATCGCCTGCTCCATGTCGAAGTCGCTGCCGGCCATCACCCGCATGGAGCCGTCGTAATACAGCACGCAGACGTCGCAGTCGGTGCGGTTCGCGCGGTAGATCACGCCGTTGCGGATGACCACGCCCTCGCCGGTGTTGCCGTAGTAGTCGCCGTTGACCGCCACCAGCGCATCCGTCAGCGCGGCCATGTTGGCAATGGAGTCGCGGTAGCCGCTGCCGAAGGTGTCGCGGGCCAGGGCCGTCCGGAAGCAGGTGATGTCCCGCAGGTAGATGTCCGCCAGGTAATAGGTGATCCGGCCGTCGTCCGTGGTCTCGCGGCTGACGGTGACAGACACGTTCGGGCTGGTGTAGCTGTTCTCCGTGCGCACCACCGTGTCCGTGTACATCTCCGCGAACTTCTCCTGCAGGTCGGTGTCGTCGGCGGCGGTCTCCGTGCCCTCGCCGCTCTCCAGGGCGCTGCCGCCCTTTCCGGAGGACGTCTGCTGCTGCTCCCGGCGGCCGCCCCTCGCGCTGAGGCTTTCGCTGCCGTATCGGACGCCGCTGGTCACCGCGGTGTCGGCCAGCAGCATGGCGGAGCCGCTGTTCCGATAAGGATTCTCGATCTGAATCCCGATTCCCTGCTGCTGCCGCGGCAGAACGTGATGAAACAGCGCAAAGACGACGAGCACCAGCCCGGCCAGTACAAGATCGGCGAGCACATTGCGCACCGCCGGATGAATTCTTTTCATTCGCATCGGTTCTCCCCTTTCTGCCCCGGGGGTTCCTCCGGGACAGCCTCATGCTATCAGCCGCTTCTGACAGGCAGCTGTGCTCATGCTGAACATTCTGTGAACAATGCGAAAAAAGTTCCGCTTGACAGCCGTCCGTCCCGCTCTTATCATGTGATTGACGAGCCATATCACTGCCATTCGGAGGAAGCCATGCCGCTGCAGTCTGCCATTGATTTCTTCACCCGGGAGAGCCGCTCGCTCGGCTGCATGTCCATCGCCTGCGGCAACGCGGAGCGCGCATTGTGCGCGGAGGGCGGCGCAATGGATCCGTCGGGCCGCCCCGTCGCCGCGGACAGCATTTTCGACATCGCCAGCCTGACCAAGCTCTTCACCGTCTGCCTGGCCATGCGCCTGCGCGAGGAGGGCAAGCTGGACCTGAACGCGCCCGTCGGCCGCTATACGGACCGCTTTCCCCTGCTGCAGGCCTGGGCTGTCGGGGATATCCTCACCTATCAGACCGGCATCCGCACGCCGGAGCGGATCGACGCCCAGCCGGACCGCAGCGCAGCCCTCGCCATGCTTTTCGCCGCCGCGCCGGTGCCCAACGGGCCGCGGGCCTACAGCGACATGCACGCCATGGTGATGAAATATGTGATTGAGGGCGCCGCCGATACCGGCTTCATGGACGCGCTGCGGGCGCGGGTGCTCCGGCCGCTGGGCCTCAACGAGACCACCGCCGGCGTCGCGGAGGCGGATCGGGGCCGCTGCGTCAGCTGCGACGGCGAGCACCGCATCGAGCGCGGCGTGTACACCCTGCGCCATACCCCGCCGGGCACGCCCCACGATCCCAAGGCCGCCATCCTGCAGACGGAGGGAGACTGTGCGGGCCACGCAGGCCTGTTCTCCACCCGGCGGGATCTGATCCGCCTGTGCCAGGGGCTGCTCCGGGGCGAGCTGCTGCGGCGGGACACGCTGCGCTGGATGGCGGTCAACCGCACCGGCCGCGTCCTGCCCGGCGGCGGCCACAGCCAGTACCTGGGCTGCCTGGTCTATGTGAAGCACCCGGACCAGTATTTCTCCGAGGTGCCGGAGCAGATGACGGAGGAGGCGCTGGCGCTCAGCGGCTTCACCGGCTGCCATCTGGCGGTGGATCCGGCGCGGGGGCTGTTCGAGTTCTACCTCGGCAGCCGCGTGATGCAGCGACTCTCCGTCTGCACCCCGTGCGAAGGAGAGACCTGGACAGACTTTGGTCTGAAACCGGACGGCACCGGCGAAATCCGCTGGCCCGACGGCAGCCGGGTGATCTCCTCGGTCAACTATGTGCACCTGAAGGACGCCCACTACCACCGCGAGCTGCCGATCTGGGACGCCGCGTGGTAAGAGGCGCACGCAAAAAGCGGGCTCCCCAGCCCGCACCTCCTCAAAGCTCCATATACAGCGACGCGCTCCACATCCTGAGGCCCAGGTGGTCGCAATAGAAGCGGAGCAGGCGCTTCCAGTCGCGGCCGCAGGCGTTCAGATGAAGCTGGGCGCAGCCGGCGGCC
>OCTW011318968.1_pt1 | contig 15120 bp, 7 predicted proteins | sample 1539671 | NCBI WGS metagenome assembly OCTW01 (sample SAMN02144230, study PRJEB22623) | gut metagenome | biome: sheep rumen | host: Ovis aries | place: New Zealand
CTGGCCAATCTTAATCGCAATGAGTGCATCCATCGCAGGAATTTCGGGCTGTGCCCAAAAACAGGAAGCCCCTGTCGAAGTCCCCAAAGCCGCACATGTGTACAGCATCGAAAAACTCGACATGCCGGTGATCTTTAACACCGCCGAAGATGCCAAAAAAGTGTGCGACATCAATCTCGGGCATATCGAGCGCCTGCGCGGCGAAATTACCGCCATTACCGGCAAGCATACGCAGGAAAATACCCTCGAACGCTTTAACGAAATGGACATCGCATTCGAGCGCATCCTGGGCATTTCTGAACTCATGGCCAACACCCATCCCGAAGAGAGCGTCCGCACAGAGGCCGAAAACTGTACCTCCCGCGCTGCCAAAGTCCTTACCGACATCCAGATGGATCCCAAACTCTATGCGGCCATGAACGACGTCGATAAATCCACGCTCGATGACCGCGCCAAACGCTTTGTCGACAAAACCCTGCTCGCCTACAAACTCTCAGGCGTCGATAAAGATGAAGCTACCCGCAAAAAACTCGCCGAACTCGATGCCGCCATGGTCAAATCCGGACAGGATTTCGACAAAAACATCCGCGATGACCGCAAAACCATTCAGTTTACCGCCGAACAACTCGCCGGGCTTCCCGAAGACTTCATGAAAAATCATGCACCCGATGAAAACGGCATGATCACGATTTCGACCGATTACACCGATTATTTCCCCGTCCTCAACTATGCAAAGGACGAAAAAACGCGCGCAGAACTCGCAAAAATCTTCTCACAGCGCGCCTATCCTGCCAATGACGAGGTCTTTAAAAACCTCCTCAAACAGCGCTACGAATATGCCAAACTCATCGGCTTCGACAACTGGGCTGCCTACAATTCGTACAACAAAATGGCCAAAGATACCAAGACGATCGAAGCTTTCCTGAACGAAATCGCGACAATCACCAAACCTCGCTCCGATGCCGAAGTCGAAGAACTCATGAAGCTCAAAAAAGCCGACAATCCCGATGCCGACGGCTTCTATTCCTGGGATCGCTTCTATTATATTGAAGCCCTCAAAAAGCAGAAATACGATTTCGATGCACAGTCGGTGCGCCAGTATTTCCCCTACGAAAAGGTCAAACGCGGCATCCTCAATGTCGCCAGTACGATTTATGGCGTGAGCTTCCAGCAATCCACGCGCCCGGTCTGGGATCCCAAAGTCGAAGCTTATGACGTCTTCGAAAAAGACCAGCTCATCGCCCGATTCTACCTCGATATGCATCCGCGTGCCGGCAAATACGGCCATGCTGCCAGCTTCGGCATGTACAGCGGCGTCGAAGGCCTGCAGCTCCCAGCCGCCACACTCGTGTGCAACTTCCCCGAACCCACCCCGGGCAACCCCGCACTCATGGAACACAGCGACGTCGAAACCTTCTTCCATGAATTCGGCCACCTCCTCCACCAGCTCTTTGCCGGCCGCCATCACTGGGTAAAACAATCCGGCATCAGCTGCGAATGGGATTTCGTCGAAGCACCCTCGCAGCTCTTCGAAGACTGGGCATGGGATTACGATGTCCTCAAACGATTTGCCACCAACGAAAAGGGCGAGGTCATTCCGCAGGAACTCGTCGAAAAAATGAAAAAAGCGGACGACGTGGGCAAGGGCGTGCTCAATATGCGCCAGATTTCCTACGCAACCCTGTCCTACGAATATCACAAAGGCAATCCCGAAAATATCGACCTGCTCCAGATGCAGAAGGAAGTATTCGATAAAACATCGCCCTTCAAACAATATGAAAATGACTATACCTTCGCCTCTTTCGGCCACCTGAACGGCTATTCTTCGATGTATTATACCTACATGTGGTCACTCGCCATTGCCAAAGACCTCGCCATTCCTTTCAATGAAAAAGGTCATCTCGATGTCGAAACTGCTCACAAATATCGCGATAATATCTTATCGGTCGGTGGTGCCCTCGACGCCAAAGATATGGTTCACAACTTCCTCGGCCGCGATTATAACCTCGATGCCTTTAAACAATGGCTGGCTGAATAATATATATTAATATATTCTGGATGCGCGGCTATGTGCTTTGCACATACGCCCGCGCCCGAGACGTGCAAATTGCACGTCTCTGCTCGCCTATGCCTGCGGCATACGGCTCGCCAAACGCCGCTATTGCTTTGCAATACGCGGTGTTTTTCTACTCAGACAAACGACTATGAAAACTCAACCTCCCCCCCTTCGTTCCCAATCAACAGAACCCACTTCAAATACTCCATCCGCACACTTTATAGATGCATATCAGTGGGGGAAAATCATCGGTCAAGGCACACAGGGTAATGTCTATTCTGCTGTGCGGATTGCCGATCATAAAAAAGTTGTCATCAAACAAATCAATATCCATTCGATTCATAACTGGAAAGACTATGATCTGTTTCGGAGGGAAGCACAGGTACTCGAATCTCTCGATATTCCCGGTGTCGCCAGGTTTTATGAAGCAATCGAATGCCTCGACGATGATCCGCCATGTGCTTATATCGTACAGGAATACATTCCCGGTAAAAATCTGGCACAATTGATCAAAAACGGTCATCGTTTTACGCTCAATGCAATATATGATATTATCATACAAACACTAAAGATCATCGATCAGCTGCATCGCCATGATCCGCCCATCATTCATCGTGATATCAAGCCATCGAATATTATGCTGTCGCCCGATGGCAAAGTGACTATCATCGATTTTGGGGCAGTTGCCAATCCACAGGTACAGGGCGGCGGATCGACGGTTGCGGGTACCATTGGCTTTATGCCCCCAGAACAGCTCATGGGCAAGCCCGTGCCAGCCAGCGATATCTATGCACTTGGCGCAGTTGCCATCCAATTGATCACAGGCACCCATCCGGCTGATATCCCCACACAGGATTTCTACCTCATCTTTGAGCCGATCATGCAGGACAAGCCGCATGCACTCGTGCAGTTACTGCGAAGAATGCTCGAACCAAAAGCCGAGCAAAGACTTTCGGACATTCCAGAAATTGTGCGCCAAATTGAACACCTCAAAAATCCTATCGATAATCAAGAGGATGCGCCATCCGCTGACAAACTCGTCGTTTCAAATAACAAATATACCCAATCTTACGAAGAACGTCTGGCGGCCGTAGAAAGCATCTGCCAGACCGGTAATGTCGAGATTTGGCAGCAGCTGCCCGAAAACACGCCACGACCGTTTCCCGATATTTATCGACAGTTTGTGGATATAAAACCCAGTGATATAGATGACGCTCCAATACCTGGATTGAATTCTGACAAGGTCTTGCTTTCTGTATCTAAAACCAATGATTATAAAGAAACTCAATGGTTTTTGCTTTATGCAAGCATTCTTTCGAGCATATTCACAGCGATCTTGTTTTTTGTTCTGCACAAAACAAGTGTATTTCCGTTCAAAACCAGTTCCGGAACGCTAACATTGGTGGTAGTTTCTCTGTTCTGTTTCTTCTTTATAATTATAATTTGTTTCTACGCATGGGGAGGCTTCTTACCCTTGTATTCCGATGTTATCGAGCCTTTGCTCAAAAAAAAGAATCGCAACAATGTGAATTTTGACCATCTGAGGAGTTCAGAAACTACAAAAAATCTGTCCAGTCGTGACCTCATCCATCTGCCGTGTGATGTGAGAAAATTATTTTGCAATGGCCGTAAAACCATTGCAACCATTGTGGATATACAATACATCGAATGCGATCAACGAGATGTCATGATTAATGAAAAAGACCAAATACACTATGTTTGCATTCCTACGCCTTGCTTTAAAGTAAGCTATTCCTTTAATCCGCCGGATGACAAGCGACAAGATAACATCGTCCATTCTTTTTTAACGGATATCGAACCGGAAAATCATTACCAAATGGGTGGTACACTGCCCATCCTTTATTCAATTGATAAGATGAACGGTTATGACATGGTTACGAGCATGCCTTTCCCATTGCCTATGATTGATTTTAAATATTTTATGCATATTATTGACCGCAGTTTTTCAAATTTTGATTTCAATAAAGAAATCCACGATTTCACATTAACGGATGAAAATACAGGTTCTTCCCATTATTCTACTGCTCAAAAGCACATCAAGTCTTCATTCTCAAATATCACTGAAATTTTGATTAAAATTAACACATATGACATAAATACACTTCTTGGATATAAAGAGATTCTAGATGACTGTGATTTATATCCCATACATCATATCTATCTAAACCAATTAATACATTTACAACTTCTGAATATTATTAATGATCAGAATACTACTGATAAAGCGTACAAACTCGTCATCGCTTATCTGGCCAAGACACCTCGAACCCAAACGCAGCCAACATCATTGGCCGTCAGTGTCATTTGCAATAATATCTATTACTTTAAGGAAGGTAAACCAAAAGAAAATATATCCGAGCTTCTCGTTGCGATATTTAAAGATAAAAACACCAGTCATGAAGTCAAAGAAGTCCTTCGTGCCTATGGCAATTATATCTCGATGCCAGAATCTTTTAAGAATGCGATTTCCAGGTAATCTTCAGGTGAACGTGGGGAAGTTTCTGTATCGTTCGTCTCAGCGTTACCGAATTATAATGAGCCCTACCGAGGGATCTATGATCCCCCGATGATTGAACATCGCCAATCATTTGTATCTCGAGCAGATCGTCCCTTTTCCAAAGTCGCGGTATTGTTCGGTGACGCGCTGGTAATCGGTAGGATCGGACGAAAGCTTGCTGTTTGTATTATGATTTTGCAGACACTCAATGGTGTCATTCGAGTTATAGTTATTTGAACCGATGAGTTTATGGCGCGAATTGGCTAGATCAGTTTCGACGACGATTTCAACGTGACTTTTGCTATACCATATATCGCCGGGACGTGCATCCTCATTTGCAACGACATAATAGCCATGTGCATGGCTATTTTCGCACAGATCTCTATATTGCGAAACCATCTGCCTGCCTTCATTCGGGCTAAAAATCCCGGCTTCTTTAAACATAGAGCCAACAAAGCTTGCGCAGTTCTTGTCATAACCATAATTGAACGATGCCCCCTGGTCATAATAATCGACAAAGTAGGGAATTTCGTCTCTGAGATCGTAGGTGCACTTATGCGTTTTTTCGAACAGGAACTGCCTGGCGATCTCGACGACGAACATATCATTTTCGGGGTCTGCTGGTTTGCAGACACCACTTTCGCAAGTTGTTTCACAGACTTGGCCACATCCGCCGCAGTTGACGGTGCTGCTCAGGATATCGACGCATGCACCGCCGCAAATTGCCATGCCCGAGGCAGCACATTCGCAGGTGCCATTATTGCATACCTGGTCGTTTCCGCAAGCATTGCCGCAGCTTCCGCAATTGTCATGGTTGGAACTAAAATCCGAAATGCAAACGTCGCCGCAAATAGTCGCGCCAGCTTCTGAGCATGCGCAGCTGCCGTTGCTGCAAACTTGATCTGCGCCGCAAGCATGGTCGCAAGCGCCGCAATGATCATGGTTAGAAGTAAAATCGTTTACGCAATCTGCGCCACAGACCGTACCATCGCATGTCGAAACGCATGAACCAGCGACACATTTTTCCTGCGCCCCGCAAACCTTGCCGCATTCTCCGCAGTTCCCATTATCAATCTGCGGATCGATACACACCCCGTTGCAAACGAGCCCGCCACATACATTCTGACATTGGCCGCCTAGACAAAACGTATCCGCGCCATCACAAACGTTTCCGCATGCGCCGCAGTTATTCTTATCATTTTGGAGACAAACACTCACGCCACTGCAATCCGTCTGCGTACAATCACCCGGCTGTTCAGGATCGACAGGATCCGTCGAGTCCCCCGGAGTGGTTGGATCGCTGGGGTTTACAGGTGGATTCGACTGTGCAGGGTCTTGTGGCTTGGACTCGGGATTATCCTCATCATCTTTGTCATACTGCGACGCTGGCGTTGACGAGATATACATGAGGTCACCGTTCTCACTACACCCAAATAGACACACACTAGCTAATAACACGAATATCGACCGTTGCATGAGAACGCTCCTTATTTGAGATTATGGGTCTTTCTCTAGTACAAACCCACTATCGGCTCTTCATCTTATCATACTATTCAAGGGGGGTCGAGGGAAAGGCGTTCGAGTCAGCGCCTACGGCGCCTCTCGAACGCCGTCCCCCGACGTCGAGATTGTCAGATGTTGGTGACATGATAGTTATGCTGATTCCAAAAGCGACGCGTAACGCCCCCAGTGCCCCTCCGGATCTTCAAATGCACGAACACCGGTTATTTGGGTACTTGAACCACTGTAAGGTGTCGAAACAATAAGAATTGATGTTTACTCTACAAAAAAAGACATGAAACCTCGTTGTTAACGCTCAGTATATACATTTGCTGCATCCCCTGTTTTTTATCGCAAGCACTACACACCGTCAATGGGACGGTATTCATCGAGTTATGATGCAGACAATAAACAAAAAACGCGTATTGCCCGCACGGGCAATAGCGTTTTTTATGCGCCGTATGCGCTGCAGGCGCATAGGCGTATATGGCATGCGTATGGGCGACAAAAGGTCGCCCATAGTGTGTCCCCCAAATTATTTTGCCGTTGGATCCATCACGTGACCGACAAAGAGCGGTGTACGCGTTTGGGTTTCGTAAATGATAAACATAAAGGGACGATTTAAAATAAGATCAATCGGTTCTTCAGGAATATCGGCCGAACCCGGCTGAACCAAGACTGCTGTTGCAGCGGCTGCTTCAATACCTTTCTCATCAACTCCAATAAATGATTTGTGGACAACATCCGAAATTAAGAGATTATTGGGCTCTTCTGTCATTTTCGAGAAATCTGCCGCTGTTGAAAAGGCTTTGACCATTCCCAATGTATTGAGCACCTTGTTCAAACTCAGTTCCGTCGTAAATTCGTACATGGGGAATGTCAGGTGAATGTCTGAATCTCGGGTGAGTGAATCAAAGATGCCGAGTATTTTTTCGCCATTCATTGACGCCATAACCGAATCGAATTTACCTTCGTCTGGCAGGATAAACATCACTTCGAAGGCATCTTCGCGCAAACTCATTACAACAGCCTGAAAATCCTTTTCATTGATATAAAGGAAATGCCCGGCATCTACGAGTGCATCCACTTGAATTTTGCTGCCATCGGACTTGTTGAAGTCGAGTTTATCTTGTTTCTTCGAGACTTCACCGCTCCAAGGTGCTCTAAAGTAGATGGCATTCGTGATGACAGACTTGGTTTCTGCTGTGATGCTTTGGGGCGGAATCAAATCTTGGATGCGTTCATGTGTATCATCACTCACGACTTTATTAATATACACGCGTGCCTTTTCAGGATCGGCAGCAAAATTCATTTCGGTAATGCCAGCGCCATAGTTCACGGCGAGAGCATCTAGCCAATCCTTGGACCAGGTATATTCGGGGGATAGATAGAGGTTGTTCGATGTCTTGATTTCGATGGGATCGGAATAATACATTTCATCATCGTGTGCTTCTCTGTTTAAAGCCATGATGGTCTTGTCGAGTTTGTTCAACGCCTCATGAGCGTGATCACCATAGTTCAGAGCTTTCTGCATTTCACTGGCGGTTTCGCCGGCTGCACCGGCCCATGCCATGGCGAGCGCAGTTTGAATGCTGTATGTCGAAATCATGGCATTGTTCTTGGCGATTTCATCACCGCTCTTGCGCAGGATATCATAGTTCAAATCGTACTGCCCCTTGACGAATGCCTTAAGATCCGCATCGCTAATCTTGGAATCCACGCGGGCTTTATCGGATTTGATGGATCTGGTCAATTCACCAGGCTTATCAGACGGCACATTGGTGTTGTTATCATTATCATCACCACCGCATCCCATGATTGGGGCAGCTGCAAGAGCCAGTAAAAGCGCCAAAGCAAACTGGAATGTTTTCATAACAATCTCCTCATGATTCAAACTTCTGATCGCCAAAAAAGAAACAGATTGTTTCCTTTTTACATGTTTTGTTTCTATAGCCTATGAGATAAAAAAATCAAGCTTGTGCTAATATTCTGCCAACCAACTAGCCCAGTCATCTCCAAAATGGTACAATCCACAAATCTCAGAGGCAAACCGGATTTGCCATGGGGATTCGTCTAATGCGGACGATAAAAATGCGACTAACGGTGAAAACAAATTAGCTAGCGATGCCAACTTACACCTATACCAATTCCAGTGAATCAGGGGATGATGTCTTTCACTATGATGTACAATCAACGGAAGATATTCTCAGCCAACTCTATTCTCAAAACAATTATCGACCGTCAAAAAGCAAATCGAGCGAACTGCAGCCAGCCCCACCAAATGCAATATCGTCAGCGAATGATATCGACGATACGAGTCATGCCAGTTCTAATGACTCCATCAAAAGACAGACGGTTTCGCCTCTAAAAGAATGCATGCCAACACCTGCCTGTCTGGCAGACAAGTACCGCTTTGTCCGCAAACTTGGGCATGGCACTCAGGGAAAAATATATCTTGCAGAACGCCTTGCCGATCAAACAAAGGTTGCGATTAAGCAGCTCAATATCGAGTCTGTTAAGAATTGGAAAGAATACGATTTATTTAAGCGCGAGGCGAGAGTTCTCGAATCCATTCATATAGAAGGCGTTGCTACATTTTACGAAGCCATCGAACGCCTCGACGATGATCCGCCGTGCTCTTATATCGTGCAGGAATACATCGAGGGCCATTCGCTGGCGCAAATGCTCAAAGCCGGGCATCGCTTTAGTCTGATTCGGGTTTATGATATTATCATTCAATTGCTGCAGATATTAAGGCAGCTTCATGCGCACAATCCCCCTGTGATTCACCGCGATATCAAGCCCTCCAATATTTTGCTTAAGCCGTTAAAAGAGGATGATTTTCAAGTCTATCTCATCGATTTTGGTGCCGTTGCCAATCCCCAGGTACAGGGCGGCGGATCGACAGTTGCGGGTACTTTTGGTTTTATGCCCCCCGAACAGCTCACAGGCAAACCTGTGCCGGGCAGTGACATCTACTCGCTGGCAGCAGTCGCCGTCAATCTGATCAGCGGCAAATCACCAGCAGATATGCCGGTTAAAGATTTTTATCTCATCTTTGAGCCGGATGTACAGAATATGCCGCCGGCCCTCGTCAATACATTGCGGGCCATGCTCGAACCCAATGTCGAAGAACGTCTGACGGATATTGACCAAATTATCGACATATTCAAAAACTTTAAAAATAATGCGTACGATACAGCCAATGGAAACAAAATTGATTGTTCAAATAGCTATGAATATGAACGCAGATTAGAAAGTGTTTGTTCGATCTGTGAGTCGGGAAATATTGAGCTCTGGCAAAAATTGCCCGATAAAATACCGCGCATCATGCTCTCCTGCTACCAATCGCTCGTTCCGGTCAATCAAGACAGATTTGAGCGCATTTTTCCCTATGTAGAATCCCAATATCAGCACGATACAACACTATCGCACGAATCAGAGGTCGAAATTGTCGCGGGCTGCAAAAATATGCTGATAGCCGTTTATGTGTTAATTTTTGTCATCATTGGCATTATTTGTGGTTTTGCCTATTTGTTAGAAAGTAAATCATACCCGACATTATCTATTTTTTTGATTATCCTGGTGATAACAGCAGTTGCATTCTGGTATCGGGAAGGATCTGAACATACATCAAGTGCGAAAGATAACAAACCACCGGATTATTATAAAACATCGGATTTGGAGAAAGAATATCAGCAAAGAAAAGCAAACACAACTCCTGGCTTAGAATCCAGTCGCACAGCAGATGACGACATTTTATATTCAAGAGCATTGGTGAGTTTTTTTGATTATGAACGAATTCTCAGACAAGGGCGCAAAACGATTGCAGTGATTACAGAGATTACATATATTCCCGCAGACCGACAATATATTGACCGAAATAATTATATGAGTGCATACCACAATGAAATTTATGCCAGATATGCGATTTGCTCACGTCCCATGTTTAGAATCAGCTATAAGTTCAACCCGCCCGATGATGAAAAAAGCGAGGATTTGGTGCATTCATTCATGAGCGCCGTCGAACCGGAAGGGCACTATCGGGTGGGCGACTTTTTGCCGATCTTGTATGCATTGTATCGTGACGATCAGTCTAAAGAACATGTGGACAGCATGCCTTTCCCAATCCCTTTGCATGATATTGCACGTTACTCTGATATCGTATTTAAAAGTTAAAAACGCGTATTGGCCCAGTGCCAATAGCGTTTTTTGCCAAGCCGTATGCGCAGCAGGCGCATAGGCAGGCACCGGTATGTGTATGGCGAATGAGACTATTATGTTAATTTTCATTCACTTTGACGTTGCGATACATGAACATATTGGGACTTAACTTCCATTTCTTTTTAGATTTTGAAGTAAAATTCTTGATATTGATAGTATCGGTGACATGATATTTATATTTCATTGCCTTCTCATCGGCTTCGGTTTTTACTTTTGTAATATCGCCAAGCAGATAGATGCCGTCGTAATTGCTGTTATGATTGGAATCATCGACTGTAAGCCCGTCGATATTAATGGTCGTTGGCATATAGCATTCGTATCCGAAATCATGCTGTCCGGAAAAACTACCGCCAATGAGACTGACATTGCCAATCTGCTGTCCTTGTTTTGGCACCCAAGTACAATTCTTAATTTCAACATCGCCATGCCATGTAGATCCATAGTCACTGCGAAGATTAATAAATGATGAACCATAGAGCGTCGAATTTTCAACTTTAAGCAAGCCTTCGCCAATGGCATTCAAACACTGATGTCCAAGTGTCGAACCGGTTATCGTTACATTGGCCACGCCCTGATGTGCATCAAATCGACTGAATATACTATCTTTTACGACGATATCCTTGCAAAAATTCGAGCCCATGATACCCCAATAAGTCGCATCCAAAATATCGGTCGTCTGTTTGCAATTATCAAATGTCAAATGAATCACCCTCGCAGGGACAATATCGTATGTGCCCATGGAAACTTCTTTGCCGGCTGAGCCAATCGTTCTGTACGTTTTATGTGCTGTGAATGTACTGTTTTTTACAAGTATATTTGCGCAGTTACTTATGGTTAAAATGCCGGAATAAGGTGCACCATGGTCGAGTTCATCTTTCACATAATGTACGAGACCGTCGACTGTGACGTTCGAACGCTGAATATTGATGCCACGCGAATAATAATTATATTTCGATTCTGCCTGGTTGGCTATCGTTGTAAACGTTCCACCTTTCAGTGTCAAAATGTCTTCATCCATGGGCGTGAATGTCGCCGATGTAATCTCCTTATAATCCCACATGATCGGTGCATTCGCATCGACATTGCCATCTTTGTCGACGACGATAATATCAGTCTGATCTGTTCCGTCATTCTGGTTAAGACCTTCCCGAATATATTGTTTTACTTTGTTGTTGACTACAATGACAATCGATTTTTGTGGGAAAGTTATTCCAATATTTTCCTGATGACGCTTGAGCGTTTTGAGCTCATTCGGACATCCCTCTTTACTGCCGACAAGGCACTGTTCTTTATGATCTGAGCGAACATTGAAGAGATTTATCGTTCGTTTATCAATTCCGACCTTTGAATCGTCAATGATAAAATTCGCCCCGGTCCAGTCTGTATCGGTTTTAACTGTAGCCCCTTTGTCCATGGCAGCAATATAATAAGTTGCTCCTTCATCCGCCCTAACTTTGAGATGATATTTATTGGCACATGCATGCGTATTAATAATTGCTTCCAGATCTTCTGTTTTCCCATCGCCGACAGCTCCAAATTCACTGTACTTCAATGAATCTGAATTAGGATCTAATTTATATCCTTCTTTAACGCCATCACATATCAAATCGCATACGCAATTCTCTGCATCGAATAATTTACCCTCGGCAGAGCAGCTTTCCTCACTTTTTTCACATATTTTTTCAATACATTCGCAGTTCTCTGCATCGAAATCTTTGCCCTCATCTGCACACATTTCTGCGGTTTTGTCGCACGATTTCGCTATACATTCGCAGGTCTCTGCATCGAAACTTTTCCCCTCATCTGCACACGTTTCTGCGGTTTTATCGCACGATTTCGTTATACATTCGCAGGTCTCTGCATCGAAACTTTTCCCCTCTTCTGCGCATGATTCTTCGGTCTTATCGCACTCTTTCGCTATACATTCGCAGTTTTCAGCATCGAAACTCTTCCCTTCTTCTGCGCATGTTTCTTCGGTTTTATTACACGTTTTCGTTATGCATTCGCAGTTTTCTGCATCAAAGTCCTTGCCCTCATCTGCGCACGTTTCTGCGGTTTTGCCGCACGATTTCACTATACATTCGCAGGTCTCTGCATCGAAATCTTTGCCCTCATCTGCGCATATTGCTTCGGTTTTGTCGCACTCATTTGTCGTTTTGCTGTCTTCGCTACAGCCAAACATCGATAGAGCCACTCCGATACAAACCAAGGCAAAGCGATTTATATTCGATAAAGCGGTTTTCATCATTCTCTCCTCTACCAAAAGATATCTAATTTCGTGATTTTTGCATCAATTTTGCACATGCCGTCGTAGGCAGGCATCCACACATTTTATAATACCATAAGAAGGTTGTGATGTGAATGTGTGACGCAGCCTATGCTGCGCATACGGCATGCGTACTCGCCTAGATCCGTGTCAAGACACGGATCTACGGCTCGCTTGCGGCCTTGCGACTGCCTGCAAAGTATCGAGGAAATGTCCGGATGGCAGTAAAGAATTAATTCGCCGATGGATCCATGACATGACCGACGAAGAGCGGGGTGCGCGTTTCAGATTCATAAATAATAAACATGAAGGCACGATCGAGTGTCACGTCAATTATATTTTCTGGCATAGGCATTGCGCCCTCCTGCATCATCACAGCAGTTGCAGCGGCCGCTTCGACACCTTTTTCGTCCACACCGATGAATGATTTATGAAGTATTTTAGATATATAAAGCTCATTATTATCTTCTGTCATTTTTGAGAAATCGGCATCCCCACCAAATGGCAGTTTCATGCCCAATTTCATCAGTGGCTCTTCAACAGAGAGAGAAGTTGTAAACTGATACACCGGGAACTTTAGTCTAATTGTTTTATCGGTTTTGAGTGCATCGAAGATACCGAGTACTTTTTCACCATTCATAGATGCCATCACAGAATCGAACTGGCCTTCTTCGGGCAGAATGAACATCACTTTGAATGCGCTATCGCGCAAAGATTCGACAACTGCCTGATAATTATCACCCTGAACATATTCAAGATGACCTGCATTCACGAGCATATCCACCTGGACTTTGCTACCATCGGCCTTGTTAAAGTTGAGTTTTTCCTCACTCTTGGTGACTTCATTATTCCAGGGTGCTTTAAAGTAAATGGCATTTGTAATGACCGACTGTGTATTCTCCAGAATGGCGCCAGCAGGAATCAAGTCCTTAATGCGTTCATGCGTCACATTGCTCACAGCATCATTGATATATTGACGCGCTTTTTCGGGGTCAGCGGCAAAATTCATTTCGGTGACGCCGGCACCATAGTTGGCAGCCAATTCATCGAGCCACGCCGCAGCCCATTTGTGTCCCGGGGACAAATAGAGATCGTTCGCGGTGCTGACTTCAATGGCATCGGCTTTTTCATATTCACTATCGAGCGCAGGCTTATTCAGCCCCATAATGGTTTTGTCGATTTTATTCAGAGCTTCATGGGCATGGTCGTTAAAATGCAGAACCGATTTCATCTCGCTGGCAGTTTCACCATCGGCACCGGCCCATACCATTGCAAGCGCTGTTTGGATGCTGTATGTCGAGATCATCGCATTCTTCTTGACGATATCATCACCACTTTCGCGCATGATTTCGTAATTCAAATCATACTGGCCTTTAACAAAATCCTTAAGATCCGCATCGCTAATCTTGGATTCAGCGCGTGCTTTGTCTGATTTGACAGAGCGCGTCAACTCACCAGGGTTTCCCGGGTTTGTGCCGGGATCTGTTCCAGGGTTTGTGCCGGGATCTGTTCCAGGGTTTGTGCCGGTCTGAGAAGAATTATCATTGTCGCTGTCACCGCACCCAATCATCGGAGCAGCACCCAAAGCCAATAAGAGCGCTAAAGCAATGTGTGATGTTTTCATATTTTCTCCATCATCAAAACGACAAAAAAAAGAAGGAAACTAAATTGTTCCCTTTCCAATAGAAGTAACTATAGCCTCAAATCATGCAAAATCAAGAAACGTTTATTTTTGCAGCCAGTTACTGTTACGACTCAGCCACCAGCCTTGTATGTTTTAACAAACGGATTTGTTCGCATCTAACGATGTTCACTTTTTTGGTACGAATGTTAGCAGGTTTGTAGGAGCTGAGGCTAAAGTCAATACAAATACCGTAGAGAGATGGGGGAGGGTTACAGCTCAGCCGCTACACGAAGCCGTAGGGGATCAGTATTGAGCACCTACGGCGTTCAAAACATAATAATATCGTTCTGATCCCCCCGGCGTAGCCGGGGGATATTGATATTGAACGCCTACGGCGTTCATTTACCGGCTGAGTCGTAACGGAGGAGAGACCCATGGTGTACGCATAGTTCGCAGATAATGCATTATATAAAGCCCGTAGGGCTTTTGGCGAGCCCATGATCCCCCGGTAGGTGCTACGCACCAACCGGGGGCTACTCGCCAGAACGCCTACGGCGTTCTTCGTCTCACGACTTTGCGTACACCGTGGGGAGGGTCCCCATCGAGAGATATGTTGGCTGGGTTTACGAAAAGTGATGAAAAAACAATAAATGATTGTGGATTCCAAAAGGCTCAGCGCTTTAGCGGGGTCCGAACAGAACCCAGGCTGAGTAGTAACCCTCAATCTCTTCGAGTTTTGTCGAAATAATTGGAATCTCGCAAAAAAAAGGGTATATTTTTTGTTTTGTGGGCAGCTCGTAAGATGTTGCGAGCGAGTACGATGAAGACCTCTCGAACAACGCAAATAGCCATCTGGGCAAGAGCACTCAGCTTATGTGTTTTACGACATGGGGAAAGTGCGAGGAGTGCGATATTATTATGAAACCCTGCAG
>OCTW011612074.1_pt1 | contig 15115 bp, 14 predicted proteins | sample 1539671 | NCBI WGS metagenome assembly OCTW01 (sample SAMN02144230, study PRJEB22623) | gut metagenome | biome: sheep rumen | host: Ovis aries | place: New Zealand
CCGGGCTTCCTCCTGAGCCGCTGGAAGTTCTTCTGACGATAAGGGGCTGCTGCAGATTTCACGTGCTTCTGCAACAGCCCCATTAAGTACAGCAACGACACCAGCGTGGACTTTGAAACGGTCTGGGTGCAGTGCCATACGGAAGCGGAAAGAACCGGTTCCACCACATAGAATTTCATTGTTTGGGTGGACGAATGCATGTAATAAGGCAAAACAGCCCCTGTAATGTTCAAATTGACTGCAAGTATCGGAAGATATTTGCAGATTTTTTTATTTTATCGCCTTATACTCCCGCCTGTTTTTAGGTTGTTTTAAGAAAAAAGCCGTAAGATGCTGATGTGTCGGGAAGGAGTATCTCCGGTGCAATTACAGCTCGGAGGCAGGAAATGTGAGAGGAAAAGTGATTTACCGCATCGCTGCTGGAACGTGCAGCGTTTGTATCACATATGGCTTGATCACGCAGGCAATTGACGGAGTCAGCACGGACCAGTCTGCGGCAGAAGCGTGGATCGTGCCAAGCGCGGCGGTTGTGGAGCATGCCCCCCAGCCCACCACCGCGCAGGACTACGGATATACAGTCAGCGAAAACGAACGCTGGAACAGCCAGAGAGACGGTTTCTCCACGGGCGGCAGGCACAGCAGGCAAAAGGGCAGCCGCGGGAGGGGAGATATGGGCTATACAGGTTCCGATCCGAACAGCGGGTATTCCGGGAATTATGAAACGGCCTCTGCTGAGGAAGATGAAAAACGGGCCGGTACGGCCCAGGAGCAGGAAAGCGCCTCCGTTTCCCGGCAGACCGCATCCGGCGATCCGCCCACCTTGCAGCAATATCTGTCTCTGCTTCGGTGCAGCGGCTGCAGGCACAACTGCTGTCTGCTGTCGCCCCGGTGCATGAAAGGCCGCACCAAGCAGAAGAACGCCACCGTGCAGTATCAAACGACGTATGGAGGGTAAAGCCATGCTGGAACAATTGGAAACGGAAATCACCGCCGTATTGGAGCGGGCCGCCAGGGAGCACTGCGGTTTTTCGGAAACGGATGGGTTTTTATGGGAAACGGCGCTGCATTACAGCGCGGAGCATTTGACGGCTGCCAAGCCCGACGTGATCGTGCTGGGAGAAGACATTCCCCAGGAACTGGTGTGGGCATGTTCAAAAAAACCTTGGTTCATCCTGGGCGGCAGCCTGGAAACCACCCGCTGGTCGGACAGCCTGGTTCCCCGGGATGCCGATCCCGTGAGCCGTTCGGCGTTGGGGTGGCTTTTGAATGACCAGTTTCATTTAGCGGAGAACGCGCTGGTGGTACTGGCCCTGTCCTCTGACAACCGCCGGAAGCTGGCCGGGCTGCTGCGCCGCCACGGCGTGCAGACAGCTGCGGTGGATATGCCACCCCGGTACGATACCGAAAGCGACCGGAAAGCATGGGTGGAGGGGATGCTTCGGCTGACGGAAGAAATCTCCGCTCACACCCGCGTGCGGCTGACTTCCCGCCGACTGAACGAAGCCATCCGGGAAAAACACCAGATGCAGCGCGCCATAGCGAACTTTAAAAGCGCTGTGCTGCAAGCACCCGGCTGCATGTCGCCCATGCTTCGGGAAATCATCCTGGAAAGCGCCTGGTTTACCGATCATCGCTGGGAATGGGCGAACCGTCTCCGGCAGCTCACCGGTCAGGCAGCAGCCTGGTCGCGGTGCCATTACCAACAGCCCGATCCGCGGCCCTGGGTGCTGCTGGCGGGGTCGCCGGTGATCTTCCCCAACGAAAAACTGCCCGAGCTGCTGGAAGCCTCCGGCCTGTACCTGGCAGACCGGGCGGACACGGTGGCGCTGCAGGGAGACATGCCCTGCGTGACCGGACGCACCACGCGAAGCATCCTGCGGCGAATGGCCGCGTCGCGCTTGCCCCGGGAAGCTTCCGGCGCGTGGGTCTGCAACACCGGGCTGTTCTCCGCTGTCCATGACCGGCTGGAAAAGCTGCCCATCGACGGCATCGTGTACCACGTGCTGAAAGGGCAGGTGGAATACGACTTTGAACTGCCGAAGATCGAACAATTGGCATCAGATTACGGCTTGCCCGTGATCCGCCTGGAAACGGATTACCAGCAGCAGGACGTGGAACAGCTGCGCATTCGCCTGGAGGCGTTTTCCGAAATGCTGCGCCAGCGGGATCTGGAAGGAATGCGTTTAGCGCAATGAAGAAGAAATTATTGGCCGTCCTGGCTGCGCTGGCCTTGGCCGCGCTGGCGTTTTTTGCGGCGGATATTCCCTTTTATCCTTATGCGGAGCCGCTGGAGCGGGCGTCCCTGTCATCGGCAAACGACGGCCGGACTCTGTCCTTTTCTTATACCGGCGACGCCATCACCCTGCACGGCGCGTCAAATGATGTAACGGTCTACGGCCTGACGCTGGAGGGCATGGCAGTCATTCCCCATGGGGAAGCCGCCTCCTTCCCGGCTGACAGCCTGGGCACCCTTGCCGCCGTGAAAGCGGAATATACCGCTGACACCAACGGCGATGGCATCCTGGAAACCGTTACCGACGCGGCGAAAACCGACCTGGAATTTACCCAGGAATACGTGGAGGGCGGCAACGCTTTCTCAGACAGCCGCCTGCCCTTTGAGGCCGCGCTCACCAACCGCAGCGTGTTCACTTTCACCCTGAACGGCAAAGCGCTGGCGAACGCTTCCATTACGGCGATCCTGTCGGACGGAAAAGAAATCCCCCTGAAAACCGACGAAACCGGCGCGGCCCATGCGTTATCGCTGAACGACTTCCGGGAGGGCGTCACGTTTGTTTACCGGCCGGACGCTTCCACTACGTATCGCCTGCATTACCTCTGGGAGGACAACACCCTGTTCACCCTGCGTTGGCTGCAGGCCATGATGCCCTTCACCCTGATCCTGGCCCTGTCGCTGATGTGCATCCTGCTGGACGTATTGCTTCGGAAGCGGCTGTACAAAAAGAGTGGCCTCACCGAAGGCCAGGTAAAGGCAACCCATATAAACAGCCCCAAATTCCGGCTGCGCTTCGGTTTTGAAACGATCCGCTGGCTGGTGATGATCGCAAGCTTCATCCTGCTCATCTGGGGCGGGCGCATTCTGGGCCGCACCTTTTCCATGGTGCAATTGCCGGTGCTGTCCTGTCCATACAATCTGGATCAGGGTGTCAGCGCGGGGTGCTATTGGTTCAGCCACCTGGATGCGCTGCTGGAAACCGGCATGGAGGAAATCCTCTGGTTCGCGGGCAGCTTTGCTGTGTGCGCGCTGGTATTTGGCAGGCTGCTGTGCGGCTTCGTGTGTCCCCTGGGCTTTGTGCAGGACGTGATGCACGAGCTCCGCCAGGCGCTGCACACCGAAGGCGTGGCCCTGAACGAAAAGCTGTACGCCGTCCTGCGCTTCATCAAGTGGATCATGCTCCTGCTTTTCCTGGGGATCGGCCTGATCGGCGGAAGCTTCTGCGATTTCTGTCCGGCCATCACCCTGTCTCCCGCTCTGGCCGGGTTCAAGACCGGCATCTATTTCAGCGGCTTTATGATGGTCGCCGTGCTGGTCAGCGGCTTTTTCAAGCGCCGGTGCTTCTGCAATATCTGCCCCATGGGCTACCTGCTGGGCCTGCCCCATCAGGTGAGCCTGGCCCGCTTGAAGAAAAACGCCGTGGCCTGTACCGAATGCGGCGCGTGCTACGAAGCGTGTCCCATGGGCATCAAGTCCATTTTCACCGTGCGCGAAGGAAAAAACGAATTGTCCATCGATGTGACTGCCGCCGACTGTATCTTCTGCGGGGCGTGCATCCGCCGCTGCCCGGAGGACGGCGCGCTGTTCATGACCCTGGCTGGAATCAGGCTTAACAATGCTGATCGAATGAAATTCGTAAAGAGTTATTCTGACTCCGACCGAAGGAAGGAAGATGATCATGCAGGAGCATAACAACGTGACCAGCCTGAATCCTGCCCAGGCCCGGCAGCAGGAGCGGTTCGACCGCAAAAGTACGGCGATTGCTGAAAAGATGCTGCGGCAGGTAAACGGCCTGACCCACCGCCCGGCTGCTTTGACGCCTTTTCTGGACACGCTGCAAAGCGTCTTTGCCGACCGGCAGGACACGGCCCGTCTGGCGGGCGTGCCCACCGTTGGCACCTACTGCGTGATGGTGCCGCCCGAAATCATCTACGCCCAGGGGGCCATGCCGGTGAAGCTTTGCGGCGGCAGCTATACCGCCTTCGGCATTGGCGACGACACCGCGCCTCGGGACGCCTGTCCTCTTGTAAAAGCGGTGATGGGCTTTGAAACCATCGACCATATGCCGGTGTATCAGAACTGCGCCATGATGGCGGTGCCCGTCACCTGCGACTGCAAAAAGAAGCTGGCGGGATGGCTGCGGGAGCGCCGCCCCACCGCCCTTCTCCACGTGCCCGCCAACCGGGACCGGGACGAGGATATGGAGCGTTTCACGGAAGAACTGTATCAGTTCAGCGGGCAGCTGGCCCGGATCACGGGCGTCGAATTGACTTATGAAAACCTGTCTGCCGCCTGCCGCATGACGGCAGGCGCGCAATACCAGCTCTCCCGCCTGATTGCGCTGCGCCGGAAATATCCGCTGATCATCCGGGGCACTTTCTCCATGGCGGTCATGAACGCCCTGGGCTATACCTGGCTGCCGGAATGGACGAAACAGCTCTCCGCCCTGAACGGCGAATTGGAAGAGCTGGCGAAGAAACAGGAAATGGCGGCAAAGGAAAACCAGCCCCGCATCTTGCTGACCGGTTCCCCGGTGATCTTTCCCAATTTCAAGCTGCCTCTGCTCATTGAAACCATGGGCGGGCTCCTGGCGGCGGACGAAACCTGCATGGGCGAACGCGGCTTCTACGATCCGCCCGCTGTCGTCGATCACACCCTGGACGGCATGCTGCGGGCGCTTTCCAACCGGGCGACCCGGCCCTGCACCTGCCCGACGTTCGCCGACAACCAGCGGCGGATTTACCGGGTGCGCCAACTGATCAGGGACTACCGCATCCAGGGCGTGATTTACCATGTGCTGCGGGGCTGCCTGGTGTACGACTACGAATATCAGGCGCTGGAAGAAGAAATGGGGAAGCTGGGCATCCCCATCATCCGGGTGGAAACGGACTACAACGAGGAAGATGTCGAGCAGCTGCGCATCCGCGTGGAAGCCTTCATCGAACTCATCAAATACGGGAGGAATCAGCAATGAGCGTATATGCCGGATTGGACGGCGGCTCCACCTACCTCAAAGCCGCCCTGATCGACCAAAGCGGCCGCGTGCTGCGTACAGGCGTCAAATCCACGGGCATTGACAACAACGGCGGGGCGAAGGTTTTATTGCAGCAGCTTTGCCGGGAAGCCGACGTGCCTGCGCCGGATTACACCATGGCTACCGGATACAGCCGGAAGATCCTGGAGGTGGCGGACGATGACGTGAGCGAAATCACCGCCCATGCCTACGGCGTGCGCATCACCGCGCCGCAGGGCTATCGCCCCGGCCTGATCGTGGACATCGGCGGGCAGGACAGCAAGGTGATTTATCTGGACGACCAATACCGGGTGAAAAATTTTTCTATGAACGACAAATGCGCCGCGGGCACCGGCAAGTTCATGGAGGTGATCGCGCAGATCCTGGAAACCACCATCGACCAGGTGGGCCCCATTTCCCTGGAAAGCACCGCGCCATGCGATATCAACAGCACCTGCGTGGTCTTTGCCCAGAGCGAAGTGATTTCCCTGGTGGCCCGGAAGTTTGACCGGCGGGACATCCTGGCCGGGATGCACGCCTCCATGGCCCGGCGGATCGTGAAGATGATCCGAAAAAACGAGCTGAACGGGGATATCCTCATGACCGGCGGCGGAGCCATGAACATCGGCCTGCGCCGCGCCTTCGAGGACGAGCTCATGCGGGACGTGTACGTCGCCGCGCATCCCCAGTTCAACGGCGCCATCGGCGCGGCGCTGATTGCCAGCGAGAGACGGGGATAGGGACGAAGACGAAGCCGGAGGAAACCGCTCTTTGAAGCCAAAGAGTGGTTTCCCCCCCAGACCCCTTTCCGAAAAAACAGTAAAGGATGTTACGCTATGTCGATCATATTCTCTCATGCCCTCGCTTCTGCCGCTACTGTCGGGTTAGGCTGTGGGGCGGGGTGCGGTTCCTCCGCGTCCGCGTTTCTGACGACCTATGTTTTATCCGAAGGGAAAAACCTGAGGTACGCGCTTTCCCAGGTGGCGGTCTTCTACCTGGGCAAGCTACTGGCGGTGGCTGCGGTCTGCACATGCGGCGCGGCCTTTGGGCAGGCTTTCTTTGATGCAAACGGAAATCTGGGCGGGTTCCCGCTGAAAAAGCTGGTATCCGTCGTGATGATTGCCGCCGCGCTGTGGCTGATCTGCGGCTGGCTGCGGGAGCGGAAAGGCTGCGGCGCCTGCCGCCATTGCGCGGGCAAAAGCCGGCGCGCACCGTCCTTTGCCGTGGGGATGGCCTACGGCTTTTCTCCCTGCGCGCCGCTGCTGATGGTGCTGGGCTATGCCGTGCTGCTGCCGGTCCCCGCGGCCCTGGGGCTGGGAATCGTATTCTCTCTCTGTTCCTCTATTATTCCGGCCGTTCTGACGCTGATCCTCTCCGGTGCGCTGTCCCTGCGCATAGCGGGCCAGCTGGGAAAAGCCCTGCCCTGGTTTCAGATTGTCGTTTACGTCCTCTATCTGCTTTCCGGGGTTTTCGGTTTGCTGACCTGACACGCTTCATGAAGGACAAACATGGTTGAATGGCCTTGCAGCTTTTTCCTTTTTGAGCATGTCTGTTCAGCAAACTGTTCACATTGAGCTCCCCATTCGCTCACATCGACAGATATCCATTCTGGGGTACCTTTTTATACATCTTATTCATTTACATTCAAACAGATACAAGACCAACCATATTTATTTAGACAAGCTGCTTAGACTGCGCGAAGCGCTTTGGTCCAAAAGCTACCAGTTCATGACGGATCTATTTGCAACAAAATGGAGCTTTCTTCCACCTCCTCAGTGAACGAAAGCTCCGATTTTGCTGGCGGGGTTATACAGCCCCAAAAGGCATGCTTAGATCTGGTGCAATTTGTTACGGATGTACTCCCTGTGCTCGTCAGTCAGATTCCTGCCCGCCTGACAGAACGCCGGACACGGCTCCAACAACACCGCCGACTAACGCGCCAACCGGTCCGCCAAATGCGCCGCAACCAGCGCCGCCGATCGCGCTAAAGAATCCGCTGACGAGACTGCCAGTCCAGTTCCAGCCGCCGTTGACGTTTTCCATTAAGTTCAGATCCAGTTCCTTACTATTGGTGTTCATATTCTTATACCTCCTGCGCTTTGCGCTTCATTTTTGTTTTATGCAGGAACTTCATTGCTCCTTGCTCTTGTATATACGCAGCAGAAAATGAGGATGGCAGGCAAAATGCAGAAATTCCTAATTTCCTCACTTGCTCTGGGCAAACAGCCAGTCGCGGACGGCTTCCAGCTTGTAGGCGTAGTCAAAGGAAGTCATGTGTTCTCCGGCACCGCTTCCGGCAGTCTGGCCTTCCGCGAGCGTCGTCCCCAAGGTGAAGGTCACGAAGTTCTCCTGATGACCCTCTGCCAGCATGGAAGCCACTGCGGCGTTCTGCGTATCGGCGTCATCCTGCGCGCTCCATTCCGCGTGGCTGTACGCAGCGCCGTCCGTATCAAACAGGGCGAGCAGCTCAGCCTGGCCGGCGGACGCCTTGGGGTCGCCTGCGGAAACGATATAGAAGAAGCTTTCATCCTCCAGACCGCTCAGCAGGCTGGTATCCCACTGGCTGCCGACAAACAGATAGGCGGCAAAGAAGTCGGGATAGGCGATGCTCAGGTGGAACGAGGTCATGCCACCCATGGACTGGCCGGTGGTGTAGATCCTGCCCGTGTCAATGGCGTAGGTTTCCGTCAGGGATTGAAGCAGCCGCATGGCCACGTCGATCTGGTAGGAATGATTGAAGCTGTCATCCACCACAGTTTCCGTGAAGACTGGTACGACAACGAAGGCGGGATGCTTGGCCTGCTCAGCTTCGGTGGCCCAGATCAGGCCGCCCCAGCCCTGGGTCAGCACATAGTCCGTGCCGCGGCCGACAGCGCTGGAGTCGGGGATGAACTGGATCATGGGATAGCTTTGGCTCTCATCATAGTTTTCGGGGATATACAGCTGATACTGCAGGCTGGTGCCGGATTCAGCGTCCTCGAAGGTGAGCAGCTGGAACTTCGGCGCGACCTCGGCGATCATGGCCTGAAGCTCCGCGTCGCCGGATTTATCTGTACCACCGCCGTTGTCGCCATTGCCTCCGCGACCACCGCCGCCAGGACCGCCCTGACCACCGCGTCCGCCACCGGGACCTCCTTCAGCAAAGGCAGCACCAAACGTGCAGAGAAGGGAAAGCGCGAGGATGACAGAAATGACTTTTTTCATGGGGAGAACCTCCTTGATGATGTCGATATCCAGCCTTATGCTTTCGCTGCTCGATATCTTGAGAGTATTATAACCCCCTCAACTAAAAAATAACTTGAAATCAGAGTGACATGATTGTGTTTTTTTTGAAGGATGACATTACGCCATCCTTATACTGATTTTCATCTAGTCCATGCACATCTGCGGGCGTCTTTTGCGCCATCTCTGTGTCAGTCATCCTCACCGTACCTACGGGTACGCTTTCGGATGCCTTCCTTGATCTGACGCAAAATCCATCCCGCATTTGTATATGTCCTAGACGAAAATCAGTATTAGCTGTCGTAATCATCTACAGCAACGATTCATCGTTGAAATGTATTTGCGGGCACAAGAAAAGCGTCTCCGAAAAGGCACGAAAAAGGGCCGCTCCGGCAAATTCAACACCGGGAGCGGCCCAAAGTCATTTCATTCTGTTTTTATTCTATCGGTACAAACACACAGTTGGCATGGGTGCTGCAGTATGCCTCCGCATCGCTTCCATCCGTGCCGTATACATACACCTGCGTGCAGCCGTCGAACACGTCCACGCCCAAGGCGCAATTCTCCGGGATGCGGATCTGGGTCAGGTTCGGGCAGTTGCGGAAGGCGTGATCGCCGATGCTGGTGCAGCTCGCGGGGACGTCGACGACGCTGGCGGCAATGCCCTCAAAGGCCTCTTCCTCCACCGTGGTCAGGAAGGCGGGCAGGGTGAAGTCCGGGGTGCCGAAGGCGGGAATATACACCGCGCTGATGACCACATCCCCGCCGGGCATCGTCAGCGTCCAGGCGTCGCCGCTGCGGGTGAGGGTGCCCGCGCTGGCATCGTATTTCAGGAGCAGGGACCCTTCCGGCACGTCGGTGGAGAGGGTCAGGGGCACGGTCTGCCCCGGGCCGGCATAGAACACGCCGTTGTACAGCAGGCCCGTGTCATAGGCCGTGATGCCGCTGGTGGGATAGACGCCGTCCGTCTTCGGCTCGCCGAAGCCGAGGGTCACGCCATCGTCCGCCGTGACAGCGACGGCCTGTCTGCCCTTGACGCGGTCGATGCCGTTCAGGTTGGTATAGTAGCAGTTCTCCGCCCTGTTCTTCTGACGGAGGAAGGTATTGTTGTTGCCGATGCCGCTGATCAGGCCGTCATACACGCAGTCGTCCACCGTGCCGCCGCCGGAGCCGGCAAAGCCCGCGCAGTAGCTGGTGTTCGCGCCGACGATGCTGCCGGTGAAGGCGGAGCCGGTGATGGCGACGTTTCCGCTCAGCGAGCCCACGAAGCCCGCGTGGCCGTTGCCGCCGTTTGCGACAATATGCACATCGCTGACACAGTCCGTGATCGTGCAGTCGCCGACCGCCTGGCCCACCAGGCCGCCGGCGTCATGGACGCTGGTGGTGATGGTGCCCGCCACGCGCAGGTGCGTAAAACTCGCGCCGCTGGCGTAGGCGAAGGGGCCTTTCCCGGCGGACGAGGCGGTGAGGTTCACGGTCAGGGTTTTGCCGTTTCCGTTGAAGATGCCGCTGAATGGGTTGGCGGACGTGCCGACCATGGCGGAAACGCTGATGTTTGCCTCCAGCCGGAAGGTCAGCCCGGCGGTGGGAAGCTCCGCCTCGTTGACCAGCCAGGCGAAGGTGTCCCAATCCTCCGGGGTCTGGATCAGGTAGCCGCTGGCGGCGTGGTAAAGATACGTGTCGAAGCGCGTGTTCCCCTGGCAGTAGGCGCATTGCGAGGTCGCGCCCTGGCCGGGGTGGCGGCAGGGAGCGATGGTCACCTCGCCGCTCATCAGGGCCAGCCTGCGCTGATGGAACAGGGCTGGTTCGCTCGCCCCGGCAGGCGTGGCCGCCATGCCCGTGCCAAAGTTTGGCGTAAGGCCGTGGCCGAAATTGCCGTACTGCTCAGCGGCGGCCGTAAAGTCCGCGTAGTTCAGGCCGACGGCATACGCGCCGATCCCGGCGTCCGTGCCGCCGGAGCGGGCCACGGTCGTGCCGCCGTAGAAGTTCATCTTCCCGCCGCTGAGCGGGCTGCTGCCGTCCGCTTTGGGACGGCCCGCGCCGATGCCCGGGGAGGCCTGGCCTGTGTTGCTGCGCTTGCTGCCGATTGCCGTGACGCTGCCGCCGTTGATGGTATAGGTGCCGCCGCGTCCGTAGTCGCCGCCGCCGATGCCCGCCGCGCCTTCCTTGCCCCTGGCGGTCACGGTGCCGCGGTTGACGGTCACATTGCCGCCTGTGCCCGTGTCGCCGCCGCCGATGCCCGCGCCGTAATTACCGCCGGTGGCGTTCACGACGCCGCCGTTGATGGTGATCGTGCCGCCGCTCTGGCCCTTGCCGCCGCCGATGCCCGCGCAGTCCGCCGCGCCGGTGGCGTTCAGCGTGCCCAGGGCGGTCTGCCCCTGGGCCCAGATGGTCAGGCTGCAGCCTTCGGGCACGTTGATGCCCTTCGAGGCGTTCAGGGTGGTGCCGTCCCAGAGCACCAGGTTCACCTCGCCGGAGAGCATCAGGCGCTGGCTGAGCGTGGTGTTTTCGCCCACCACGTACCAGCCGGCTGGCAGGGCGGCGATGCCGTCGCGCAGCTGGAACATCCGCTCGTTCCACCAGCCGCCCTCCAGGGTCCGGTAGGCGACGGTGCGGCGCCTCATCCAGATGGCGTAGAAGGTCATCTCGTTGTCATTGGGCAATTCGTCGTTCTCGAAGTAATAGGTGCCGCTGCCGTCCGCCGCCGTGTTCCAGGCGAAGAAGGCATAGCTGCCGTTGGTGAAGGGGCAGGCCGGGGCCGAGTAGAGCATGTCGCTCGTCTCGCTGCCCGAGCCGCCGTTGGGCTTCAGAGTGACGACCGTGCCGTTTGTGCCATGGCCGACGAGATAGCCCGTGAGCGTCTCGCCGACGACCTGCCCGTCGTTTCTGCACTGGGAGATCGTGGAGTAGGTGTCGCCCACGATGCCGCCGACAAACTCACGGCCCTGGATTTTGCCGTGGTTCTCGCAGTTGTTGATGGGCTCCTCCGCCCAGCCGACGATACCGCCGACGTTCTCATTGCTGATGGTGATATCGCCGTAGTTCTTGCAGTTTTCGACGATGCCCTGATAGCCGAGGCCGGAGAAGGTGTGACCCGTGATGCCGCCCGCGTAGTTTGGCGCGGACACCGGGCCGTGGTTCTCGCAGTTCGTGATGGGCCCACAGGTCTCTCCGGCGATGCCGCCGGCACGGTTGGTTGCGCTGCTCACGTTGCCGTAGGATTTGCAGTTTTCGATCAATTGTGCATTACCAAGGCCAACGATACCACCCACGAAATCATTACCTGTGGCAGTGCCACTCTGATAGGTGCAGTTCTTGATAATACCTTTTGTAAAACCAGCGATACCGCCAACACCTTCTGAGCCGGTCACAGTACCATTGAAACTGCAGTTTTCTATTCTGGTGGAGCGTGCAGCATGGCCGACGATTCCGCCAACCTGAGTTCCGCCTTTGACAGAGCCTGTTACGGATAGATTCTTGATCATACCATGTACTTCCAATTCAGCGAACAAGCCAGCACCGTCTCCGCCATTTGCAATATACAGTCCGGTAATGGTGTACCCGCCGCCGTCATAGGTGCCGTCAAAAGCATGGGTGTCATAGCTGTTTGTTTCCCAAACACCAATCATAAAGTCGCCAATGGATGCACCGCAGACCGAGGTCAGGGAAATATCCGCCGTCTGCAAAAAGAATTTCCCCTGCGTCGCACCCTCGGTCGTTGCGACATACTCCCGCAGTGCCACCAGATCCGCCGCCGAGGTGATGCGCCAGGGATCGCTCTCCGTGCCCGAACCTCCCCAGGGCTCCGCCAGCGCCGCGCCGGTGAGAAGCGCCAGCAGGGCGGCGAGGAGCAGCGCCCATAATAGTGTCTTCTTCATTGCGGTTCCCTCTCTTTCCCTTCGTCGTCCTGTCGGCTCTCGCGCTTCGCCCTGCTCCGGAAACAAAGCACCGTGATGATCACGCCCAGCATGAACGCCAGCACAGCCGAAAGCACATAGCCCCCGGCGTCCTCAAACAGCATCGTTGCGCCGGTGTACGCGCCCGCCGTGCCGCCCGGGTGGCTTCCGTCGAAGATCAGCGCCGCGAGGCACACGGTCAGCCCCGCGCAGCCTGCGCCCAGCGCGGCAGTTTTCCTCCGTTCCCGTCTTTTGCGCAGCGCCGCCATGCGCAGGTGCAGCGCCGCGACCCGCTCCCCAGCAGTCATGTTCAGACACACCTCCCGTATAAAAATCGCTTTCACCCTATATGTGTCTGAAAATCAGATTTTCGGTACCCTGTTTTTGAGATTTCATATTTGTGTAATATTTGGCCTGGGGAAGGGCAAAGAAAAAGCCCCGGTCGGGGCTGAAAGAATCCTGTATCAGGACAGTTTTGCTTTCCATCGGAAGAACAACAGATACGCCAGCACCATCGCGAGCGGGATCGCGTTGCCGATCCAGAAGACCGGGCCGGTCTGGCTGACGAACACGTTGAAGACGGCATGGAAGGTGATCACCGAGCACATGAGGCCGAAGCCGCCCACCACGCGAAGCCACACCTGATCCCACAGGAAGGACAGGCCCAGCGCCACCGTCATGCCGCACACCACGTGCATGGCTCCCGCGCCAAAGCCCCGGACAGCCAGGCGCACAAGCTCCCCGGTGCCATTGGACGTGAGGAAGCAGACGTTTTCAAACGTAGCGAAGCCCACCGCCGCCAGAAGCGCGCCGTTCACCGCGCTCCGCTTCTCCGGTTCAAACACCATCAGGTAGAACAGCAGCGGCAGGCCCTTCATGATTTCCTCCACCGCCGGGGCGATGGCGTGGGAGGCGGTCGCCAGGTCCGCGTCCAGCACCGAGGCCAGGAAAGCGCTGACATAGGCGGAGAACAGGCAGGACGTCATGCCCGCCAGCAGGAAGATCAGCCCGCGCCGTCCCTCGTCCCGAAGGCACAGGATCGCCAGCCCCAGCGGCGCGGCCAGGCAGACAAAGGTGTTTTCCATTGAGGTCATGCCGTCACCGCCCTTCTGACCGCTGGGAGGAATGATACAAAGCTGGCTGTCAGCAGCAGGTCAAACCAGTAATAGGGATTCCCGAGCGTCTCCCCGGTCCAGAAGCAGGAGGCCGTCCACAGCGCGTATTCCATGAGGCAGGCGCACAGGATCGCCGCGCAGAGGAAACGCGCGTGGGGTACCTGCTTCACGTCCATGAGCCTGCGGATGGAGGCAAACAGCAGCAGGCCCAGGAGCCCGGCGTAGATCAGGTTGCTGGCGACTTCGCCCCAGCGCATGAAGAACACGGCCATGCCGAGGGCGAATGCTGGGCCCAGCCAGGGCAGGACGCGCTTCTCCCGGCGCGTGACGGGCGGCGCGGCCTCCCGCAGCAGCATGTACAGGAAGATGTAGGCGGCGTACCAGCTCAGGTCCGACACGACGGAGATCTGGGGCGTCTGGCCGTAGAAGAACAGGCAGACCGACCAGTAGACGTCGCCCAGGAACCAGCTGCCGTAAAACAGCGCCAGAAGCGTCCAGGGCTTTCCCCGTGAGCGCAGCGCCCGAACGAGGGCGACAACGCCGCAGATGGCCAGGACGGCGATCTGCAGGCCGTTATCGATCCGTTCGATCATCGCGGTTTTCCTCCATATGCCGCCGGAGCCTGAAGCAGAAGACGGTCACCAATGCGCCGAGGACGAGCGACACCAGCGCGACCACGATGTACCCCAGCGCCGGACTCCCGGAGAATACGCTGCCAGTCGCGCCGCCGACCGCGACTTCCGGCGATTGGACCGGCACGCGGGAGACGCCCAGCGCCAGCAGCACGGCCACGATCAGGCACGCGGCGCCGGCCGACGCGCAGGTCAGCACGTACCGGCGGCAGGCTTTGGCCTTCTTCATCGCGTCCATGCGCCGGTGCAGCTCCCTGACCCGTTCCTCAGAGGTCCGCATGGGTGATCCCCTCCTTTTCCAGCTCGCGCCGCATCTGCGCCTTTCCCTTTTTCAACAGGTTTTCGATCCGCGTGGTGCCGCAGGACATCACCTGCGCCGTCTGCGCGTAGCTCATTTCCAAATCATAGACCAAATACAGCGCCTCCCGGTACTGCGGCGCGATGCGGTTGAGGCACCTGTGCAGGGCCCTGTCGCGTTCCTTGTCCTGTATCGCAGTCTCGGGGGATAAGTCCCCGGAAGGCAGACTTTCATCCAGGCTGAATTCCTGCCTTCGGAAGCGCAGCTTCCAATGCCGATTGGCCTTGTTCCGACCCATTTTGAAAAGGTAGGCACGGAAAGCGCCGTCCGCGATCGTGGGCTTGTTCACCAGGATCACGGTGAAGCAGTCCAGCATGATGTCCTCGGCATCCTGCTCGCTGTGTAGGAAGGCGTTCAGATAGGCCGTGAGCGCGTCGCCCAAGCGGAGCATCAGCTGATCGCCGGCGGAGGCGTCGCCGGACAGGTATGCACGGTACAGTTCACCCTCGGTCACGGCCAATCCCTCCTTCCCACATACTTACCCATATTGATTATACAAGCAAATTGTGGCAGCGTAAAGCAGAGAATCACGCGTTATATGTTGATTTCGGGGCTGATACTGATTTTCATCTACTCCATGCACATCTGTGGGTGTCTTTTGTGCCATCTCTGTGTCAGTCATCCTCACCGTACCTACGGGTACGCT
>OCTW013372376.1_pt1 | contig 15111 bp, 18 predicted proteins | sample 1539671 | NCBI WGS metagenome assembly OCTW01 (sample SAMN02144230, study PRJEB22623) | gut metagenome | biome: sheep rumen | host: Ovis aries | place: New Zealand
AAAAACAGCAAAGTACTAATATCACTAGCATACAATACAATTCAACACATCTAACAAAACATGTTATGTAACCCTCATAACCCGAAGGTCGTAAGTTCGAGTCTTACCCCCGCAACCAGATTTATCAAGGGATTCAAAGTTCCTTGATTTTTTTATTTTTGAGAAAAACGGCGGAAAAACGGCGGAAATCTTGGAGGTATATTAGCAAAATTAAAAAAGCGTGATATAATATATAGCGAAAGAGGTAGAATTATGGATAAAGAAAGTTTGCAAAATGAAATAGAAAACTATATACACTATTATTATGGTATAAAAAAATGGTTTGATATATATAAATACATAAAAGAAAATTCTGAAATATATCCGAAAGAAACTAAACAAATAGCATTTTTTTTGAAGCCTATTCTAATTAGCTTGTTGAACAGTACATTGCTAGATATGTCTAAAATATTGGATTCTAGAAATGATAAAAATGTGAACAAATTGATAGAAAGATGCATTGCAAATTTAAAACTGTTTTGTAATGATCCTAATGATATAAAGGAAAAAAATGAAAAATTAAAATTGTTTAAAGAAATAAAAAAAGAATTAGAAGGAAACAATGAAGTTATAGAAAAATTAAATACATATAGAGATGTTTATTTGGCTCATACAGACAAAGATTATTTTATGGATGCAAAAAAGTTATTTGAAGAATATAAAACAACATATGAAGATATTGAAAGAGTTTTGAAATTAATTGTGGAGTCATTAAATAAGTTATTATATTCTTTGTGTGAAACAACATATGCATTTAATGATGATTATAAGAGAGAATATAAATTCATTTTAGAATGCATTAAAGAGCACCGAGAGAACCAATTTAGAAAATATAGAAAGCAGGAGTAACTATGTTAGATATTAAAAAGATAAGTATAGATATGATAAATTTTTTTGAAGTAGATGGAAAATTTGATAAAAACAATAGGAAAATATCATTTAATATTTCTTTTGAACAATTAAAAAATATATTTGATATAGGTATGCAAGATATACTTTTTACGAGTGATGAGGCTATGGAAAAGACAAAAAACATCTATATTCTATGCAGTGATGGAAAATACTATTCTTGTTTGGAATGTATTTTTTCTATACATATACAGCATGAGATTGTTTTTTCTTCAGTTGCTGTTAATTTTATATTTGAAAACACAATAACTAATAAGACTGATATAAAAACTAAAAAAGTGACTTTTAAATCTTATTATATAGGGCATTCAATTCATTCAGCATATATTAAGAGTTATAGCTTTAATTACAATTATAGAAAAAAGGTAATAATAAAAACATATACAGATGAGAATTTTCATATAGATATATCTATTGAATCTAAAAATGAATGTTGGTATAGTGAATTAAAAGATATTATTTATACTATTATTGAAATAATAATGCTAATATTTGGAGATATTCCTATAATTAGTGATGTTAGTATTGGAGAAGAACAAGAAATAAAAGCATATTTTGAAATGGTTGATAAGTATAAAGCACCGAAAAAAAGAAGTAATGGAAAAGAGATTGTTGGATGTATCACAGAAAAAACGTTAAATAAGGATATAATAAAGAAATTTGAACGCTTCAGAAGTGATACAAAGATAATCTTTGACTTATATATGACAACTATAAATTCAGAAGGATATAAGGAAATTAAAAATTGCAATTTAGTTCAAATTATGGAAGGGTTGTATAAAACTCTTGGTATGCCTAAAATGGAATTAAGGGATATATTAATTTATTATTTTAATAATAGTAAATCATCAAAAAAAATATTGACAAGAAAAGATAAAAGAAAAGTTAAGGATCCTAACAATACTCCTATTTTTATATATAAAGCTAATAATCATAGAAATTATTTATCACATTTAAATTTGAAGCAAAATAAGAATGCTTTTTATAAATTAGAAAATATATATGCTTATTGGAAGTTAACTATGTGCATTAGACTTTATATTTTAGAATACTTAAGTATAAGTTATGAAGATGAAAAAATTCCTAAATATGTAAAAGAAGTAGATGATTGGGCAAAGAAAAACAAATTGCGATTTAGTGCAAGGGTCAACAGCTAAAAAAATAGACGGGATCAGAATATTGAATCTCGTCTTTCTTATTGTACTTTTTCAAAAACATCACTCATAGAATTTGCAGCTTGTTTAAATTCATCTTCAAAGAAATGTGAATAATAAGTATCAGTTACTTGTACACTTGAATGGCCAACTTTTCTACTGATTATTTGTGCTTGAAATCCTCTTGCAATCATATGTGAAATACCTGTATGCCTTAGACCGTGAAAAGTAAGGTGTTTCAAATTGTATTTTTTTATGATCTTTTCAAATATTTTAGTTGGAGTATCAGGATGAATATTCCCTCCAAAATCTGTTGTAAAAACTCTATTTGTTTTTATCCATTTTGAACCAAGTTTTAATTGCTTTTCAAGTTGTTCTTTTTTATATCTTTTCAGTAGATCAATAGTGTATGGATTTATAAAATTGATTCTGTCACTATTAACAGACTTTGTCTCTTTTTCATAAATACGTCTATCAATATATTGAGTTGTTTTATTAATAATGACTTTGCCTGTTTCTAAATCAACATCATTCCAGGTTAAACCTGTAAGCTCTCCACGTCTGCAAGATAAATCTAGGGCAAGAGTAACAATTGCTTGATATTTTAAAGGTTCATTAGAAAGACATTCAAGAAGTTTTATAATTTCAGCATCTGAATAATAACTAATATTGGCTCTGGCTCTTTTAGGCTTTTCAATTCTTACATTTGGATTATTTGGAATATAGTCCCATTTTACAGCAACTTGCAACATATTATTTATTAATGCATAATAAGCTTGAATTGTAGTTGGACTATATGGTTTTCCTCTTTTATTTATATGTTTATCCCTTAAGTAACTATAAAATTTATCAAGTATTTTTGTATTTATATTTTTTAATTTTATATATCCAATATGTTCGTTAATTATTTTGACTCTGTCACTATATGTCTTATAAGTTTTAGGGGATAGAATAGGTTTTTGATAGGCCAAATACTCCTCGCTAAATATTTCAAAATTAATGTTTTGCTTTTCTGGAAAGTTTCCAGTTTTAAATTCTATTTTTAATTTTGCTTCTCTAAGAAGCGCATCTTTTTTACCTCCATAAAAAGTTTCAAAATGTCTTTTCCTTGTTCCATCAGCCCTGTAGGCTATTGGAATTTCAATTTGATAAACTTGATTTCTTTTTATTTCTCGTACACTCATTTTTTATTTCCTTCCTTTTTCAATAATTTCTGATATTCAGAAGGAATAGATAGATTATCTTCTACGCTATAGAATTCATGCAATTCATTTTTTAATACTTCTGTTATTTCAAATAAGCAGTAATTAATGCTTCTAGAAGTTTCTTCTTGATATGCTTCACCTATTGATTGTATAAAAATCATAATTTCTTCAAATTTTTTTACATTAGTTGATTCTTTTTTATAATTTTTAATAAATTTTCTAAGCTTATCAATTTCAATCTTCATATCTTCATAACCATGATCTTTTAGCGTTGAAAATATAGAAAGTTGAATAGAATCTTTAAATTCTTCTGCTTTATTTTCTAAAATAGATAGTATATATTTTAATGAATTTTTATCATTTAATAGATCAGAAATATTTTTATCGAATCCATTAAGAGCAGTGAAGTATTGCAAAATTTCAAGTGCTTTATTTAATGTTTGATACTCTTTAATTAATACAAGATATTCTTGAACATCAGATTTTTCAATCCATTCATTAAATACAATTGGTGTTTCATCATCAGGTGCTAAACATTCAACTAATTCTCTAGGAAGATGTCTATTTCTATATTGAAGATTTATTATTTTATCTAGAGCTTTATCAGAAAGTTTTAACTCCTTGCCAATAGAAACAGTTTCGGTTGTCCTATTATTACAATCATCATCAAGTAAATATTCATAAGTAACATTATAGAAATCTTTTAGCATTTTTAATTGAACTGTACTTGGGATTCTATCTAAAGAATCATTTTCATAATTTCTTATTGATTGAATACCAATTCCAAGTTCATCAGCTAATGCTTGTTGAGTCAATCCCTTTTCTTCTCTTAAATCTCTTAATTTCTGAGATAATTTCATATCATACTCCTTCTGTGTTTATTTGATATTGAAAACAGAAAAATATACATCTTTGTATGTATTTATTGACCAGAACATATATTTGTGTTTTAATATCATTATCAACACGATAATGTTTATCACAATCACATTATACATAAATGTGTTGCAAATGTCAAGATAATAATAAAGATTGGAGGTTAAAAGATGGATAATGATGAAAAATTAGACAACATTGTAGCTGAATTAAGAAGAGAAAAAGCTAGAATCTGGAGAAAAAACAATAAGGAAAAAGTAAAAGAAATCAACAAAAGATATTGGCGTAAAAAAGCAAAACAAGAATTAGAAAAAAGAGAAAATCAAAAGAAAGAAGGTGAATAAATATGGAAGAAGTATTTGATGTAAAAGAAGTGGCTGATTATTTACATTGTAGTCAATCTACAATTAGAAAGTTATTAAAAAATAATCAAATTCCAAGTTTTAGAGTTGCATATAGAGTATTCTTCAAAAAAAGCCTTATTGATTTATGGATTAATAATCAATGTTTTAGAAGTTGTGAGGTGATGAAAGATGAGTAAAAAAATAGAGAATAGAATGTATTTTATAAATGAGCACGAATACATTAAATTCCCTTTTTCAAGTTATTTATTTAACTATAAGCATAATAGCACAGAGCTATTAAAAAATCAACTCATATGCCTAAATCCATCAAAATATGTGGGAGAATGTTATGAGCAAATATAGAAGTGATTCATTTTATTTTCTGAAATTATTTGATTCGTTTTTAAATGGTGACACAATGAGGTGGATTGAGAAACAGGAAGATGGAGCAAAATTGGTATTAACTTTTTTAAGGTTAATGATGATTGCAAAAAATAGAAATGGAAAACTTGTAAGAATGATAGGAAAAATGGAGGAACCATATACTACTGAAGAAATTGCAATAGAAACATTTCAAGAGGTTGATTTTATAGAAAAAGCATTGGTTATTTTTGAAAAAGCAGATTTAATAGAAAAAAAGGGAAACAGTTACTATGTGCCTAAAGCATTGGAATATACAAATCAAACAACTGTTGGAGCAATAAAAAAACAACAATATAGAAAAAGAAAAGCAGATAAAGAGGCGGACAATTGTCTAACAGATACAGAAGAAGAAATAGATTTAGAAAAAGAAATTAGAAATAAGAAAAAAGAGAAAGAAAAAGAATATATATTAGAAGAAGATCCTGACTTTCGCTATAACGAAATAATTTTTTATTTAAATAGAATAATAGGCTCTAATTATAATGAAAACTCTAAATCTATTAGACAACTTATGACTAAACAGATTAATGAAGGATATACAGAACAAGATTTTATTAATGTCATAAATAAAAAATATAAGGAATGGAGAGATACAGAATATGAAAAGTATTTAAGACCAGAAACATTATTTGGAGATAAATTTGAATCATATGTAAATCAAAAAGAAGAAGTATATTAATCATATTTTTATAAAAGCATAGAAGACAGTATTTAATGAAATTAAGAATTGCTAAAGATGATAGGAGAAGATAATAACAATCCCCCCACCATCAAAGGTCAATTCTTTTTATTTTTTTGTCCACCCACAGCCCACCCACATTCACACTAAAGTAAATTTTTACGTGAGTTTTTTGGAAAAAGTGGTCAACTATTGGTATACCAAGTGACGACCGTTGGGATACCCAGGTTAGGATAGGTTAGATTAGAGATAGATAAGTATAGAATAGAGTTATTTATATATGGTTGTTTTAAAATTTATAAAAAATATCTTGAAATATTCAAGAAAATCTTGAATAAAAAATGGTAAAGTGATAGAATATTTTTGTAATAAAAAATCGTTTTATGGAGGAATAATTTATGCAAGTAAATTATGATAAACTATGGAAATTGATGATAGACAAGAAGATTAATAAGACACAATTATCTGAAAAAGCAGGAATTACAACGAATGCTATGGCTAAGCTTGGAAGAAATGAATCTGTACAAGTAGAAATATTAGCCAAAATTTGTAATGTATTAGATTGCAACATTGAAGATATTATGGAATTAAAGTAATTAGGGGGAAATCAAATGAATAATAAAAAAGAACAAGAAAGAAATGAACTTCATAAAACAATATGGAGAATAGCAAATGATTTAAGAGGTTCTGTTGATGGTTGGGATTTCAAACAATATGTGTTAGGATTATTATTTTATAGATTTATTTCTGAAAACCTAACAAATTATATAAATGAGAAAGAAAAACAAGCAGGAAATAATGATTTTGATTATTCAGAACTTTCTGATGAAGAAGCTGAATATGGTAGAGAAGCATTAATAGAAGATAAGGGATTTTATATATTACCTAGCCAGTTATTTAAAAATCTACAAAAAAGAGCCGAAAAAGATCAAGATTTAAATATAACATTAAAGAACATATTTAATAGTATTGAAAACTCAGCTAAAGGGCACGATTCAGAAAATGATGTTAAAGGCTTATTTGATGATTTAGATGTAAATAGTAACAAGTTAGGAAATACTGTAACAGATAGAAATGCTAAATTAGTTAAAATGATAAATGCTATTGGCGATTTGCCTCTAGGTAATTATAAAGATAATACAATAGATTTATTTGGAGATGCATATGAGTATCTAATGACAATGTATGCTTCTAATGCAGGTAAGTCTGGAGGAGAATTTTTTACACCTCAAGAAGTAGGTGAATTACTTGCTAAAATAGTAATTATGGATAAGAAAGAAGTAAATAAAGTTTATGATCCATGTTGTGGATCTGGTGGATTGCTTTTAAAATTTGCTAAGATACTTGGAGATAAACATGTAAAACAAGGATACTTTGGCCAAGAAATAAATATAACAACATATAACCTTGCAAGAATAAATATGTTTTTACATGATATAAATTATAATAAATTTGATTTAGCATTAGGAGATACATTAGAAAAACCTAAACATTGGGATGATGAGCCATTTGATGCCATAGTTTCAAATCCGCCATATTCAATTCATTGGGCAGGAAAAGAAAATCCACTATTAATAAATGATCAGAGATTTGCACCTGCAGGAATATTGGCACCAACCTCAAAAGCAGATTTAGCATTTACGATGCATATGCTATCATGGCTATCTGAAAAAGGAACTGCTGCAATTGTTGAGTTTCCCGGAGTATTATATAGAGGTGGGGCAGAGCAAAAAATAAGAAAATATTTAGTAGAAAATAATTTTGTAGAGGCAGTTATTCAATTACCTTCAGATTTATTCTTTGGAACAGGAATTGCAACTTGTATATTAGTGTTGAAAAGAAGCAAGGCTGATAACTCTATATTATTTGTTGATGCATCAAATGAATTTTTAAGAGGTGACAGTAAGAACAAATTAACAGATAAAAATATAGAGAATATCGTTGATTTATTGAGAGAAAGAACAAACATAGACTATAAATCAATTCTAATACCAAATGAAGAAATATTAGAAAACGATTGTAATATTTCAGTAAATTCATATTTAAAACAAGAAAACCCAGAAGAGCAGATAGACATAAAAATACTTAACAAAGAAGTAGAAGAAATAGTTGAAAGAGAGAATAGTTTAAGAACTGAACTTGATAAAATTATTAAAGAATTAGAGGTAGTATATAGTGAATAATTTAGAAAGATTAATAATAGAAAAATGTCCTGATGGAATAGAGTACAAATCTATAGGAGAAATTGCAGAAATAACTGATTATGTTGCAAATGGAAGTTTTAAAAGCATTGCAGATAATGTTTCATATAAAAAGACAGAAGATTATGCAATATTGATTAGATTAGCGGATTTTTCTTCGGGGTTTGATAAAGAAAAATTTGTATATATTGATGAGCATGCATACAATTTTTTATCTAAAACAAAGCTATATGGTGGAGAAATAATTATGAGTAATGTTGGATCAGTTGGAACTTTGTTTAAATGCCCAAAATTAAATAAGCCAATGAGCCTTGCACCTAATACTATTGTAATAAAAACTCCAAATAATGATTTTTATTATCATTATTTACAAACAAAAGAAGTACAGGAAAAAATTAAAAAGATAACATCCAAAAGTGCAATGCCTAAATTTAATAAGACTGAATTTAGAAAAATAAAAGTTCCTGTTCCACCAATAGAAGTACAAAAAGAAATAGTAAGAATATTAGACAATTTTACAAATCTTACAGCAGAGCTTACAGCAGAGCTTACAGCTCGCCAAAAACAATATGAGTATTATAGAAATAAATTATTGTCTTTCAATGAATCGGCTGAAAGTCTTGATACTCTACACACACACACACACACGGATACTTCTACAGACAAGAAATAAAATACTTATCATTATCAGATGTACTTACAATTAAAAATGGAAGAGACTATAAACACTTATCTAATGGGAAATATCCTGTTTATGGAACAGGTGGAGTAATGACATATGTAAATGAATTCGCATATGATCAGCCGTCAGTATTGATACCAAGAAAAGGATCATTAAACAAAGTGTATTATGTGGAAGAACCATTTTGGAATGTAGATACTATTTATTATACGATTATAGATAGTAATATTGTTATACCAAAATATATTTATTATATATTAAGTAATATGCATTTAGAGAAACTAAATATAGCAGGAGGAATACCAAGCTTGACACAATCAACATTAAATAAGCTTAAGATTCCTGTTCCAACTTTAGAAGCACAAGAAAAGATAATAAATATATTAGATAAATTTGATAAACTAACAAATGACATCTCAGAAGGATTACCTGCTGAAATAGAAGCCAGACAAAAACAATATGAGTATTATAGAAATAAATTATTATCATTTAAGGAGTTAAAAACTGCTTAAGTAAAGGAAGATGTATATGGAAAATTTAAATATAATATCTGAGAATCCTAATTCAACGGTTATAGGAAAATATGAATATGATAGAAGTAAAGCTAAAAGTTATCAATCTGAGGCAGAACTTGAAAGTGAATTTATAAAGACATTAACAGAACAATCATATGAATATTTACAAATCCATGAAGAAGAAGGATTAATTAAGAATTTAAGAGAACAATTGGAAAAATTAAATAAATATAAATTCACAGAAAATGAATGGGAAAACTTTTATAACACAATAATAAAAAACTCTAATGAAGGTATATTAGACAAAACAAGAAAGATTCAAGAAGATTATATACAAACAATACAATTAGATAATGGAGAACAAAGAAATATTTATTTAATTGATAAAACAAATATACACAATAATAGCCTTCAAGTAATCAATCAATTTGTAAATAATTCTGGGAATAGAGAAAACAGATATGATGTTACAGTATTAGTAAATGGATTTCCAATGATACATATTGAATTAAAAAGAAGAGGTGTGAATTTAAGAGAAGCGTTTAATCAAATTAATAGATATCAAAGAGATTCTTTCTGGGCCGGATCAGGATTATTTGAATATGTACAAATATTTGTTATATCAAATGGAACATATACAAAATATTATTCAAATACTACAAAATTACAAGCACAAAAAGCTTCAAAAGATGTTAATACATTTGAATTTACATCGTATTGGGCTGATCAGAAAAATAATGCAATATGTGATTTAATGGATTTTGCTAAAACATTCTTTGCAAAACATACAATTTTAAATATACTAACTAAATATTGTGTATTTACAAGTGATGAAGCATTATTAGTTATGAGGCCATATCAAATTGTAGCTACAGAGAAAATAATAAATAGAATTGAAATAGGTAATAATTATAAATACTATGGAAGTATAAAAGCAGGTGGATATATTTGGCATACTACAGGTTCTGGAAAAACACTAACATCTTTTAAAACAGCACAAATTGCAACAAAATTAGATTTTATAGATAAAGTATTATTTATAGTTGATAGAAAAGACTTAGATTATCAAACTATGAAAGAATATGATAAATTCAAAAAAGGTGCTGCGAATGCAAATACATCTACAAAAATATTAGAAGAACAATTATCAGATCCAAATGCAAAAATAATAATTACAACAATTCAAAAATTAACAACTTTTATAAAGAAAAATGCAAATCATGATATTTATGATAAACAAGTTGTAATGATATTTGATGAATGCCACAGAGGTCAATTTGGAGATATGCATTCACTTATAGTAAAGAAATTCAATAAGTATTATATGTTTGGATTTACGGGAACTCCAATTTTTGCAGAAAATAGTAGAACAATAAAAGGAATATCTATGACCACTGAGCAGATGTTTGGAGAAAGACTACATACTTATACAATAGTTCATGCAATAAATGATAAAAATGTATTACCATTTAGATATGAATATATTAAAACAGTAAAAGAAAAAGATGATATTGCAGATGAAAAAGTTAATGCAATTGATACTGAAAAAATATTAATGAATCCTGAAAGAATAGGATTAGTTACAGATTATATAATTAGCCATTATGCAATGAAAACAAAAACAAATGAATCATATGTAATGGGAACTTTAGAGAATGTAATTGATGTTGCAAAAAATAATAAGACAGAAGAAAAGAAAGTAAAGAAAAATATTAATGGATTTAATTCTATTTTTGCAGTTTCATCAATACCAATGGCAAAATTGTATTATTCTGCATTTAAAGCCAGAAAAGATAACAATTTGAAAGTAGCATTAATTTATAGCTATGGCGTAAATGATGAGGAAAATGACGGATTAGAAGATGAAAATTCTGAATCAACAATTAACCTAAGCAAAACAGATAGAGATTACTTAGATTTAGCAATACAAGATTATAACAAAATGTTTGGAACAGCTTATGATACATCAGGAGAAAAATTTCAAAACTATTATAAAGATGTTTCTTTAAGAATGAAGAACAAAGAAATAGATATACTAATTGTAGCAAATATGTTTTTAACAGGATTTGATGCAAAAACATTGAATACATTATGGGTTGATAAGAACCTAAAATATCATGGATTAATACAGGCATTTTCAAGAACAAATAGAATACTAAACTCTATTAAGACATATGGAAATATAGTTTGTTTTAGAGATTTAGAAAAACAATTAGATGAGGCACTTGGATTATTTGGAGATGAAAACGCAAAAAGTATTGTTTTATTGAAAAAATATGAAGACTATTATTATGGATATACAGGTGATCAAGAAAAGAATGAAAAAGACTTCCCTGGATATGTAGGATTAGTAGAGGCATTAAAAGAAAGATTTCCTGTAGGTGCTCAAATTATAGGAGAGCAAAATCAAAAAGAATTTATTAGATTATTTGGCCAAATACTAAAAGTAAGAAATATTCTTATGTCATTTGATAGATTTAAAGGTGACAATTTAATTACACAAAGGGATTTTCAAGATTATCAATCTATGTATATTGACTTATATGAACAATTCAGAAAGATTACACAAAGTGATAAAGTTGATGTTACAGAAGATGTAGTATTTGAAATGGAATTAATAAAACAAATAGAAGTTAATATTGATTACATTTTAGCATTAATTGAAAAATATCACGAAAGCAATATGGAAGATAAGGAAATAAGAATCAACATTAATAAAGCAATTATGGCAAGTCCTGATTTAAGAAATAAAAAGGATTTAATTGAAGCATTTATTGATTCTCTTGATGGTGACTCAAATGTATATGAAGATTTCCATGACTTTATGAAAAGCAAGAAAAAAGAAGAATTAGATAAAATAATTGCAGATGAAAATCTTGATAAGGAAAAAACATATAGATTTGTACAAAATGCATTTGAAAAAGGAATGGTAGAAACTGCAGGAACAGAGATATCTGATATATTACCACCAATGTCATTCTTTACAAAAGATAACGTAAGACAAACAAAGAAGAAAAATGTAATTCAAAAATTATTTGATTTCTTTGACAAATTTTTTGTGCTAACAAATACATTTATGGATGATGATCCTATTGAATACGGACAAACTGATGATGAAAAAGATGACAATCTAGGTATGGTTGCAGAAGATAGTGAGCCATATAATATTAAGTAGGAATGTAAATGAGTTTAAAAAAGTCAGAAAAAGAAAATAAGCACAAAAAATTTTTAAGTAATAAATACAAAAGAATAATGAAAGAAAGACAAAAGAAAAATAAAAAAAAGAAGCCTAAGAAACAAATTAGTGGCATATATATAGATAGTGGTTATCACAATAATGGTTCAAAAATAATAAAAGTTTTGGATGAAACTAATTTCAAAAAGAAGGTAAGAAGAGAAAAGAATCAAAGAGAAGTTACAATAAATATACCTAAAATTTTTAGTTTTATAAATAATCCAAACGAAACAATAGTTACGTTAAAAAAGATTTACTATGCAGGAACAAATAATCACATTCATTCAATTTACTTTAATTATTCACAATGTAATGAACTGGGTTTATGTGCTTCGTTAATAACAGATTTAATAATATTATCACTACCAAGATATAAAAATAAAAAAATATTTTTACATGGTTCGGCACCTAATTCAATAGAAGCAAGAAAATTATTTAATATAACAGGGCTACCTAAACATTTGGGTATAATAGATCAGTCTACTCCAGATAGTGAAATATTAGATACTTTATCTAACTTAGAATCTGGTGAGATGAGTGAGCGTGTAGTTGAATTTTATCAGAAATGTTTACACACACAGGGATATGAATTAACTATGCTGGGAAAAAATGCCTTTTCAAACATGATAGGAGAAGTAATAAATAATTCCGAGCAATATAGTGGAATAAATGGAACGTGGCATGCATTAGGATATTTTGATAAACCAGAACAAGGTGAAAGTTATGGGAAATGTAGATTGGTTTTAATGAATTTTGGGAACAGCATATATGATAGCCTGAAAGAAGCTGATACAACTGAGTACACAAAAAATCAACTTGAAAAACATACCAAAAAGAATTATAATTTTATAGATAAAATATCATATACTGAAGAGATGCTTTGGACATTATATTCATTACAGCAAAATATTAGTAAAAAAAGAAAAGATAGAAATGATGACAGAGGAAATGGAACAATAAAGCTAATAAAAAACTTTATGGATGTTGGAGCAAAGATAGAAAATAAGAAATCTTTAATGAGTATTACATCAGGAAAATGCCAGATATTATTTGATGGTACATATAAATTAGAGGCAAAGAATACTAATGGCAAAGCATATTATCAAATAGCATTTAATGAAGATAATGATTTGAATAAGAAACCAGACAAAAAATGTGTATATAATTTACAAAATAAATTTCCAGGAACAATTATTTCAATGGAGTTGTATTTGGATAGAAAATACTTTGAGCAATTATTAAGTAAGGAGGAAAAATAGGGTGTTTACAATCGATTTAAAACAATATATTCAAAATAAAAAAGTGTTATCAGGAAGAGATAATGGTGTGAACCTAAGAAAAAGATTGGAAATAGATAAAATAGAAAACGAAAATGATGAAATAAAAATCATTATTCCACAAGATGTTTTTGCGTTAAATTCTTCTTATTTCCTAGGATGGCTCGGAAAAAGTGTAAGAGATTTAGGCAAAGAAAGTTTTGAAAAAAAATATCTTTTCGAATGTAACGATATAGTGAAGTTAAATATAGAAGATGGAATAAATGATGCTTTAAACAATATAGATGTATTTGGAGGTTAATGATATGAAACAGAAAATAATAAAATATTGGCCTCATATATTTATATGTGTTTTTAGTATCGCAATAGGACAAACAGTTGTATATTTTATTAATAAGGGGTCAGGTGATTCTCAATTTATAACAGATTTAATTACAAGAATTATAGATATATTAATTGCTATTTTGAACTTCTCAGTTGTGATTTTTATTTTTAATAATGAACGTGATGAAAGAAATGCAGATAAAAAAGAAAAGTATAATTTGTATTGGTATCAAACATATATTTTACCAGACAGTATTAAATATATTAGAAAATTCTTTGATAATTTAGAAATATTAATTGATGAAGGCTTAGATATGAATACAGAAAATGCAGAAAGATATATGAAATATACTAAAGGGCACAATGAATGTAAAAAGTGTATTACTGAAATATTAAGGATTGTGTCTGATAGTACATATAATAACATAATAGACATATTTAAGAATTTTCAAGATGAGTTTAATGCTAATTTATGTGATAAAGCAGAAAAAGATAATTTAAAATCAATTGCGAGTAAATATAAAAACCAAATGATGGAAAGCTTATACAAGTATGAATTATTATAATTTAATCAAAATGGAGATGTATTGAGATATGGATACATATAATATAGAAATAGAAGAAATACTTCAAAGAGTGATTAAGATAGAAGCGGAAAGTAAAGAAGAAGCATTAATAATAGCAAAAGAAAAATATAGAAATGAAGAGATAATTTTAGATTATAATGATTTTAAAAATGTGAGCTTTAAGCATGTATAGTATCCATGTGGCAGCGGTACAAAGCATAAAAAACAACCTCAGGGAGTTAATTCCCTGGGGTATTTTGTTGTTTAATAAATTGCTCTAAAGCTTCTCTAATTCCACAGGTTGGACATATATTGGTTTTATTATCTATTCTAGAAATAGCAGAATGTTGAGTATATTTTTGTTTACATTTAGAACATATTTTATAATGATCCATACAATCATCTAAGACAGCCAGATAATAATTCTACTGCATCACAGAAACCATTTCTATAATACTTTTCAAACCAATAATGCATGTATTCCATAATATTATCATCGAGTTTTTCTAATCGAGATTTTACATATTCAATGTTATTACCAGAAACATTATTTAAAATATCTTCTGAGATTTCTTCAAAATAAATAAAATGCTCTTTATCTTCTTTACAAGTAAGAGAACCAAGTTCTTCTTCTCTAAAATCCAACCATTCTTTTAAAATGTCATCGCCTACTTTTCTATAA
>OCTW011333280.1_pt1 | contig 15109 bp, 13 predicted proteins | sample 1539671 | NCBI WGS metagenome assembly OCTW01 (sample SAMN02144230, study PRJEB22623) | gut metagenome | biome: sheep rumen | host: Ovis aries | place: New Zealand
CTGGTCCAACCAGTATGTTGCGGTACTCAAGGCAGCCAAGGAAGGTCAGGATATGCAGATGACCACATGGCCGAGTGCAGATCCGAAGAAGTCGGATTTCCTGAAGCCGAGCCAGTTCTTCTCGGTATCTTCAAGCGCAAAGGATCCGAAGGCGGCAGCAGCATTCATCAACTGGCTGACCAACAGTGAGGACGCCAACAACATCCTGCTCGGCGAGCGCGGCATCCCGATGAACAGCGACATCGCTGACAAGGTATCGGCTCAGCTCTCCGAAAACGATCAGAAGACTTACACATTCGTGAACACGGTTGTTGCAAAGAACTGCTCCGACATCAACCCGCCGTATCCGGACGGGTACACAGAAGCCGGCAAGGCTCTGAATACGATTCTTGAGGCTGTATGCTACGGTCAGGAGACCGCGGAACAGGCCGGACAGGATCTGGTGAGCCAGGGAACAGCTGCTCTGGCAGCTAAGGCTTCAGCCAAGTAAATAACGCGGCAATCTTGTCTGCACAAAGCAGGAGAGGAGGGAAAATCCCCTTTTCTCCTGCTTTTTTACTGCAGCAGGAAACTCCGCCATTCTGCATAAGATTCCTGAGAAATGCAAAATGCACAAAAACATTGCGATACACCTTGGAATAGACAGCAAAGTGACCAAATCAGTCGGTTTTTTACATTGTATAACGGCACAGAGCGGGTTATTCTGTAAATATCAATAGCAGTACAGTTCTATATAGCAACTGTGCAGCTCGTGGGGAGGAAATATATGACAAGAAGGGTAACAGCAGCCGCAATGGCTGCGCTGATGGGAGCCAGTGTACTTGCCGGCTGCGGCGGCACGGGTACAGCACAGACAAGCGCCGCATCAAAGACATCTGCAGCAGCGGCAAGTTCGACAGCGACAACAGCAGCGCCAGCGGGAAGTACGTCCGGTGATGTCAGCATGGTATTTGCATGGTGGGGCAACCAGACGAGAAATGAGCGCACGACGAATGCGATCGAACAGTATCAGAAGGACAATCCGGGCGTAAAGATTGACGGCCAGTTTTCCGAGTGGAATGACTACTGGCAGAAGATGGCAACGGCAGCGGCCGGAGGGCAGGCACCGGACATCATGCAGCAGGACTATCAGTATATCAATCAGTATGCAAAGTCCGGCCAGCTTCTGGATCTGACGCCGTATATTGAAAACGGCACACTGGATTCTTCCAAGTGGGACAAGAACATGCTGGAGTCCGGCACAGTCGACGGCAAGATAATCGCGATATGCGCGGGCATGAATGCGCCGGCACTGGTCTACAATAAAACGATTACCGATGAGGCCGGTGTGACAATCAAGGATAATATGACGCTTGATGAGTTCGTTGCGGCAGCGAAGACGATCTATGAGAAGACCGGATATAAGACAGATCTGTCCTATGGAACCGTGCAGGAGCCGATGAACTATCTGCTCAGATCGGACGGTGTGGTTCTGTTTGGAGACGGGAAGCTGAATGCCACGAAAGAACAGCTGACGAAGTATTTCAAGGTATACGAAGACGGGATTAAAGAAGGCTGGGAACTCGGACCGGATGTGTATGCAGACATAACCATCGGTTCCATCGAGCAGGCGCCGATTGTTGCAGGGACGTCACCGGACAAGTCCGCGTGGAACACGCTGTTGTGGTCGAACCAGTATACCGCCATGAACAAGCTGGCCAAAGAGGGAATGGACCTGGAGATGACAACGTGGCCAAGCCCGGATCCGAAGAAGTCTGATTTCATCAAACCGGGACAGTTCTTCTCGGTGACATCAGGGACCAAAAATCCGCAGGAAGCGGTAAAGTTCCTGAATTATCTGATCAACAGCACTGAATGCAATGATATTCTTATGGGCGAGCGCGGCGTTCCGATCAACTCCGATGTGGCGGATAAGATCAAGAGTCAGCTGGATGAGACAGATCAGAAGATTTACAATTACATCTACAACGTAGTACAGCCGAACTGCTCCGTCATCAATCCTCCGTATCCGGACGGATATGCAGAGGCGGGGAAGGTGCTTAACAATGTGGTGGAAGAGCTCTGCTACGGTCAGATTGATGCATCGCAGGCAGCTGATGAATTCCTGGCGCAGGGCGGCGCTGCTCTGGCTGCCAAATCGGGAAGCTGATTCCTGAATAGAACTCAACGGGGCTGCAGGAGGGTGTACTCCTGGCAGTCCCGTTTTTGCGGTGTTTGGATACATTTTACAAAAACTGGTTTTGTATAGATCAGAAAAGTAGGAAATTTTGAGGCAATGGGTAGGTTTTATGCGTTATAATAAACAAAAGCAGATCGTATAATAAGTTCATATTCATAAAAAGGAGTGATTGAAATGGGCAATCAGCAACCTGTGAAGACTGCCGCCTCTGCGCCCGCAAGGAAACGTAAAATCGGCAATCCGATCAACAACGAGAAAACGGCCGGCTACATTTTCACGTTGCCGTTCACGTTCGGCTTCCTCATGTTCATGGTGGTGCCGATGGCAATTTCGCTGTACTATGCATTCTGCCAGTACAACATTCTTCAGCCGCCGGTATTCATCGGATGGGACAACTTCGCTAAGATGGGAAGCGATGCAATCTACCAGAAATCTATCGGCGTAACTTTTTACTTTGCACTGGTTTCCACACCTCTGAGACTGATCTTCGCACTTTTTGTCGCGATGCTTCTTCTCGAGAACAATAAGCTCTCCGGCTTCTACCGGGCGACATACTATCTGCCTTCTATCATCGGCGGATCTGTTGCCGTATCCGTCCTCTGGAAGCGCATGTGGGCCACGGACGGAACCATCAACCGGATCCTGGGCATCAATTTCCCGTGGCTTGGTGATACGAGGACCGCAATCTGGGTACTTATCATTCTCGCCGTATGGCAGTTCGGATCGTCCATGCTGATCTTCCTGTCAGCTCTCAAGCAGATCCCGCAGTCGCTGTATGAGGCGGCAATGGTTGACGGTGCCAACGGGTGGAAGAGATTCTGGAAGATCACATTCCCGCTTCTCACGCCGACGATCTTCTTCAACCTTGTCATGCAGCTGATCAACGGCTTCCTGGCCTTCACGCAGTGTTACATCATTACGCAGGGCAAGCCGATGTACTCGACTGAGTTCTATACCGTCTACATGTATGATCAGTCCTTCACCTATTACAACACCGGTTACGGCGCCGCAATGGCCTGGGTGATGGTTCTCATCATCTCGGCAGTCACCGCGGTTCTGTTCGCAACCAAGAAGTTCTGGGTATATGACGGAGGATTATAAAATGAAAAAGAAAAGTAAAACTGGATTTGTCATCAAGAACATTTTCATTTTTGCCTTCGCAATCGTGATGATTTATCCGCTGCTGTGGATGCTCTTCAGCTCCTTCAAGCCGACCAACACTATTTTTGCAACAGCCGGACAGCTGATCCCGACGACATGGACGACCGATAACTACGTCAACGGCTGGAAGGGCTTCGGCGGTGTAGGATTCGGAAGCTTCATCAGGAACTCGCTGGTCATCGCGCTCACGGCAACACTTGGTACAATCGTTTCTTCAGCGCTCGTCGGATACGGCTTCGCGAGATTCGAGTTCAAAGGCAAGAAGGTCCTGTTCACGGCTATGCTTCTTTCCATGATGCTTCCGGCACAGGTCCTCATGATCCCTCAGTACCTGTGGTACAAGCAGCTGGGATGGGTCAACTCCTATATTCCGCTCATCGTACCGTACTGCTTCGCGATCCAGGGATTCTTCGTATACCTGTTCAGCAACTTCATCGGCGGTATTCCCAAGGATCTGGACGAGGCGGCCAAGATTGACGGCTGCTCATACTGGCAGATCTTCGTGCGGATCATTCTTCCGCTTATGGTTCCGGCACTGGTTACCGGCACGATCTTCTCGTTCATGTGGAGATGGGATGATTTCCTTTCCGCCCTCATGTACGTCAACAAGTCTGCCATGTATCCGGTATCTCTGGCACTGAAACTGTTCTCTGACCCGGGCACATCGTCAGACTATGGCGCGATGTTCGCCATGGCCTGTGTATCCCTGATCCCGTCGGTTGTTCTCTTCCTTACGTTCCAGCGCTACCTGGTTGAAGGTATCTCGACATCCGGCCTGAAGGGCTGACGCCAGACATCAATACGTTGCTCCTGTCGGCATATTTAAACCGGCAGGAGCTTTTTCTTTGACAGATTCATTAACTATTGGGAGGAATTATGAGCGGAAATCAGGCGGACACAGGTCTTGTTTTTGACCGGGGAGCATTGCTTGATGCAATGGACAGGATTGTAAAGCGCACCATGCAGATGGATATGACGTGGGAGTGGCCCTGCGGAGTGGCATATTACGGGATCTGCCGAGCAGCGGCGGCCGGAAAAGACGAATACCTGGACATTGTGAGAGAGCGCGTAGATGAGCTGATAAGCCTCGGACTTCCGGGACTCAACGTGAACACCTGCGCGATGGGGCACTGTCTGCTGGATCTGTACAAAAAGACAGGGGATGCGAAGTACTCGGATATTCTCGACAGCCAGATCGATTATCTCGAGAACAAGGCACTCCGGTTCGGAGATGGCGTGCTGCAGCACACGGTTTCGAGTGACAATGACTTCCCGGAGCAGTGCTGGGCCGACACGCTGTTCATGGCTGCCTATCTGCTGCTTCGGGTCGGAATTGAGCGCAATGATGAGACGTTGATCACGGACGCGCTGAAGCAGTGGTACTGGCACATTCTGTATCTGCAGGACAAAAACGGATTGTTCTTTCACGGGTATTCCAATGTAAAGAAGAGCCATATGTCCGGCATTCACTGGGGGCGTGCCAATGCGTGGGCGGCGTATACGATGTCACATGTGAAACCCGATCTCCCGGGCTGGTATCTTTATCCGCAGTGCATGGATATCTGCGGAAGCCTTGATCTGCAGCTCTCCGCGCTGAAGATGTACCAGACAGAAAACGGCCTGTGGCGGACTATCATCGATGATCCGGAGAGCTATGAGGAGGTTTCGGCATCTGCCGGAATTGCCGCCGCGATGACGATAGCAGGAAATCCGCTGCACTACAAGTATGTCAACCGGGCCATCGAAGGAGTTCTGAAAAACGTCGCGCCGGACGGCACCGTGGAAAATGTATCCGGCGGTACTGCGGTGATGCGGGACGCAGACGGATACCGGAATGTGACCAGAAGATGGATCCAGGGATGGGGACAGGGACTTGCGCTGGCGTTCTTTGCGGCGGTGCTGGAGTCGGAAAAATAATAAGGAGTTGTTGGAATGAAAGTCTGGTGTGCAATCGGTGATTCGTTCACGTATCTGAATGACCATCTGGATGAGACGGGATACCGCCTTCACAAGGGATATGTGACCAGGACAGTCGAAAAGCTCGAACCGGAGATCGGGCCTGTCCGGGTTATCAACCGCGGAATAAACGGAGCGGCAACCGAGAATTTTCTGGACATGTCGTTTCCGGAAGTTGACTTCTACACGATCCTTCTCGGAACCAATGACTGGTTTTCTTTCAAGACCCCCTGCGGGACACAGGAAGATTTTGACAGGAAGCGCCCTGGCACGATTCTGGGCAATCTGGCCTGCATTATCGAAAACATCCGAAAGGTGAGCCCGTCGCCCATTTTTGTCATGAACCCTGTGGAGAGAAGCGACTTTATCTATTGTCTGGATCATCATCATATCGACCACGGGAGCTATGCCCCGGAGGCTGGACAGAATCTGTCAGATGTCGCTGCGGCAATATTCAGCTGTGTCAGCGGTGAACATGTATATCCGGTCAACCTGCATGACCGCTCGGGCATCACCGTGGCCAATGCCGTGAAGTTTCAGCGCAAACGGGTGAACGGAAAGGAGACGGATCTGTCCTATCCTGACTATATCGGGGTTCCGTACGATCCGGACCGGGATGAATATCCGTATCCGCCGGAAGCCATCGGCCTGACGTATGACGGGCTGCATCCGTCGGATGAGGGCGCGGATATCATCGCCGGGATACTGTCATCTGAGATTCTGGGGCAGATGAAGTAAGCGGTATCGGTTGTATATCATAAGAAAGCAGCTGCCTGCATGGATTCCCTGCAGACGGCTGCTTTTTGCTTTATATACGGTATCGGTTCTATCAGGGTTACTTTTTCTTTGCCGCTTTCTTCTGCTGACGGCGCGCAACAGCGGCAAGCTGCTGAAGAGCTTTCTTGGTCTGCGCTTCCTTTGAATCTTTGTTTTTCTTACCCATTTTTGACATCTGAAAAAGCCTCCGATATAATGAATTGCAGATAAATCGTGTCTATTATAGCACATCCGGGTCCGGCGCATGTTTTCTTTTTCATGCAGACGGGAGCTGTACAGGATGGTATACTAAATAACTGTGTTGTATCGCAGAAAGCGAACGATAACAGGAGGAAAATCTATATGAGAACAACAGCGGGAAGGAACCAGTCCGGACAGGGCAGTTCACTCAGAGTACGCAAGAACACGGCAGACCTGGTTCTGCTGGCATTTTTTACGGCGATTATCGTCTTCATGAGCATTACGCCTCTCGGGTATATCCCACTGGGCGTCATTAATGCCACGATTATTCACGTCCCGGTTATTCTGGGAGCTATCCTGCTCGGACCTGCACAAGGGGCGTTCCTTGGATTTATATTCGGTCTTACAAGTTTTCTGAAAAATACCTATATGCCTTCGACGCTCTCCGCGTTTGTTTTTTCGCCTGTGCTGGCCTATTCCATGATCGGCCTGTCCGGCATTTGGAAGAGTGCGTTCATCTGCTTTGTGCCCCGGATTCTCGTGGGTGTACTTCCACACTATGTCTTCAAAGGCGTAACGGCTCTTGACAGAGCCGGCAAGAAGAGCATAGGGATGACGGCACTGGATTTGCTTGTATCCCTTCTTGTCGCCTTCGGCGTGAGAGCATTCGCTGCGAAAGCAGGGCTTCCCGGAGCAGCGGCTTCTGCCGCCGCAACCGCCGCAGCCATCGCTGTATTTATTCTGATCTTCATGGCGGTGAGAAAGCAGAAGGGCGATGTGCTCGCGTATACGCTCGCCGGAATCACGGGGGCACTTACCAATACACTGATCGTCATGCCGTCGATCTATGTCCTGTACAGGGACTCCTATGCGGCCGCTCTGAATATCAGCCCGGACACGGTTCTGAGCGTGATTCTTGGCATTATATCCTTCAACGGCGTCATCGAGGCGATCATCGCCGGCGTGCTGGTGCTTGGCATCGGCAAGCCGATCAGAAAGGCGAAGAATCGGAATCTTTGAGCAACCACCCGGCGGGGGCATCCCGTCGCTTATTTTCAGGAGGCATCTCAATATGAAAGAAAACCGCCGCGGCACAATACTGGCCATCGACATGGGCAACACCAATATCGTGGTGGGAGTTGCAGACGGCAGAAAGATTTATTTTGAGGAGCGCATATCAACCGATCACACCAAGACGGCGCTGGAGTACGCCGTGTCGTTCAAGATGCTGCTGGAGCTGCACGGTATCAGCCCGGAGGCGATCAAGGGAGCTATTCTTTCGTCTGTTGTCCCTCAGCTGAATCATCCGATCCGGGAGGCAGTGGAGAAGGTCACTGGAATCCGCCCGCTTCTGGTCGGTGCCGGAATCCGGACGGGACTCAATATACGCATGGACCAGCCGAAACAGGTCGGATCGGACCAGATTGTCGATGCGGTCGGTGCACTCGCCGAATACGGCGCGCCGGTCATCATCCTTGACTTCGGCACGGCCACTACCTTCTCTCTGGTGGATGCCGCGGGCAATTACTCGGGCGGTGTCATTATTCCGGGGCTGCAGGTGGCAGTGGATTCACTGGTGACACGCACGGCGCAGCTCCCGCGTATTTCGCTGGAAGCGCCACCAAAAGTCATTGGCAGGAACACGGTTGACTGTATGGCAAGCGGCGCGGTGTACGGCTACGCATCCATGATTGACGGGATGCTTGCGCGCATCGAGGAAGAGGCGGATCTGCGCGATCCGGACAGCAGAATCAGCAGTCCGGGGCGATGCCGGGTCGTTGCTACGGGCGGCCTGTCGCACATTGTGATACCGGTCTGCCGCCGGAAAGACATCGTCATCGACAACAGTCTGCTCATCAAAGGACTGGAGCTCATTTATCTGAAAAACGTGGAGGAATGATATGCTGAAGGGAAAACACGTCCTGCTTGGGGTGTCCGGATCGATTGCGGCGTACAAGGCGGCGGATCTGGCGAGCCGTCTGGTTAAGGCGGGCTGCGATGTCCACGTTCTTATGACGGAGAACGCCTGTCATTTTATCAATCCAATCACATTTGAGACGCTTACGTCCAACAAGTGCCTGATCGATACATTCGACCGAAACTTTCAGTACTCGGTGGAGCATGTTTCCCTGGCGGCACAGGCGGACGTTTTCCTGGTGGCTCCTGCGAGTGCCGACATCCTCGCGAAGCTTTCCCTGGGGATCGCAGACGACATGCTGAGCACAACCTGGCTCGCCTGTGAGTGCCCCAAGATCGTGGCGCCGGCCATGAATACCCGCATGTATAAAAATCCGGTCACGCAGGACAATCTCAGGCGCCTGGCCGGATACGGGGTGCGGGTCCTCACACCGGCAAGCGGCCGCCTGGCGTGCGGCGAGACGGGGGAGGGGAAGCTGCCGGATGTCAGCATTTTGTTTGAGACGGTCCGCGCCGCCTGTGAATATGACAGGAATCTTGTGGGGAAAAAGGTCCTTGTGACAGCAGGCCCAACTGTTGAGGCGATCGATCCGGTCCGGTTCATCAGCAATCACTCGACCGGCCGGATGGGGTATGCCCTGGCGGAGACGGCGATGCTGCGCGGAGCGGATGTCACGCTTGTCTCCGGCCCTGTCAGCCTTCCTCGGATCCCGTGGGTATGCACGGTGCCGGTTGTGAGCGCGCAGGACATGTATGCGGCCTGCATGGAACATGCTCCGGAAAGCGATATCATTATTAAAGCGGCAGCCGTGGCGGATTATACTCCTGCGACAAAGGCGAATGAAAAAATAAAGAAGCGCGATGATGATCTGCGGCTGAATCTGAGACGAACGCGGGATATTCTGGGAGAGCTTGGCGCAATGAAGCATGACGGTCAGTTTCTCTGCGGCTTTTCGATGGAGACGGAGAATCTCATTGAAAATTCAAGAAGAAAACTGGAAAAGAAAAATCTGGACATGATCTGTGCCAACAGTCTGCGTACGCCAGGCGCGGGATTTGGAAGTGACACCAATGTCGTGACGGTGATAACAAGAGATTCTCAGACGCAGCTGCCGCTCATGAGCAAGTCAGAGACAGCGGAAAAGATCCTGGACATGATTCACGGACAGATGCGGTAAAGGAGACAAAAATGTGGCAGCCTGACAACGGAGACGGAACATATTCAAACCCGATACTTTTCTCGGATTATTCGGATCCGGATGTGATCCGGTCCGGAGATGACTTTTACATGACGGCATCAAGTTTCAGCAATGTGCCGGGACTTCCCATTCTTCATTCGAGAGATCTGGTGCACTGGGAAGTGATAAACTATGCGCTTCGCCGCATACCGGAATTCCGCTATGAAAATCCTATACACGGATGCGGCGTATGGGCTCCTGCGATCCGGCAGCACGGCGGAAAATTCTACATTTATTTTCCAATGCCGGACGAAGGAATCTATGTCACGACAGCAGACGATCCGGCCGGGGCGTGGAGCGAGCCGGTGAACATCCGCCCCGGCGCCGGCTGGATCGATCCGTGTCCGCTCTGGGATGCAGACGGGCGTGCCTGGCTGGTCAATGCTCTGGCCGGTTCCCGTGCCCATCAGAAGAATGTGATCCTTCTCTCTGAGATGGCGCCGGACGGTATGCGTCTTATCTCTGAACCTGAGGTGGTGTTTGACGGATCAGAGAACGGAAACACAACCGTGGAAGGACCTAAAATATACAGGCGGGGCAGCTGGTATTATATCTTCGCACCGGCCGGAGGTGTAAAGCAGGGCTGGCAGCTTGTGATGCGGAGCCGGGATATCCACGGGCCATATGAGTACCGCATGGTTCTTCACCAGGGGAACACCGATGTGAACGGGCCGCATCAGGGAGCCTGGGTGGATACGCCGGCGGGGGAGGACTGGTTCATCCATTTCCAGGATCAGGAGGCTGCCGGTCGTATCATTCACCTGGAACCGGTTCGCTGGGTTTCAGACTGGCCGGTGATCGGTGCGGCAGCGCCGGGCGAGAGCTGTGGCGTTCCGGTAAAAAGATGGAACAAGCCGAAGATCCTGAACGATCTGGAAAAGAACGCAGCGCTGTTGGCCGGACAGACTAAGGTGGAACCGGTCTGCAGTGACGAGTTTGAAAACGGAGAGCCCAATCTGGCGTGGCAGTGGAATGCCAATCCGGATCCGGATTTCGTTGACACGAAGAAGCATGGAAAGGGCCTGATACTGAATGCCGTTTCGGCGAGTCATCTGCGCCCTACCGGAGATCTGCGGAATCTGCTGCTGCAAAAATGGCCTGCACCGAGCTTCTTCTGGGAATGTCAGATGGATGTGAGTGATCTTCATGACGGAGACAGAGCCGGAATCATATCCATGGGAGAGCACTATCAGGTGCTGCAGGTCAGAAGACAGGGCAACGCCTATCTGCTCGAGACGATCGAAGGCCATCAGGAATTCGACCGGCAGAACTGTTACACGGAAGAATACAGGGAGAGCAGTATACTTCCCACATCCTTTTCCGAAAAAAAAGAAAAGATGATCTATTTCCGCATGTGTGTGGTACCGTCCGGGAGAGCCCCGGAGGGGATCAATGAACTCGGTGAGACGGTTCCGGAGCACACGCGCTGGCTTGTCTCGCTGTCAGCCGGGCGCACCCGGGGTGAGGCGGAGAGTATTATCCGGCGGGAGGCAGTCCCGGGAAGATGGGTCGGCGTCAAGAGCGGGCTGTTCTGTTCCCACGACGCGGACGTAAAAGCGGACCCGGGGCGCGTGTGCGCCGCATGGGTCCGCTATGGAAAGAATGTGGGTCAATTCGGGTGATGATCAGTAATACACGTTGCCGCCGATGTTGGTTCCGCTGATACCTCTGGCGGCAGCGGTCTTCGCTGACACGAAGTGAACATACGGGTGTGTGATGGTTCCGGAGAGAACAGCGCGGGCGGCTTCGTAGCAGCTTGCGCTGGCACCTCTTGCCAGGATTGCCTCGAACATGTAGGAATACTGGGAGGAGGCGATGAACTGCCCCGGAGCATAGATGACCTCCAGAACGGAGCTGCCGTAAGAACCGGAATTCAGGCGGTTCATGACGCAGGAACCGACGGCGACTTCCGCGTCGTAGTTGTTCGGCCCCGCCTCACCCTCCATGAGGGCTGCCATCACGTCAAGCTCTGTCGCAGAATAGGAAGCGGATGAGGAACTGGACGGGGAAGAGGCAGACGGGCTGGCATCGGCGCCGCTTTCGGCTGAAGCTGACGGTTCCTGCGTCTGAGACTCGGCTTCCTGCGAGGATGCCGTGCTGCCGGATACCGCAGGTGTATCATCTGTCTCTTCCTGCGTTTCTGTCGCAGCCGTGCTTTCTGCCGGGACGGTTAGAAGAGAGGAGCCGGATGCAGCGGAAGAGGACGAACCTTCTGCCCCTGCCGAAGCGGAGGCGGCCTGCGAAGACTCGGCGGCGATGCGGTCGTTGTCGAGCTGCTCTGCCTCTGCCTGCATCTGGGCGCGGTATACATCGACAAGAGAATCGGCTTCCGATAAGAGCTCTGCGTTCTGTTGCAGCTGTGCCCGCTTCTGGGCGATCATCTGCTCAAATCCCTCCTGGGCAACTGTCTGGGAAGTCTTGAGATCATTCAGAGCGGCAAGATCATTTTCCTGCTGCTCTTTTTTCTGCTGCTCGCCGGTAATGAGATCGTTCAGCTCCTGAAGCTTGGTTCTGTCATACGTGCTGATTGACACGACGTATGATGTGCGCTTCAGAAATTCCGCAAAATCCTGAGAGGAGAGGAGCATCTCGACCGTGGAGCTTGAGCGGCTGCTCTCATACATGTAGCGGACCCGCAGGGCCATCGAATCGTACATATCAGAAGCCTTGGCCGTATCTTCCGATATCTGTTCGCTCAGATCTGCGATCTGCTGATTCTTCCTGGAGATCTGTGAATCAATATCCGCCAGATTCTCCATGGAGGTGTTGAGGTCTCCGAGAAGAGAATTCAGCTCTTCGGACAGCTGTGCGCCTGATGCGCTGTAGTTGTCTGCCTGCTGCACTGCAGCATTCAGATCATCCTGCGTGTCTGCAAAGACAGTGTATGAAGGAAATGCGGCCGAAACGATCCCTACAGCCGCGGCAGCCGCGGTTATGCGGAATTGGATATTCTTTCTGGGTCTGAATCTCTTCATCTGACTGAATCTTTGCTCCTTAACATTGTCAAATAAATATTACAAAACTTAACAAATATGTGACGAAATTTCCTCAAGTATATAATGAATCATCATAATTTGCAACCCCTGCCGATTTTGGCCTGGCTGCGTGGCGTTTTTATGCTATTATGAAAGACATGGATGTATCACATTGGCAGATAAAAGACGGCCGGATCGAAGCCGTCGCAGAACAATCTGAAGAAATTGATATTCCGGAAGGAATCCGGGAGATCGCACCCTTTGCACTGGCGGAACATCGTGAGATGCTTGAACTTGTTCTGCCAGACAGCCTGAAGAAGATCGGGGCGCATGCATTTTATAACTGCAGGAGTCTCGTGCAGGTTTCATTCTCTGACGCGCTTGATGATATCGGCGATGGCGCATTCAAGAACTGTGAGAAAATAAAGAGACTGATTGTCCGCAGGAAAAGCGGCAGGATGCGCGGCCTGAAGGATATTCTCTCGGATCTGCACCAGGAAATTGAAGTGCGCATCGCAGGAGAGAACGGCCAGGAAGAAGCGCGGCTTGTTTTCCCTTATTATATCATGAATTATGAGGAAAACACGCCGGCCCGCATAGTGAATCAGATCGCGGAGGGATCCGGTGTCGAGTATCGCAACTGCATCAGCAGCGGTGGAATTGACTTCCTGTTCTATGACCGCCTTTTTGACAGCAACATCGCAGTCGACCTGAAGGAAGCTTCGGCGAGAATCGCCATGGCGCGGCTTTTATTTCCGGTCAGCCTGACGCAGAAGGCGGAGGAACAGTACCGCGAGTATCTTCTGGCGCACGCCCGCGGCATCGTAAGACAGATGATTGACGCGGACCGGGAACAGGATGTGATGGACTTTCTGAACCTCACGCTCACGGATCATGCGTTCCTGACGGAGACGATCGAGTATGCGCGGGCAGGCGGACACAGCCAGGCACTTTCCGCCCTGTTAAATTATGAAAGGAGCCGATTTGGCAGACAGAGAAAAAGCTACGACTTCTTCTGAGCAGTGGTCTGCGCTTGGTGTTCAGATCCTGTGTCAGGCCAGACAGGAACTCTTTCTTTCTATGCGTCAGCTTTTTCCGGCTCTATCCCGATTTTCCTTTAAAGCGGAGAGCCGTTTCCGGTATCTTGCCGATGACGCACATACGATCTACTTCAATCCGATCCGGCTGTCGCAGGAGTACGAAGACCGCCCGGTGAAGGTAAACCGGGCCTTCCTGCACATCACCCTCCACGCGCTCTTTTGCAACATCTTTCCGCCGGAAGGTGTCAACCGATGCCTGTGGGATCTGGCTTCAGATATTCAGACGGAGTATATCATAGACGGACTGGACACCGAGGCGACGAGGCTTCCGGAAAGCGAGACCAGGGAAGGCGTCTATCGGGAGCTTACAGAGGCTCTTCACGTGCTGTCAGCCGGAAACATCTATGGTTACCTTTCTGGACGGGCTGACTGGGAGATCCAGGCAGCGGCTCTGACACCTGTCTTTGAAGTGGATGATCATTCTCTGTGGTATACGCGCAGAGATAAAAAGGGGCAGCAGCAGGAAGAGGAAAAAAACGACTGGAACAAACGGGCGAAGACGCTTGCGGCATCGCTCCCTTCCGGCATCGCCGGGCAGGGCAGCGGCCGCCGGAGACTGGCGAAGCTGCTGGGAACTACCGCGCATCCGTCAGGATCATATCGCGAATTTCTTCGCAGATTTACCGAGCGGCGTGAAGAGATGAAGACCGACCCGGACTCGTTTGACTATGGATACTATGAGCTGGGGCTTGATCTGTACGGGAATATTCCTCTGATGGAGGAACTCGAGTACCGGGATACAGAGAAGATCGGCGATTTCTGCATTGTGCTGGACACATCCGGATCCTGCAGCGGCAGCGTGCTCAGCCGCTTTCTGTCGGCGACGATCTCGATTCTGTCGGATGAAGCTTCATTTTTTGAGAGCACGCGCATACATGTCATTCAGTGTGACAATCAGCTTCAGGATGACAGGGTGCTCGAGACGAAACAGGACACCCTGAAGCTGCTGCAGGAACTGGCTGCAAAGACATTCCGGATCCAGGGATACGGCGGGACGGATTTCCGCCCGGCTTTCCGCTATGTGGCGAATCTTGTCCGGAGCAGAAAGCTCTCCCGTCTGCGCGGAATGCTGTACTTTACGGACGGATACGGGACGTTTCCGAAAGAGCGTCCATCGTGGGACACATGCTTTGTTATACCAGGTGATTATGACAGTGATGTACATGTGCCGGGCTGGGCTGTGAGGATGCAGCTGGGCGCATGGGAGGATTTTGAAGATGAACATTAAACGGGCAAAGGAAGAAATCCGCAATACCGTGAAGGCGTACCTGGCTGAAGATGAGTCCGGAAGACCGCTGATCTCCCGGGTGCACCAGAGACCGGTTCTGCTCATCGGTGCACCGGGCATCGGAAAGACGGCGATCATGGAGCAGACTGCGCATGAGTGCGGGATTGCGCTCGTGGCATATACGATGACGCATCACACCAGACAGAGTGCGCTGGGGCTTCCGCAGATCTGCCGGGAGGAGTTTGACGGCAGACAGTACGCGATGACCGAGTACACGATGAGCGAGATCATCGCCTCGATCTACCGCAAGGAGAAGGAGACAGGACTGAAGAAAGGAATCCTGTTTATCGATGAGATCAATTGTGTGTCGGAAACGCTGACACCGGTTATGCTGCAGT
>OCTW011380467.1_pt1 | contig 15105 bp, 10 predicted proteins | sample 1539671 | NCBI WGS metagenome assembly OCTW01 (sample SAMN02144230, study PRJEB22623) | gut metagenome | biome: sheep rumen | host: Ovis aries | place: New Zealand
TAGCGATGACAGGAGAAATCCACCTCTTTGCATTGCCGTTTTCTTTGCTTTTGACCCCGCTTGCTTTCCTTGCTTATGTTAGCGGTTATTTAGGTTTTTTGACGGTGCCGATCCCTTCTTTTTTAGAAGGCTTATCGAGCTTAACAAAAGGGGTTTTATCCGCCTTCTCTTGGGCGGATTTATCTTTTCCATTTCCGATTGATAACGCTGTGTTCATCTGCATCTATTATTTGCTTTTATACTTTGCTATGTATTTGCTGGAGCTAGGCGATTATTCGCTTGGAATCCGCTTCCCATTGGTTCTAGTCGCCTGTCATTTATTGACCTTTGTGCCCGTTCAATATGGATTTACTTCGCAGGTGAGTTTCATCAATGTCGGACAAGGAGATGCGATTCTATTAAGAGACCATTCAACCGTCGTCTTGATTGATACGGGAGGGGTCAGTGGCTTTGATATCGGCGAGGAAGTTTTGATTCCTTATTTGAGGAAGCAACGCATCTATCATATCGATGCGATCATCGCCTCTCATCATGATCATGATCATATCGGCGGGGTACCTACGTTGCAGCAACGATTCTCGGTCCATCGTTATCTTGACGAGGCGACGATGTTCCCTGTTCAAGTCGGCCCATTCTATTTTGAGAATCTCAATACCTATTCTTGGGAAGAGGAAAACGATAAGTCCTTGGTCTTCCGTCTTCGTTTCCTCAACAAGTGGTGGATGTTCACTGGAGATGCTCCTAGCAAAGTAGAGCAAGCCATCCTGAAAGATCATGATGATTTAGATGTTGATATCCTAAAAGTCGGCCATCATGGTTCTTCGACTTCTACCTGCGCGGCTTGGCTTGATGCCTTGACCCCGGAAACGGCGATCATCTCCTGTGGCAGAAACAACAAATACCATCATCCAGAAGAAGAAGTGCTCGCTCGGCTAAACGAAAGAAACATCAAGATACGAAGAACCGACCTAGAAGGCACGATTACCTATACTCAGTTTCTTTAGAAACCCGTAAAATAGTCAGGATGATTTATCTGATCTATTCCAAAGAAAGCGAGATGGCTCGCCGCAGCGCATTAAAGATCTTGAAAAAAGAATTCCCTAAGCGCGATGAAGGCAATTACGTGTGCTTCAATATGGCCGTCACGCCGATCAAAACCTTGGTGGATGAATGCGAGGCCATGTCTTTGATGTCCTCCAAAAAGGCGGTTCTTGCCGAAGACTGCGCTTTTTTATCCAAAGTGGAACGCATAAGCAAGAAGATCAAAGACGCAGGAAGCGAGGCTTTGGAGCAATATTGCCTCCATCCAAATCCTGACGTTGATTTATTCCTTGTCGTCTACGCCGAGCACGTGGACACCAAAAACAAAGTGGTGGATGCGATTTCCAAAACCGGCATGATCAAAGAAGTCCCGGTCCCGCCGGAAGAAGAATGGATCGCGTATGCCAAACGTTATCTTGAGAAAAACGGTTCTAAGATCGAAGATGACGCTGCTATCGACTTGGTCAAGCGCATCGATGGGGATTACGGCAGATTCTTAAGCGAGCTCACCAAGCTCGACGCTTTCGGCAGTGGGGCTACCATCACCAAAGAAGATATCCGGATTCTCGTGAGCCCTCGATTAGAAGAAGACGCCTTTGTCCTCTCTAACGCCTTAAGCAATGGCAACATCGAGAAGGCTCTCCGCGTATACCGTGACCTAAAAGCCCATTCCATCGATGAAATCAGGCTTATCAATATGCTAGGCAATCAATTCCGCTTCTTGGATGAAGTCGCCTTCTTGGCATCTCAAGGAGGCTCGAAAAACGCGATTGCAAGCGAGCTCAATGCCTCCCCATACCGGGTGGATATTTGCCTAAGGAATCTACGCTCGATGAGACCCAATGCGACTGCTCGGGTTTTAGAAAGACTTTATCGCTGCGAGAAAGCCATTCTCTCAGGCGAGCAAAATGCCGAATTCGCTTTTACCCGTTTCTTAGCTGAAACCGTCTTATAAACATGAATCCCAAATGCGTTGAATACCTTAAACGTTTCCCAAATTTAGAAGGGAAACATATTCTTATCACCGGTTCCACCAGCGGGATCGGCTTAGAAGCCGCCAAAGATTTCCTCTATTTAGGCGCGACTGTCCATTTCATGGTGAGAAATGAAGTCAAAGCCAAAGATTGCATCGCTTCCATCGAGGCAGAATTGGGCCATCCGATTTCAACCTCCATCCATCTTTATGACCAAAGCAATCTTTCTTCCATCAAAGCCTGCGTCGATGGACTCAAAGGCCTCCATTTCGATGTCATCGTCTTGAATGCCGGGGTCTATTTCCCAAAGATTGGCGCTTCTGCAAACGGCCATCCTTTGACCTTGCAAGTCAATGCGATCGGCACGCATTATTGCTTTGATTGCTTCTATGCGCTTTTCCCTGATGCCCGTTATGTCATCATCGATTCTATCGCGGTAGCGAATCCGAAAAAGAACGATTATATGCCGTATTTTGAGCGTATCGATGGATCAAGATGGAAACAATATTGCCTTTCCAAGCGCATCGCGATGCACATCTATAAACTTGCCCTTGAGCAAGGCGCGAACGTCTATATGGCGCATCCTGGGATCACCAAAACCAACATCCTCCAATCGACCGCGCCTTGGTTCAAACGCGCTTCTCAAGCGGTGCTCACCTGGGCGACTCATCCAGCCTGGAAAGCCGCTTTATGCACGGTGGAAGCAAGCCTCAGCCAAAGCGAAAATGGCTCTTATTTCGTTCCTCGCGGGCCATGGCAAATCTCTGGTTATCCTAGAAAAGCCAAAGTCAAATTAAAACCAAAACAAACCAAAGCCTGGGCAGAGGCTTATTCCAAACTTCATTAATACATCCTAATTGGTAAGCGCTCACACATACGCACGCACGTAAATGAGGGCTTGACATTTTTTGTCCATACCCCATTATTTGCCCGTTTACCAAGTAAACATATGTAATTTTTCACAAAGAAAGGAAACAGACATGAAAAGTAAACTTTTCTTAGGTATTGCCGCCGTTCTTGCTCTTGCAAGCTGCAACCCAAGCACCCCGGCCGCAACAACCACTGAAGAATCCAAAGCGAATACTTCCGCAACGAAGTCTTCTGAAGACGCAAGCTCTCAGGCTTCTTCTGCCGCTGGTACCTCGCAAGCTGGCGAATCTGGCAAGGATTCTGAACAATATGGCAGCGAGGGCAGCCAAGAAGAAATCTCCACTCCAGCTGGAGAAGATTCCTCCGCGCCAGTCGGCGATCCGTACAAACTCTTGAAGGAATTCAACTTCTCCCTTCTCTCCGACCACTACGACATGGTCTTTTTGGTCGATACCAGCACGACCACCTTGCCATTATTTGCTGTGAACAACTTCGGCAAACAGGGCTTCCGTTTCACCGAACTCGACTTACAAACCGAAGAAACTTCGGTCACTGGCATCGGTGCGATCGGCGAATTGGGCTATTTTGATTATGTAGTCGTCTATGAAGACGAAGAGAATCCAGAAGTCGGAACCGTCTACCTTGGCGATCAATTTACCAAGGTACCCGACGTCAACATCGGTGACATCCTCCTTCCAGGTCCAAAACTTGCCTACATGGAAAGCGATGAAGACCTTGAAGCCACTTGGAAAAAGACCAACGAAGAAGGCGTCTATAAGCTCGACGCAGAAGCAGCGGCCGATGAACTCTTCCAATTCCTCGCCTATCAAGTCGGCTATGGCATTTTAGGCAGCTATTCTCTTGCTACAAGCTTCCTCAATGCGTTTAGCAATGTTCGTTTAAGCGTTGAACCAAGCGGTGATTCTGGTGTTATCTCATTCGGTTTTGCTGTCCCAGGCTCTGAGACGATCTATAGCGGAGCGATCTCCTTTGCCGCAAGAGAAGAAACCTACGTTGACCCTGATTTCTCCGCTTTCATCGCTGATCCAGCGAACTTCCCAACTGCTCCAACCGGTTGGGACGAAGACGTTCTCGAAGAATTCCAAAAAATCTATAAATACGTCCCTCTCTTCCCAGAAGATGCCACCGTTGGCCTTGCTTATGGTTTTGACGAAGACGAAGATGGCAACACCTACTTCCAGTGGAGCGATCTTGGCATTTACGAGGATGGCTTGGCCAATTATGTCGAAGATCTTGAAGAGGCTGGATTCGAACCTCTTGGCGAAACCGAAGACGGTCAAGGCAATGAATACAGGTTGGTCATCAACCCAGTCACTGGATATACTTGCTATGCCGATGTCTATTTCGTCCCAGCCGAAGATAGCATTTTGAATCCAACTGGTTATGCTCTCGTTCGTTACTATTTCGAGTATGGCGAAATCGTTGGCGCATCCAATATCAACGCCTACATTGATTTACTCGATGAAGCATTGCAAAATGATGAACTTAACTGGGCCTACATCCCACACGTTAATCCAGAAGCAGACGGCTTGGTTGGTGCAACTCTATCCGATAGAACCGACCTTATTAATGGATACTATCATGGGGAGCCGTATTATTTTGAAGATGACGTTTTCACCTTCTACCTTGATTTCACTCTTACCTTTGAAGATGAAGCGGGCAATCCATCTCTCAGTGCGGCAGGAAATTATGTTTCATACTTTATTGACCAACTCAGCACTCAATACGAAGATCTCGAAGCCGAGCCGGATGAAGATGATCCATATTTAATGCACGTTTCGATGAAAGAAGGCTACTATCTAGCTGATATCCAACTTGAATTTGAAGGACCAGATGAAGCTGGACCTCTTGCTGCTCGTTTCGATGGCAGCCAAGATGGCTCTCTCGTTGAACCAGAAGGCTCCGAGCCTGAAGCAGAACCTGTCTTTACCGGCAATGTCTACATCACGTTGGTAAAACAAGTCGAACAAGCGTTGGATCGTGAAGCGGTAAATGCAAAGCTCGCTGAAAAGAGCGCTCGCTTTGATGATATCCCACTCCCAGCCATCAGCGAAGATGCGGATGCCTTTGTCCTCTCTTATGATGATTCTCTCGTAAGTGTGATTAACTATGGTGATAAATATGGCCCTTCTTATTCCATCTATGAGCAAGGCTCCATCAGAATCTTTATGACGTTTGCGAACGCGGAGGATCTCATGTCCTTCATCGCGGATTACTCCGCTGATTTGCTTGCTGCAGAGTATGTTTTAAGCGACGATGAGGAAGAAGAATCCCTTGACGTTATCTCCGAAGAGAGCCTCCCAGAAGGTTCTGAAGAAGAAGTTCTCCAAAAATTCGGAATGGTAGCTCTCTACAATGGTGGTCAAGTCTACTTCCAGTGTGATTTTGAACTCGAAGGAGACGGTACCTACTCCGGCTATATCTACTTCGCATTTGCTAATGATGCCTTATGGGCACTCCAAGCCAAATAAAGCGATAAAGTAAAGCCTAAGCAACGAAGGTCGCTCTTGCGGAAAGAGTGGCCTTTTTGCTTGCTCGTGTCTATTGCATCGATCGTTACGGCGGCAGCGCACCTTCATCGAGCGACGATCCTAAATAGCGGTGTAGAATCAAGTGCCCTGTTAAACAGAGCCTAAAGCGTCCTATATAAATATATAGGTATAAAGAAAGCGGTGGGTGTTCTCTAAAAACCCCATCAAAGCATAAAGAAAAGGCTTTGGGATTTTACCCAAAGCCTATCGACGAATAACGATGCTCCGATTAGGCAATCGCATCAACAACACCTTGGAGGTGCGCTTTTTTGCGGTTGGCGGAATTGGTGGAGATGACACCTTCGCGAGCGAGTTTGTCAAGAAGAGAGACAGCGGCTTTAAGCGCTTCCTGCGCTTCGGCTTTCTTGCCTTCTTTGGCGAGAGCTTCGACTTTCTTCATCGCGGTGCGGCAGCGATTCTTCTCAGCGGAATTCTTCGCATTCGCCTCGGCGGAGGTTTTATCACGTTTGATTTGGGATTTGATGTTTGCCATGTTCAATAATTTCCTTAACTAATTTTTGCGGTGTTTATATTAGCCTTTAGGCTAAGAAAGAGCAACAAATATTTGATCGTTCGCTTACTTCTTGCCGTGGATGATGTCCAGAATCTCTTTGGCGAAGTCATTGACATTGCCAAGGACCCCGTATTTCTCTTCTGGGATGGTGATCTTGAATTCGGCATCGAGAGCCTGACACATTTCGATGTAGCTCATCGAGTCGCCGCCGAGATCGACATTCCAAATGGCTTCTGGGGCAATCTTGTATTCAGGAAGCAGCAAGATGGAGGAGAAGACTTTGGTGACTCTAGCGATCACTTCCTCGACTTCTTTCTTCTCGTATCCTTCGAAGCTCACCGCGACTTTCTTCGGAGCCGCGTTATCTAAGAAATCGCTGGACCCGGCTTCAATCGCTTTCTTGATCTCGAAGCGTTTGACTTTCATCGAGCCAGACATTGGAAGCGGCTTGGTCGCGATGAGAGTCCATTGGACTTTCTTCTCGCTTGGGAGGGTGTCATTGATGGCTTTGACGTCGGCATAGACTTTATCGATGCCTTCTTTGTCGACATTGCCTTCGACTTCGCAGATCAAGACGATGGATTCTTCGTTTTCGCCTGGGCGCTTGGCGCCTAAGCAAGCGACGTTGCGCACGTTGGCGACGCTTTTGAAGTAGTATTCGATTTCATCCGGGAAGACGTTTTCCCCGTTGGAGAGGATGATCGTGTCCTTGATGCGGCCCTTTAGATAGTAAGAGCCTTGGGCGTCGACGGTCGCGATATCACCCGTCCGGAAATAGCCATCCTCGAGTTCGACTTTCTTGCGGACCCCGCCGATGATTTCTTCGGTGTGGATGATGGGGGAGCGGACCATGAGCTCGCCGCTTGGGAAGGAAGTTCCTTCGGCTTTCTCACCTTTGGTCTCATCGATTTTATATTCGACATCGGCGAATGGTTTGCCAATGGAGCATTTCAAGCGTTGCTCGACGCGCGGGGATTGCTCGACCGAGGCGATGCCGATTTCGGTCATGCCGAAGCCGTTATATAACGGATAGCCCAAACCATTGATGAGCTCTTGGGTTTTAGGGGATAAGAATCCGCCGCCGGAGATGCAATAACGGACCTGCTTGCCAAGGAGTTTCTTCTGGAAGGCATGAAGGACGATGCCGCTAGAAGCGAACCCGGCTTCTTTCTTAGAGAGCTTCTTGGTATGGAAGGCGACCATCTTGGTGAAGAGGTCTTGGCGGCTCACTTTCATATTGCTCACTAGACGCGTGACCGCGGTGGCGATGCCATCCCAGAAAAGCGGGACGGAATAGATATGGGTGCATTTGCCTTCTCGGCAGGCGTAGAGCAGGTCATTGGTAGCAAGGCTCGTTGGATAAACAAGGGTCTTGCCATAATAGGTGTACCAGAGGAAGTTGACCATGAACCCGAAGACATGATGGAAGGGGAGCATGGCGAGGCAACGAAGCGGAGAAGGATACATCAAGTCCGCGGTTTTCTCTGGGATATTGAGGGAGGCCAAAACCTGAGCGCAGAGGTTTTTGCCTTCGAAGATCATCATCTTCGCGTCCCCGGTCGTACCCGATGAGCAGAAGATCATCTGATTGGAGAAAGTCGGGACGAATTCTTTGTTTTCTTCGCGGTTTAAGATCTCGTTGACGCGGTAAGAAGGCACGATGAAGGTCTCTTCGTCGTTGGCGATCAAGGCTTTGGCTTTGGCCTGGCGAAGCAGGTTATCGGTGTTTTCCTTCGGGAGTCGCGCGTCGATCAGAAGCGGGACGAACCCGTTCATCACGATGGCCCAGTAAAGGATCGGCCAGCGCGGGCTGTTTTTGATCTTGAGCCCGACGATGCTTCCCTTCTCGACCTCTTTCAGCAGCGAGGAGAGTTGGCGCGCGGCGCGCTTGCATTGCTCGTCCCACTCGCCATAGGTGACGGTCTTGGCTTTGTTGTCCTCATCGAAATATAAATAAGCGATCGCTTTCTTATCGCGGCCCATGATGGCCTGATAAAGTACTTCTATGGTTTGGGCGGTGTCTTTCAGCGAGGCAGTCTGCCCCATCCACGCCGCGACCACAGATTGGCTATCTTTTCTCATGTTGGTTTCCTTGTCGTGATTGTCGTTAACGGAAGAGTTTTCCTTCCGCCTTAGCCAATAGGCTATGCTACAATTATCGTGATATGAGACAAGATTTGCAAAACAATATGAATTTCAAAGCCCTAAATGAGGTGAAAACCGTCTATATGGGGAGCCCTGGGATCTCCAAAATCGTCCTCGAAGGACTCTTAGAAGCGGGATTGAACGTCATCGCGGTCATCTCCAATGAGGATAAGCCGCAGGGGAGGAAAGCCATCCTCACCCCGACCCCGGTGAAGGCGTTTGCCTTAAGCAAAGGCATCCCCGTCTATACCCCGCATCGCATCAGGACCGAGCATGATTTCCTCTCCGAGATCCCATGCGACCTCATTTTGACCATGGCCTATGGCCAGATCGTCCCTCAGGTTGTCTTGGACCACCCCAAAGTCGCCTGCTTGAATCTCCATGGCTCCTTGCTTCCATCATTAAGAGGGGCCGCCCCGATCCAAAGGGCCCTTGATTCAGGCTTAGAGAAAACCGGCGTCACCCTCATGGAGATGGTGGACAAGATGGACGCCGGGAAGATGTTCGGCAAGGAAGAGATCCAAATCGAAGAAAACGAGAATTACACCTCCTTAAGCCTCAAGATCGCGAAGGCCTCGATTGAACTGACCAAGAGATGTCTGCTCGATGTCCTTAACGGCGAGAATCCAGGCGAAGAGCAGGATGAATCCAAAGTAACATTCGCGAATAAAATCCTCCCCGAGGACGAGAAACTCGATTTCTCTTTCTCGCGTAAGGATTTCGTCCATCGCGTCCAGGCGATCTCCTTCACCCCAGGGGCTTATTGCTATCTAGGCAACGATAAACTCAAGATCCTATCGGCGAAAATTGGAGAGCAAGGGCAATTCGGCCCGCTTGGGAAAGTCGTTGAATGCAAAAAGAAACTGACGGTCCAAGTCGGCGATGGCCTGGTCGAGATCTTAAGCGTCCTTCCGGCAGGCAAAAAGCAGATGGACGCGAGAAGCTTCTGCAACGGCAGAGATCTAAGCAGCGTCATCCTGAAATAAGACATGGGCAAGAAGAAGCGGTATTTCACCTTATCGGTTCACCAGTTCGTGGACTTTCTTTTCCGCGCCGGCGACATCGATGACCGCATCTATAACCAATCCACCATGCTCATGGGCTCCAAGATGCATGGGACTTACCAAGCCAAGCAGGGCAACGAATACCAAAGCGAAGTCGCCCTCTCTGGCAAGATCGAGATCGAAGAAGGCACGATCTTCCTCCAAGGCAGAGCCGACGGCATCATCCTCGGCGGACCATATCCGATCGTGGACGAGATCAAGACCTCGGTCATGCCCACCAAAGAATTCTACAAGCAGCAAAAGCAGTGGCATCTCTCCCAAGCCCTCGTCTATTGCTATCTTTATCTACTAGACCATCATCATGAGAAGATGGGCGTCGACCTCACCTATATGAATCAGCTCGACAGCGACGACAAGATGGTCAAGCATTTCGATTACGATGCGAAGCGAATCAAAGACGAAGTGGAATCCTACGCCCGGATGTATTTCGAGTTCTTCGAAGAGCAGGAACGCCATCTCGACGCCAGAGACGAATCCGCCTCGAAGCTCGTCTTCCCCTATAAGGCGTTCCGCAAAGGTCAGAAGGAATTCTCCAAATACGTCTATGGGGCGGTTAATAACGGGGGTACTCTTTTTGCCGAGGCGCCAACCGGCATCGGCAAAACATTATCCGCTTTGTTCCCTTCGGCGAAGTCCTTCAAGCAGAAGCGCGTCGATCGCATTTTCTATTTGACCGCCAAGCAAACAGGAAGCCTATCCGCCTATCAGGCGATGGGCCAATTATATGAAGCGGGGCTCCATGCGCGCGACTCGATTCTGGTGGGGAAAGAGAAGATCTGCTTGGCCCCAGGATGCCGCTGCAACCCCTCCAGTTGCCCCTACGCGGAAGGGTATTACACGAAAATAAAAGAAATCATCAAAGAAGTATGCAAGAAAACGAATCGCTTCGATGAGAAGACGATTTTGGAAATGGCGAATAAGCATCAAGCGTGTCCTTTTGAGATGCAGCTGGACTTATCGCTGTTCGCCGATGTGATCATCTGCGACTACAACTATCTCCTCGACCCGATGGTGTTCCTGGAACGCTATTTCGAAGAGGGCGTCGACACCTCGACCGACGTCTTCCTCCTCGATGAAGCGCATAACCTGGTGGACCGCACCAAAGACATGTATTCGGTCGGGCTCGATTTCGAGGAAGTGGAGAAGGCGAAGAAATCTCTCCATGGCAATGCTTGGCGGAAACTAAGGAAAGCATTGAAAGGCTTCTATGATTTCTTGCTTACCATCCCCGTCGATGTCGTTCCTACCGAGATCCCTTGCCCCAAAGACGAACTGCTTGGCTATATGGAGGCGATCCGCAAGGCCAAGACGACGGAAGAGAAATCGGAGGAGCCATTGCCTAGCGAGTTCACCAATCTATCCAAAGACCTCGCCAAGTTCAGGATGATTCTTGAGGATTATTATGGGGACAAATACCGTTGCTACACCCAAAAAGGAAGAGGTTACCGCCGCCTCAAACTGCACTGCGTCGACCCCTCGTCTTTCGTGAGCAAACAGATCGCCAGGGGCAGGGCGAGCGTCTTCTTCTCGGCCACCCTCTCCCCGATGGAATACTATCAGCAATCGATTCTAGGCAAGAAGGATTGTCCATCTTTATTGCTGCCAAGCCCTTTCTCCAAAGACCAGATGGGGCTATTCGTCGTGCCCAACGTCTCCATCAAATACAAAGACAGGGCCAAAAGCTATGATGCGGTGGCCTCTCTTCTTTCTCGCTTCGTCTCCAAGCAAGTGGGAAATTATTTCTTATTCTTCCCAAGTTACGAATACCTAGAGAACATCTTGCCTTATCTGAATCTGCCTGACGCTGAGATTTTGGTGCAGGAGAAAAGCCTTACCCCCAAGCAAAGGAAAGAGATGCTGGAGCGCTTCGTCCCTAATCCCGAGAAGACCACGGTCGGTTGCTATATCCTCGGGGGGAGCTTCGGGGAAGGGGTGGACCTCGTCTCCGATCGTTTGATCGGCGTCGGCATCGTCGGGGTTGGGATGCCTCAGATCAATTATGAATCCGATCTGATCCGCGATTATTATGAGGAAAAAGAGCAAAAAGGCTTCGCCTATGCTTATTTGTATCCAGGCCTCAACAAAGTCGCCCAGGCGCTTGGCAGGCTCATCCGCAGCGAAGAAGACCGCGGGGCTGCTTTGCTGATCGATTCGCGTTACCGTTTTGGGGAATATCGCGCCATGCTCGATCGCCTGCATGGGGAATATCGCTTCATCTACGATGAGGAAGAGGAAGAAGACGCCTTGACCGCGTTCTACCATTCCTATTAAAAGGCTCCTCGATGTCAAGAGGCTGATGATGCATCGCGTTTAGCGCGTAGTTTTCTAGCGTAGAGGAAATCAATCAGCAGTGGGATGACGATGCCGCAGCAAACGATCGCGAGGAGGGCGCCAAGCGACTCGCCATTGATCCAATTGGCCGCGGTGCCACCTTGGCTTGAATCATAAACAAACAGCGCGAAGTAAGCCAAAACGAGGCCAAAAGAAGCGCCGATGAAAAGCGGATATTGCACGTGCTTGAATCGATGAAGCGCCAAGGCGAGAAGGCATGGCAGAAGCACAAGAAGCAGGAACAAGCTCAAAGAGAACGACTCAAGCGCATGCATCGAGAAAAGCATGCCACACAGTGGGCTGATAAACGGAATGCCGGATTGCGATTGCCCCATGAAGAATGAAAGAAGGAAGAATCCGCCGAACGCAAGGCCCCAAACAACCAGCGCGGATCCTAGCCCCACTAGAGGAATCATGATCGCTTTCGGGGATGATTGAAGCAAAGGGAAAGATGAGGGAAAAAGCCTCGCGATCAAATATCCGAAGGCCATCTCTGCGCCATAAATCAGCGCATATGCGGGGAAAAGACTCCATTCTCTACCGGCAGATCGCTCTTCTAGAAGCAAAAGCAACGCGCAATGCAGCATCGCATAAACGAAATAGCAAAGAAAGACGATGAACGGGTATTTCGCGTCCCGCTTTTTGGCCCACAAGTAAGCGAAGATCGCGGAGCAGGGGAAAAAGATGGAAGCAAGCGCATCGGAAGAGCCCAAGAAAAAGCAATAAGCCCCATTGGTTTTCATTCCTTCGATGCATCCAATCCAATAAGGCGTCAAGCAAAGCAAAACGGTGAAAAGCAGCCAAGAAACGACGGCAAACAAGATAACCGGAAATAATTTGCGAATACTCATGATACAAACCCTACCTGTAAATTGAATGTCCACCCTGAATCCAGGTAGTCCTCAAAATTGACTAGCATCAAATAATCAATCGCGGATGAACAATACATATTGATTGTTGAAGAGGTAGGCAAATACTGAAAGGAAGAATAATTTATTTTCGAAGTGATAGGGTTAATTATATCCATAACAAATGCATATTCTTCATTCCCGTTGTCGATTCTGAAGCTGTAATTTCCAGAAGAAGGAACCCTAATTACGAACGTGTTAGAAGATGCGAATAAAGTTGTTCCGCTGTAGTTGCCGGTATGATTAATGATGTCTGTCGAAAAGAAATCATCGGCATCTTTAGGGGATTTGAAAACAATTAGTTTAGCGCTTGATAGAGCGTTTGCGTAAGACCGCACTATTACATAATAAGTGATATTTTCTGAAAAGGTCGGTTTGCACAGGGTATTCAGTGAGAAGCCATTTCCCGAATACGTGGCGATGAAAGAGTGGTCGCTATAATCATAGATATGAATAGCGACAAGCGCCCCTCCGGTAGTCATTAAAACTGCATCGTCATAATGAGGAGAAACATTCAAAGAAAAGCCTAGGGAAATATCGTTATCAATGATATAGGGTTTCTCTAATAAATCTGTGTATGTTCCAATAGAAATATTGCTTGAAACGGGGGCACATTTAATCCTTATATCAAAAGGATAGCATTCTCCAGATTCTTGGAAGCTATACAAAACGTTATTCGCCAAAGCGACGGGATCGGAAAAGCCAGCACCCTCCATATATACGAAATCATATGTGTCAAACAGGAGGAATTCCTTGGTATTTGAAGCTTTTTTATTATAGCTGAAATGCCTGATAGCATAATTCAGATCAGCTTCGTAAGTTGTCGAAGTAGAAGAAAAAACGCTGGATCCGGTAATTGCCGTGGATTGAATTATTGCATTTGACGCGCTCGCGTAGTCGGCCCTCCATCCATATGTCGGGACGTAGTACGATCCTTCTGCCGGCGGGGTTGTTTGCGCCAAAAAGTGATTTATGAGTTCGACGGTGAGATAGTATCCATTATTATTCAGGTATGTGCGTGCAGCGGTTATAACCAGCATTTCCCATGGTCCTCTATCTTGAACGGAAAAACTGTTCTCTTGGGTTGAATTAACAAATTCTTCAACGTCTCTGGCATTAATATTCCTAGTTTTATATGCAAAACGTAGTTCATCCTCTAGAGCCGCTCTTGCTGAATCTTTTAAATGGCCAGGACAAGAATCTAAGTTCGATATATATCTTTGAACAATGCATTCTTCGGCGGTACCTCTCCAGCCTTCGCTTTCAACGAAAGAAGAAAAAGCGGCCTCCGATGAAGGATTTGCTGGATTATCAGCATTTACGGTCTTGCTGGTTGGACAGGTCATCATGCCATTAATGAAGATCGCCATCATAAGTGTTTGGATAAATGTTATCATTTTATTTCACCCCCCTTTTTTTATTATGAAACTTACAAAGAATACTTATCAAGTTTTTGAAAATAGTCCTAATAGGATTTGCTTTTATCTTGGCTGTTTATGCCGGCTTTGCTTGGTGGCTAGGGTTGCGATCCAATAATGGTCGAACCGCTTGACTCGCTGGTTAAAGGTCGATGTATCGTACCCATAGATCCGCGCCAAATCAAAATCCGGCATGTTCTTTTTCCTTTATTAAAACCCGTCTTCCCTTCATAATACCTGACTTTGGGATTTAAAGCCAAAATCTAGTGTAATGGCTGTTTGATCTTATACTTGAGATTGAACAGTTTTTTGGTTTGGGAATCCGACAAATACATATAATCGGCATTGAACTTATACATCTCGCATAGTTTGGTCACGTTCGCCGTTTTCTTGGTTAGATTGATGTTCCTGTCCTCGCCTTTGAACAATTTGAATCCCCTGATCAAATCGATCAGCTCATAAGCGGAGAAAACGTTTTTATAGACCTTTTCCTCCAAAAGCCTAAGAAGGGTGATCGCGTAATAGCAAATCAGGAAATGCCCGTAAATGGATTCCCTTTTCTGCAGATATACCGGTCTGGCGTCCAACTCCGATTTCATGATCCTGAACGTGTTCTCTATCTTCCAAAGCTGATGATAAACCCGGTATATCTCGCGCTTGGACATATTCACTTCGCTGGAAACGATGAGGTTGTATCCGGCGTATCTGAGGTCCTTGTCTATCTTTTCCTGGTTGATCAGGGCGCTTGCCTTCTTGCCGTCCCCGCCGACGAACCTGACGTATTTGGACGATTCGCCGTATTCCTCCCTCTTGGCCTCCGAATGGCATAGGCCTTTGGCCTTTTCCACCAAACGGGCAATCTCTATCTTCTTTTTGGCCGCCAAAGACGGATTATAGGTGGCCACCCGTTTCTGCTTGACGGTCACTGACGATTTCTTGCCATCGCCATTCGTGACGTTTATCGTGAAATCGTCGACGCATGATTTGATTTTGTAAAGCAGATTGCCTCTGCCGTCCCTCACTTCTTCGTATTGATCCTCCAACAATATCCAGTTCTTTTCTTTTTCCTCCAATTGGAGGACGGATTGGGAGAATATATAGCCGTCCTTATGAAGCAAAGCGTCGTAAATATTGTCCCCGCAGTTCAACCCCTTGTCCGCGACCTGGATGGTTTTGCCGTTGATATTGTTTTGTTCCTTCATCTCTTTGATCAGTTCCCTGATCTTCGGCTTTTCGGATTCGTTTCCCGGATACATCCTCATGTTTAAGGGGATGGCATCCCCATCCA
>OCTW011491309.1_pt1 | contig 15105 bp, 17 predicted proteins | sample 1539671 | NCBI WGS metagenome assembly OCTW01 (sample SAMN02144230, study PRJEB22623) | gut metagenome | biome: sheep rumen | host: Ovis aries | place: New Zealand
TTATGCCTTAAAAAATAATTATAAAAACTATCTATATTAATTTATGAAAGAAAAATAATAGTGATTAATGATTAATCACTATTATTTTATATTTTTTACTTCTTCTTTTAGTATATCATATAAGACCTTTTTATGGCCTGTTCTTGAATTTTTTAATTTAAAATGTTGAACTAATCCAAAACCTGGATATTCATTCCCTTCGATCATAACTGGGCCTTTATCAGTAAAACCTATATCCCATCCAACATATCTTACTTCTGGCACTAATAATGCAGCTTCCTTGCACATATCAAAAGCTTTTTTAACATCTTTTATACATACGTCTTTAAATTTTTTATGAGTTAATGGATGCTCTTCATAGATATTACCGTAATCATCAATTACATTACTATCTATATAACCATCTTCATTAAATGAAAAATATAAATCATGGCTACTACCAATTACTCCATCTTTTCCTTGATTAACTCTTAAAGCATTACCAACTATATATACTTTACCATTCTTTAATAAAGTCATTACTCTAAAACAATTAACAGCATTTGGATTTATTTCATTTACTTCTTTACTTTGAACTATCTCTTCTTCTACTAAGTAGAATTCTTTTTTGATAAGCTTATTATATAGTTTTAAAGCATCAAATTCACTTACATTGATTTTTTCTACTTGATATCCACCTTCACCCTTAGGGTTCTTAGCAAATATATTCTTTTTGTTCTTTATAAAAGTACAAAAATCATCAAAACTAGTTACTCTTAAATCTATATAATCCCTTTTAATATACTTATTAAATATTTTATTAAATAATATTTTATCATTAAATACTATTACATATTCTTCCTTATTTAAATAATTTACTATCTTATTAAAAGACTTTATAGTAACAAAAGTATCTTTTTCTTTAGAAGTTAAATTAATATAATCTCCTCTGAAATAATCTGTATATCCAGAGCCTCTAGTTAAAGTATTTAATATGATATCAAATTTAATAAACAATTTAGACTTACCTGTATTTTTATGAATTAAATCGACATGTTTATTATATCTATCTTTATCTAAATGTTTAAATCTATTTAATAATAAACCCATATTAATCCTCCTTATATATTATATTGTTATTGTTTCCTATATTTATTAATGTTTCAGATAATGATGAATTATTAAACTCACTTACTTTTCCTAAAGTAAGTTCATCTCCTAAAACTATTACTTCATCATCTATCTTTACTTTATCATCTATAGATATAGCCATCATATTCATTGCAATTTCTCCTATAGAATAGTATTTATTACCATTAATTAATACATATCTTTTATTCTTCCCAATACCATTACTATATCCAATAGGTAATATAGCTATCCTAGTATCTTTATCTACTTTAAATGCATTATACCCTACTGTTTCACCCTTTTTTACATCTTTTATTTGTAATATCCTTGTTACAAACTTCATTGATGGTTTAACATCAATGTTAACATTAGTAATTATTTTACTAAGATTATACTTTTTTTGATAATATTTATTTCTTATATTTCTTAATTTATTTTTTAGACCTATTTTACTTAAGAATGGACATACATTATATCCATATAATAGAATTCCACATCTAAGAGCATTAACGCATTCTATTTTTTTATGTGTTAAAAGAATTACACTACTAGAAAAATGTATCATAGGTATTTCCTTTAAATCTAATAAACTTGTTAATTCTTTAAACTTATTAACTTGTTTATCATAATATGGGTCAAATAAACCAATAGTACTAAAATGTGAATAAATACCCTCTAGAACATAATTAGATTCCTTAATAGCATTAACTGCATATACTACTTCTGCTTTATCTTTAAAACCTAATCTATTCATTCCAGTATCTATTTTTAAATGTATTTTTAATTTATAATCATGTTTTAATAATTCTTTTAAATAATCTATATCATGAACAGTTATAGTTAAATTATTATTTTTAGCAATATCTAAATCCTCGATTGATAAAGGACATAATAATAAAATTGGTATATTTTTATTATATTTTCTTATCTCTAATGCCTCATTTATATTAAATACTGCGATATAATTAAAACCATTTTCTATTATTTTATCTACTACTTTCATACCATGACCATAAGCATTACCTTTTAATACTGCGATATAATACTTATAATCTTTAAATGTATTAGTTATTACTTTTGCATTATTTCCTATATTATTTAAATCTACTATTACATTACTCTTCATTTTTCTTACCTCTTTTAAATTTAGATAAAATTCTTTTAAAGAAATCTTTTCCTAAAACTTCATCTAATAAACCTGTTTTATATGATACTAATAGGAATACTCCTATACCTGCTAAACCTATTAAGATTAATTCTCCAATTAATACAATACGATTAACCATAGTAGTAAATAAGAACATTTTAATTAGAATTATAACTATTCCCATAGGAATTATTCCTAATAATGTTTTTAATAAAGTATTTACAATAGATCTATATTTAAATTTAAATTCTTTTCTAAGAGATATAGCAACGATTAATTCAGATATAAATAATCCTATCATAGTAGCAAATAATGATCCAAGATATGGAGGAAAACCTAATTTATTTAATAATAAAATCATAGGTATATCTAATAATATATTTATTACTATACCAGTTATAGTATTAATATAAACCATTTTAAATTTCTTCATACCTTGTAATATCATATTTATTACTAATTGAAGAGAAAATAATATACTTGTTATAGTCATTACCATTAAAACATATTTGCCTTCATTAGATGTACCATAGAATATTCTATATACTTCAGAAGAATATACCATTAAAAATAAAGACATAGGTATACTAACTGCAAGTATTATGTTAATTGCTTGATTAAATTTTCTATTTAACTCTTCATAATTTTTTTCAGTATAACTTGTTACTATAAATGGAATAACACTAGTACATAAACCTGTTGCTAAAGCATTTATAATCATACATATTTTAGGAGTCCATGTTACTACTATGCTGGCAAGATATTCACTTTTAGATGCTGAATATCCTATCATATATAATCCTTTAATAATTAATTTTTGGTCTGTTATTTCATATATATTTTGTGTAACAGCTACTATTATTATTGGAATAGAATAATTAATAATTTTATTAATTATTTTTTTATCTTTTTCAGTAGCATCTTTTAAAGATGTTACTCCTTCTTTTAATTGTAATCTAGATTTAGATAATTTAATTCTAAGGAATATATATGCTGCTATTCCTCCAAGTACTGTACCAGATAAAGCAACTGATACTCCAATAGGTACACTATAATGAAGTAAATTAATAGCAACATAAGAACCTACCAATACTACAATTATTCTAACTATTTGTTCAATTAATTGACTTTGTGAAGGTGCATTTAAATATTTATTACCTTGTAGATATCCTCTAAGAACACTTAAGAAAGGAATAATTAATAAGCAGAATGATATAGTTCTAACAACTAAAACTATACTATTAACATCTGTACCATCTTTTAAATCACCCACAAAGAATAATCCTATATATTTAGCAAATATAAACATTAATAAGAAACATACTATTGCTATTAATCCTATTATTTTATTAGCTAAATTAAATGTTTTTTCTCTATCATTAAATTTCTTTAAAGCATTATATTCTGCAATGATAATAGCTACTGCCGTTGGTATACCACTAATAGATATATTTAAAAACAAATTATATACATTATATGCATATGAATATAATACCCCACCATCAGTGCCAATTATCTCATAAAATGGAATAACGTATACTGCTCCTATTATCTTAGTAATTAATATTGAAATATATGCAACAACTGTTCCTTCAACAAAACTATTTTTTCTCATATTTACCTCTAACTTAAATTATACCAAAAAAAAGATATAAAAACTAGTTTTATATCCTTTTATCTACAAACATTTGAAACATATCCACCATAATATGTAGTTCTATCATAATATGATTGATAATATCCTGGAAAATTAATATAATTTCCTGGATCTGCTGTTTCATAGTATTTATTACACCAAAGTGTAGTACCATTACATATATTTAAATGTAAATGACACCCAAAACTATTACCAGTGTTACCCATATAACCTATTACTGTATCTTTTGTTACTATATCGTCTTTTGATACATTTATTGAACTTAAATGTCCATATAATGAGGTATAGTTTTGCCCATTTATATTATGATAAATAATTACTTCATTACCATATCCTTCATCTGAATATGTAGTATATTGTACTCTACCTTCTGCTACTGCATAAATTGGTGTCCCACAACTATCACCAATATCTACACCGGCGTGTGTTCTACATGATCCTCCTACATAATCCCACCAATCTGTATACCAAGTACTCGTTAATGTCCCATGATCAGTTGGTCTCCAAAATCTTGTTCCAATTGGTAATTGTTCATTAGCACATGTTGATAATTCTTGATTTTCACCACATCCTGCATCAACATAGTATTGAATTATTGTTTTTGCTGCCTCGATTTGCTTTTCTATAGAGTCACCCTCATTATCTAATTCATCTCTTTCTAATTTAAGAGAAACTAGTTTACTTCTTAATTCATCTTGTAATACTGCTAAAGAGTCTTCTTTTTTATGCAATTCTTCTATTGTTTTTTTGTTTTCTTCAATTAAATTATGCATTTCATCAATTAGATTAGAATTATATTTACTCATTTGCTCTGTAACAGTAGCTCTATATATAAAGTCTGTTATAGATTTTGCACTGAATAAATACTCCAATAATTCTGATTCACCATTAGATATCTGATAATATCTCATAACATTTTTTATTTGGGCATCTTTTTCTTCAATTTTAATTTTTAATTCTGCTATTTTTCTACTTAAATCTGCTATATCATTCTGTGTTTGTAATATTTCTCCGTTTATTTCATCTATTCTTGCATTAGTATTTCTTTGTTCTTGTTCATTATTATTAATTTCTGATTGTTTTGCATTATATGCATTTTCTAAATCAGTACATTCTTTTTTTAAATCTCCCAATGTTTTAGCACTTACATTGATAGGAATTAAAAGTGCTATCAGTAGGACTATAAATATTTTTCTATATTTCATTATATCTTTAAGTATTTTCTTACTGCCCTGTTACTACCTATCATACCAACAACGGCACCAATTACTAATAATACTACTGATATATTAAGAACAAATGGGAATGGCTTAACTAATCTTATAAATTGTGAGAATATTTTTCCGCCTGTTTTATCATATAAGAACGAATAACCATATATTGTTACTAGTATAGGTATTATCGATCCTAATATACCAATTATTAGACCTTCTATTGCAAATGGTTGTTTAATTGAAAAGTTAGAGGCTCCAACTAATCTTTTAATTTCTATTTCTTCTTGTCTACTAAATATAGTAATTTTAATAGTATTTGTAATTAAGAATGCTGTTACTATAATTAATCCTATTACTATAACTATTAATACTTTTTTAACTATATCAAATATAGATACCATAGAATCAACCATTCCTTCACCATATTTAACGATATCTATACCTTCAATTTTCTTAATTTGTTTAGCAGTTTTTTCTATTTTATCTAAATCTTTTACTTTAATTGAATAAGTATCACTAAGCGGATTTTCATCTTCTCCCCACGATGAAATAATACTATTAAATGTTTCTGAAGATTTGCTCATTTCTTTTGCTACTTCTTTTTTACTTGTAAAAGTAATTGTATCTATATTAGATAGCTTTTTAATTTCCTTTAATATTGTTTTTTCTTCATCTTCATTAGCATTATTATTTATAAATGCTACTATTGTAAAATCATCACTAATTAATTTAGTAAAGTTTTCTACATTTAATGAACCAATTATTGCTACTGAAACTAATAATAAAGTAACAGTAATACACGAAATAGAAGCTATTGATAAGCTTAAATTTCTAAATACATTTTTAAAACCATCTCTTATATTTCTAAATAATATTCTAACATTTTTCATTCTTATCGTAAGTTCCTTTCGCATAATCTTTTTTAAGAGTACCTTTATCTAAAAGAATAACTCTCTTTTTCATTTTATTAACAACATCTCTATCATGAGTAACTACTAATACTGTAGTTCCTAAATCATTAATCACTTCAAGCACTTTCATTATTTCAAGAGATGTATCTGGATCTAAGTTTCCAGTAGGTTCATCACATATTAATAATTTTGGAGAATTAACTATAGCTCTTGCTATAGATACTCTTTGTTGTTCTCCTCCAGATAATTCGCCGGGATAACTCTTAGCTTTTTCTTTTAATCCAACTAATTCTAATGCTTTTAGAGTTTTAGCTCTTATTTCATCTTTAGGTAGTCCATACATTTCAAGAGCAAATGCAACATTTTCGTATGCAGTTAATTTAGGTAATAGTTTAAAATCTTGGAACACTATACCTAGTTTTCTTCTTAATTTATATACTTTTCTATTTCTTAATTTTCCTACATTAACCCCACCAATCATTATTTCACCTTTAGTAGGTTTTTCTTCTCTATAAAGCATTTTTATTAATGTAGATTTACCACTACCAGATGCACCTATAATGAAAGCAAAATCTCCTTTTTTTATTTCTAAATTTAAATTATATACAGCAGTTACACCTGTTTTATATACTTTTTCTACATTTGTAAATTTAATAAATTCCATGTTATTTTACTCCTTTCTTTTTATGTTTATTTTCACCATATACTTGGTATGAATCAGTTATTGTTATAAATGCTTTTGGATCTATTTCAAGAATACCCTCTCTAGTTTTATAAAATTCTAAAGTTGGTACAACAACCATTAATACTTCTTGTTTACTATTTGTATATCCTCCGATTGCATCAAGTACAGTTACTCCCTTAGATAATGTGTCAGTTAAATATTCTTTTACTTCACCAATCTTATCAGTTACAACAAAAAATGTCTTATTACTTGAAATACCAAGTACTACTTTATCTGTTAAAAAGCTAATAATGTATAAATCAATTAATGCATATAATACTATTCTATAACCTAGTATAAATCCTCCTAGTATTATGATTATTCCATTTATAAGGGCATATAAATTGCCATGAGACATTTTTATTTTTTTTGATAATATATGAACAATAGTATCTACTCCTCCAGTACTAAGACCAGATCTACTAGATAATCCATTTGCAATACCTATTAAGAATCCACCACATAAAACAACAAGCATCATATCATCAGTAGGAATATTAAGAGTAAAGTTCTTTGTTATTTCTACAAATAATGGAGCAAGTATTGATCCTACAATAGAATTAATTGTAAATCTTTTATCCATTAAAAATGCACTAAGTATTAAACTAATTATAGAAAGAACAAGAATAGTTAATGATGGTGAAAAATAATTCTTTAGAAGAATGGCAATACCTCCTGATCCTCCAAGTATTAAATTTGTTTTAACAAAGAATATATTATAAGCAAGAGCATATAATAATACACTTATAATAAGTAATATATATCTCTTTATTAAATCTTTATTTTCAACTTTATTCAATAAAGTATTAATATCTATTTTTTCTTTCATTATACAATCCCTTTCTTTAAATATTCCTCTATAAATTCGTCTATATAACCATCTAAAACTTTATTAACATCTACTTTCTCATAATCTGTTCTATGATCTTTAACTAATGTATATGGACACATAATATAGCTTCTTATTTGTGAACCAAAATTTATATCACTTTGTGTACCTAATTCTTTTTCTTTTTCTTTTCTTTTTTTCTCTTCCTCTAATTGTATTAATTTACTTTTTAATACTTTTAAAGCTAATTCTTTATTTTTTAATTGGCTTCTTTCATTTTGACAAGTAACTACTATTCCAGTAGGTAAATGAGTAATTCTAACCGCACTATCTGTTGTGTTTACTCCTTGACCTCCTGCTCCAGTTGATCTATAAACATCAATTCTAAGATCTTGCTCTTTAATTTCAACATTTATAGAATCATCAAGTTCAGGAGTAACTTCTACTGACGCAAATGAAGTATGTCTTCTTTTATTAGAGTCAAATGGAGAAATTCTTACTAAGCGATGAACTCCTCTTTCTCCTTTTAAATAACCGTATGCATTTAATCCTTTTATTAATATAGTTACTTTTTTTAAGCCGGCTTCTTCACCAGGCAATTCATCAATTACTTCTACTTTAAAATTATTTCTTTCGGCATATCTAGTATACATTCTAAGAAGCATACTAACCCAATCACAAGCTTCAGTTCCTCCTGCACCAGAATGAAGTTCTAAGAATGCATTATTAGAATCATATTCCCCAGACAATTTAGTTTCTAGCTCTAATTTATTGATATCGTTATATAACTCTTCTAGTGTATCAGATATATCAACCTTATATGATTCATCCTCATTAATTAGTTCTTTATATGTTTCTAATTCCTCTTTTATTCTTTTAATATCGAGAATAGATTTTTTTAGATCTCCTAATTTCCTAGATATATCATTAGAGTCTTCTCTACTCCAAAAATCACCAGATAATGTCTCATTTTCTAACCTTTTTATTTCTTCTTCTTTTGAATCAACGTCAAAGTAACCTCCATATTGTATCTACTTTAACTAATAATTCATCTATAAACTTATTCTCTTCCATATTATTCACCAATAAAAATTATATCATATTTTGTCAATAAAAAAAAGAGACGAATCATCTCTTTTTAAAATTCTATTAGGTCATAATTAGTAGAACCTAGTCCTAATTCTTCAGCATATTCAGTTATATGTCTTCCTAGTCTAGAATCAATTCTTTCTTTTATATCAGGTGTTCCTTCTTCATTAGTTTTCCATATAGCATCAAGGAATGCTTGATCATTAGCAACAGGATCAAGTGATGCAAATATACCTATATCATTAACAACAGGATCTCCTTGATTTGAATCACAATCACAATCTAAACTTATATTATTAGCAACAGTAATATATACTATTTGTCTATTAGTATCTTTAACATAATCACTTACTGCTTTAGCAGCTTCTGCCATAGATTCAATAAAATCTTCTTGTTTAAATTTAGTCATCCAGCATAGTGTAGGATTACTTGTTTTTCCACAGGAATGAATATATGCTTTACCATTTCTTGAAGCAAATCCTATAGATTGGTTCTTTAAGTTTGCACCAAATCCACCCATTGCATGTCCTTTACCATGTGCTAAATTTAAAAACGAATCATAATGTTCAAATCCTTTTCCAATAATATCATATTCTAAGTGTTTACCATTATTAACAGGAATTTTGAATTCTTCTTCACTATCCATTATTTCAATACCTTTACCCATATCACAAAAACCATGTTCTTTAGCAACCTCTAAGTGTTCTTTAGCATCATTTCTCTTACCTGGATAAGCAGTATTACACTCTACTATAGTACCATTTAATTTATCTACTAATGGTTTTATTAATTTAGCTTTTAAATATCCTTTAGACCCTGCTTCTCCTGTTGAAACTTTAATCCCTATATTACCTTTTAATTCTACTCCTAATTTTTCATAAATTTCTATTAGTTTTTCTGGAGTTATCTCCTTTGTAAAATATACTATACTTTTTCCCATATTCTCACCTAATTAAATTATAGCATAAAAAAAGAGACTATTGTCTCTTTAATTTAAAATGTTCTTCAACCAATTTAAGAGTCTTTTCCACAGTAGAATCACTATTTCTTTCAATATAATAGAATTCACTATTCTTTATTTCTTCACATCTTTTAATATTTAATTCTTTTAAAACTTCATTACAGTTTCTTTTAGCTTTGTTTACATCTGATGAAGAATTAATGAATAGTTTGAAACCAATATGACTTTTTCTATTAATATAATCATCAATTATATTATCATTATTCTCTCTTATTAAATATACTATTTGGTCTTGATTAGCAATTAATCTTGCTTCTTCCACTGTTAGATGAAGATCACATACTACTTTATTAGTTTTTGATAATTCAACTAGTTCATCTAAAACAAATCCTAATTGTTCTTTAGTATTATTTATTAACCAATCTATATATTCTTCTTTTGTTCTTAAGAAAAACTCATCTGCATTCTTAAACTTTTTGTTCATATATGGTTGATCTATTGGATTAGACATACTTTGATGTCTATCAAATTCTTTATCCACATCATATCTAAGAAATCCATATTTATCTGATAATACCTTAGAAATAGTAGTTTTTCCACCAGTAGCAGTTCCTGTAATAAAATAAACATTCTTAAATTGTTCTTTTTTATATATTTTTCCCATTATAATTTCCCTTTCTTAATATTTTTATTAATTAATCAAGATAAGGGTATAAAAAACCCACTAAGTATTTTTAGTGGATTAATAGATATTAGAATAATATTTATTGTAATTAGTCACACTAAAAACACAAAAATCTTGATTTATTTTTGTTCGTTCTAAGCTTAATAAAACTATTGAAAGTGTTCATAATTACAATCATATTTATCCCTCTTTCTGGCTACATATAGTAGCATAATAACATATTTTTGTCAAAAAAAAAGAGACATTTGTCTCATTTTTTATTAAGCTAATTCTACAGTAGCTCCAAGTTCTTCTAATTGTTTTTTGATATCTTCTGCTTCTTCTTTAGAAATATTTTCTTTAACAGCACCGCCGTTATCAGCTATATCTTTAGCTTCTTTTAATCCTAAACCAGTTATATCTCTGATTAATTTGATTACTGGGATTTTTTGTCCACCAGCTGAAGTTAAATTAACTGTAACTGTAGATGGTTCATCTGATCCAGCACCAGCAGCAGGAGCTGCAGCTACTGCAACAGCAGTAGGATCAATACCATATTCTTCTTTCATAGCGTCTACTAATTCTTTAATTTCTAATAAACTCATTTCGTTTAAAGCAGCGATAAAATCTTTAGCGTTTAATTTAGCCATATTATTTTCTCCTCCTATTTTCTTATTTACTTTCTTCTTTTTGTTCGCTAAGTAAATTTAAAGCGATTGATAAATCTTTGACTGTTCCAATAAGTCCAGTAGCAAGCATAGTAAGTAATCCTTCTCTTGATGGTAATTGTGATAACTTCTTGATAGTTTCAAGATCTGTTACTTCTCCATCAACGATTCCTCCCTTTATTTCAAGAGCTTTATGTTCTTTAGCAAAATCACTTAAAGTCTTGATAGGAGCAACTGAATCATCCGAATATGCCATAGCACTAGGACCTTCTAGGCAATCGTCAAGATTATAGTTTAGACCATCTAATGCTCTTTTTGCTAAAGTATTCTTCCAAACTTTATACTTAGCACCATTATCTCTAAGAGCTTTTCTAAGTTCAGCAGTTTCTTCAGCAGTAAGACCACGATAATCAAACAAGATAAATGAAGCTGATGATTTAGCAACTTCTGTAATTTCATCAATTACTGATTGCTTTGCTTCAAGTATTTTTGCGTTTGCCACTTGCTTTCCTCCTTGCTTATTTATATTAAAAAAGTCTTTGCGAAACGGCAAAGACTTATATTTTATAAGTATAAGATTTTGCCCTCGGTAAGAAATTAAGTTCATAGAACACTTACTGTCTTCGGTTCAAACTTTTTTAATAACGTAATTATTATAATAAACTAATATTAGTTTGTCAATGTATTTAGGTCAATTTTTATTCCAGGTCCCATTGTAGAAGATACTGAAACATTTTTAATAAATTGTCCTTTTACTGTAGTTGGTTTAGATTTAGTAATAACATTCATGAATGCCATTAAGTTTTCAACTAATTTAGCATTATCGAATGATACTTTACCAATGATAGCATGTACATTACCATAACTATCAGTTCTAAATTCTATTCTACCTTTTTTAACATCTTCTATTGCTTTTTTAGTATCAGTTGTTACTGTACCTGTTTTAGGATTAGGCATTAAACCTCTTGGTCCTAAAAGTTTACCTATTTTACCAAGTAATGGCATCATTTCTGGAGTAGCTATAATAACATCGAAATCTAACCAGTTTTCTTTAGCTATCTTATCGATTAATTCTTCTCCTCCTACAAATTCAGCTCCAGCTTCTTTTGAAGCTTTAACTTGTGCATCGTTCTTAGTTAATACTAATACTCTTTTAGCTTTACCAGTTCCATTTGGAAGAACTAAAGCTCCTCTAACTTGTTGATCAGTTTTTTTAGTATCTACATTTAATCTTACTGCTATTTCAACAGAACCATCAAAATTAGAAGTACTAGTCTTTTTAACTAAATCTATAGCTTCTTCTTTAGTATAAGCTTTATGCTTTTCTACTAATTCCATTGCTTTTATATATTTTTTACCTTTCTTCATATTTACCTCCTTGTGGTATTAACGATTTCTCTCCCACTTTTTTATTAATCTTTAATTTCGATACCCATGTTTTTAGCAGTACCTTCAATTATCTTCATAGCAGCATCAATGTCATATGCATTTAAATCTGGCATTTTAGTTTCTGCTATTTGACGTAATTGATCTCTAGTTATAGATCCAGCGATTGTCTTAGATCCAGTAGCTGATGCTTTTTTAACATTAGCAGCTTTCTTGATTAAGAATGCAGCTGGTGAAGTCTTAACTTTGAAATCAAATGATCTATCATCATAGATGTATACTTCTACAGGAACGATATCTCCCATTTTATCTTTTGTAGCATCATTAAATCTTGTACAAAAGTCTGGAAGAGCTATACCAAATGGTCCTAAAGCAGTTCCAACTGGTGGAGCAGCTGTAGCTTTTCCTGCAGGTATTTGAAGTTTTACCTTATTTAATAATTCCTTTGCCACGAAAAACACCTCCTATTAAATTTTTTTCGCGAGTGGTACAAATGACTATATGCCTCCCACTTCATCTATATATAAAATACATAGTTGCCAATATAATATACCATTAATTTAATGGTTTTGCAATAACTATTTATCAAGTTCTATTTGAGTTAACTCTGCTTCTACAGTAGTTTCTTGGCCAAATAAATCTATTGATAATTTAGCCATATTATTTTCTTTATCTATTTCAAGTACTTTACCAGTCATTAATTTGAATGGTCCATCGGTTAATTTAATCTTATCACCAACTTGTAAATCAACCACAACTGGTTTATCAGTAACTCCAATAGTCTTAAGAATATTATCTACTTCATGCTTATATAATGGGAATGGTTTAGCTCCTTTACCAGATGATCCAAGGAATCCTGTAACACCTGGAGTATTTCTAACCACATACCATGCTTCATCAGTCATAATCATTTCAACAAGTACATAACCAGGAAATAATTTTTTAACTTTTTCCTTTTTAACTCCATCTTTTATTTCAATTTCTGTTTTTTCAGGAACGATTACCCTAAATATATAATCTTGCATGTTCATAGATTGAATACGCATATCTAATTTTTCTTTTACTTTATTCTCATGTCCAGAATAAGTATTAACTACATACCATTGTTTTTCTTCCATGATTAAAACCACCCTTTTATAGCATCAACAATTGATTTAAAATCAATCATTTTAATTAAAACAATAATATATTGGATTAACATAAAGAATAATGCGAAGAAAACAATAGTAACTATTGTTATTAAAACATTCTTCCAAAGTTCTTTACCTTTACACCATCTTATTCTTTTAATTTCTGATTTCATATCAGAAAAGAAATCTTTAATTTTTTCCATAATTTCACCTTTATTTCAAAATAAAAAACACTTCCTCGTGCTTCTGCATATAATTTATCATATTTTATACGCATAGTCAATAGAAAAAGTGTTTTTTTTACGTTAATTTATCATATCAATGAATTCATCTAAAGAAGTTGAATCATATATATGATATCTAGGTATTTTATATTTATCATCACTTCTACTAGCTTTATAATCTCCTCCAGTAAAAGCTACCTTATATCCCATTTCTTTTAGTACACTAATTACTTTATCATTATAAACATACATAGGATAACAAAATGCATTATTTGTACCAATTTCATTTTTAGATATAGTTAAATCTTCTTTAATAGCTTCCCTTGATGAACATAATAATTTAGATCCTCTTTCTTCTGAATCACATGCTCCACCAGAATGCATATTATATGTGTGTGATTCAACATCTAAATTAGGAGAAATATAATTACTATACTTATGCCATCCTGATATTAAGAATAATGTTGCATGCATATCATATTTTTCAAGTAACGGAATTAATTTATTACCATTATCTAATCCTGTTCCCATTGCACCATCATCGATAGTAATTAATACGATTCTATTAGGAAGTTCTATTTCACCATACATCCACTTAATAAATTCATTTATAGTTAATGTTTTATAATTATTTACTTTTAGCCAATATAATTCTCTTTCAAATTCTCTAGAATCCATACAGTTACCTTCACCACATATTTCTCCTAAAGAACCATCATAGAAGAAATGATAATTTAATACTGCTATACTAGTAGCATTACCATCTTCGCTTCTCAAATTATGAGCATTATTAGTACTTATATCAATATATGATACAGGTTCACCATTTAATATCTTTTTAAATGTTTCCCCATCAGTATTTGATTCTATTTTATATACAGATATTCCATTATGAGATCCTTTTTTACAACTAGAATTATCATTTTTATAGACATAGTCACCAAAATCTTGCTCAACATATAATCCATATTCTTTTGCTTTTTTAATTACTGCATCATTTTTAGATAATATTAATATACCTCGGTTATTAATATTTATACTTCCATTTAGCCATAAATTAAAATCTTTTAGATCTATACCAAAGTTTCCATTTTCTTTTAGATATTTAAATTGTGAATCTATATTATCACTATAGTTTTCATAATATAAAATGCTCATGTAAGTCTTTTCTATTACTTTTGTAGGTGTTACTTTTGATACATCTTCCTTTTTAACACCATATAAATTATTTAATAACTTAATATAATAATAATTATCATCCTTAAGTAATACTTCATATGCTTCACCTTTATTAAGTTTTAAGTTTTCTTTTTCATTAATATATAATTTAGTATTATCTTTTAAAGTAATATTTTCTCCAACTGGAACATAGTATTCCTTAATACTAATAT
>OCTW013420899.1_pt1 | contig 15102 bp, 10 predicted proteins | sample 1539671 | NCBI WGS metagenome assembly OCTW01 (sample SAMN02144230, study PRJEB22623) | gut metagenome | biome: sheep rumen | host: Ovis aries | place: New Zealand
AGAAATGGAGGTCCCCGACCAAGTCGGGGAAGACAAGTTCAAAGTAAACGACGATTACGATTTTGATAAATGCCGCATCGCCCAGTGGCTTCGCGCCATCGACACGCTCAACCGCGAAGCCGATTTCAGCGAATTCGCCACCGATCCCGTGTTCAGGGTATTGCAAAACGAGGTGAAATTGTGTAATTTTAGTGCAGGATATATGCTCAGCAACATCATGAAAGACATAGACAAGTCGTACTGGGAATACGGTGCGGCCCGGAAAGCGAAGAAGGAAGTCGCGAGGAAAATGCTCGCGATGAATAAGCCTATTGAAGAAATCGCTGATCTTACGGAACTTCCCCAGTCAACCGTCCTCGAACTCAAGAAGGAAATCGAATCGCCGGAAACATAGTTCAAGCGTCAAACATTTCCCAAAGCAGCCCGTTCATTTTGAGCGGGCTTTTTTGTCTGCCGATTCCCCGCATCTCTCTTTTGCCATCCCCGCCCATTCGGCCTTGCTCAGGGCAGGCTCCGGCGAGATCCGTGTACATCCTTCCAGCGGATGTTCGCCTACGCGAACATGACGAAAGCCTTCCTCGTCATCCTCGACTTGGTCGGACGCTTCCTAACCCTGCCATCGCCAACTTTCTTCAACAGCCATTTTTGAGAATTGGACCTATAAAACGGCGCGTTTTGCCACTTTTATATGCCCCTGAAATCAAAAAATTGCCTCGGAGTGGCCTTTTTGAGGCATCATGTTCAGAAAAAGGGCCGAGAAACGGTCTGTTTTGGCGAAATTCTGTTAGTTTGTATGTAAAAAGTGCATATAAGAAGACATTTTTTCCCAGTTTTATAGGTACATGTCGAACGCACCGCCTTCTTGGAGACATATAAATCGCCTCAAAAACCTGGTTTTATAGGTCCGTCGGGAGACATCGGGGGTGTTAGGGGCTGCGCCCCTAGGAGAAGGGGGTGATGAAAGACACGGCTAGATGGCGGGTCGTGGCCCGCCATGACGCCGTGGCTGCAATCAGGGGGAAGGCATTCCCCCCTTTTTTAGGTAGGAAAGAGTCGCTCCTTTTGGCGAAAAACGGGGATTTTGCGGGTGGTGTGACATTCCGTGCACACCGCTTTGCCTATTATTTGAGGCATGGAGTGGAAACGTTTGTCGGTGGTACAGCGGCACAAGAGTCGCGGGATAAAGACCTGGTACCTCCGGGAAAATTCGGGCGGCGTGATTTCGTACAGGTCGCTGGGGACCACGAGCAAGAAGGTGGCGGAGGAGTGCCTGCAGAGGCTTCTGGTGCTGCGTTTCGCCATGCCCGGGGAGGTGCTGGAGGGGGTGCCCATGGAGGGTGCCGTGCGGGAGTTTCTGGAGCGTCCGGGCCTGAAAATGGGCAGCGTGGAGCAGTACCGCCGTATTCTGGAGCATTTTTCGGGGTGGTGCAAGGCCCAGCGGGTCCATGACCTGCTTTCTGTGGACGAGAGGCTTGCGCGGAAGTATTATGCGTCGCTCCGGGGAAAGTCGGCGCGGCACAAGTGTCGCGTGTGCGGGTGCTTTTTGAGCTGGGTTTACCGGGAAAATCGGGTGGAGCGGGCCCAGCCTTTCAAATTCGTGGATTTTCGGCGGGTGGCGAAGGTGGAAAGGGACGCCTGGAGTGTCGATGAGGTGGAGCGCATCGTGGAGGCGGCGCCCACCGCCGAAATGCGGATGCTGTGGGCACTGATGGCCTACGCGGGGCTTCGGGTCCACGAGGCGGCGGGGCTTAGGCAGGCCGACATTCTGGGGGACCGTTTCCAGGTTGTGGGCAAGGGCGACAAGTTCGCGGTGCTGCCCATAAACGGGCGACTCCGGCGGGAACTGGAGCGGTTCGGGAGCCTGGGGGACGGGCTGAAAATCGACAAGCAGAAGTCCATTCGTGAAATCAAGAAGGTCTGCGCGCGGCTAAAGATTGAAGGCTGGGCGTCAAACCACAAGTTCCGTCACAGTTTCGCGACGAATCTCGCGGCCAGCGGGTGCCCCGTGGCCGTGGCCATGCGGCTCTTGCGGCACAGTTCCAGCGCCATGACGCTGGACGTTTACACCCACATTGTGCCCGCCGATATGCGGGAGTGGGTGGAAAAGGTGTAAATACGACGTTTTTTTTGGGGGCGCGGGTTTTGCACCGGTTAGCTCCGGTTAGCTTCGATTAGCTCCGGGTGCAAAAAACGAGCCAAATGCGGATAAACGCGGGTAGGCTCAGACGCAAAAACTGTGCCCAAATGCGGATAAACGCGGAAGTCGGTTTTGGGGTTGATTTCGGGCTGGCTTCGGGCCTGCTTCGGGCCTGTTCCGGGCGCAAAAACCGTGCCCAAATAATGCACACAACGCGCCAATTCCTTTATTCTAAAGGGAAAATACATACAAGCTATTTTAGAAAGACGGAATGCGAGACCGCGCGTCCCGCGTTTGTCCGTGTAGATAACCTTGTGTGTAACAAGGGGAAAGACGAACTTTTGGGTGGGATGTGCCATATGTTGAGAACAGAAAGCAAGGCTGGTTATACGCTTGTTGAAGTGCTGGTGGTTGTCGCCATCTTGGGCATTCTTTCGTCTTTGGGTGTGGTCGGGCTGCAAAGTGCAGTTGCCAATACTCGTATCAAGGATGCTGCTTACAATGTAACCGCGTTTATGGAACGGACAGCTAACGAGGCCCGTCGGGTGAATGAAAAGCTATGCGTCAAGAAGATTTCTGACCAGGAATTGGTGACCTATAAGTCCGCCTGCGATGCCAGTCCTCTGGGAGCGGTCGTAGACCGGTTTAGGCTCGATGCCCCGTTGAAGTTTATTGGCAACGAGGTTACCGGTGCTGGTTTCAAGGATGAAGACGACAACAACCTTGATAACTGGTCGACCACCAGCGGCGCAGAGTTCGAACCGAAAATTGGGCTTTCCGCAGCTCCTACCGAGGGCTACTTTGCCGTGCAGTATGGTGGACGGGGTCTGTATGCGGCAGCCTTGAAGAGCAAGAAAAAGAACAATTTCGCAGCCATGATGAAATTTGACGATTCATCTTGGATGGGTCTATAGGGAATTGGGTATGAACATGCAGCAATACATGAACACCACAGGTCAAACAAGAAAAAGGGGCGTCGGCATCATGGAAGTGATGGTGGCGGCCTTGGTTCTTGGACTCCTTTTTGCGGCTGTATCGAACTTGCAGAAGGGTAACCGCGACGCCCTGCTGCGAATCCGCGGACGCGACGGTGCCACCGAAGTGGCGCAGAACATCATAGATTCTCTAAGTAGTATCGGTCTTGCAACATTGTTGGACGCCAAACTTGGCACGGATGAAAGCGGAGCCAAGAAAGACATGGAAATCAAAGACATCAAGCGTGTGTGGGTGGGACAGCCGGGTCTTGTGCCGAACAACATGGAGGTGAAGTACGACGCTAAGATAACCTTTTCCGATGACATAACTTACAGGGTTGACAATACCACGCAGTACACGCAAAATGCAGAAGAGGCGGCTAATCAAAAGGTTTCTCACGTTTACGCCAAGAAGGTTGACGTCAAAGTCAGTTGGCATTACAAGAGTACTGTCCAGTCCATCACCGTTTCGGGGGTAATCAGATGAAAAAAGGTTTTACCTCTAACGTCATTGCGAGACACAAGGTGGCGCGGCAATCACGATCCGGCTTCACTTTGATGGAACTCCTGGTCTACATGGCCATCGTGGGCATCATTGTCGTGGTGGCCGGTCAGGCTTTTTCCAATTCTACCAAGTTCCGTGTACGCACCCAGAACATGCTGAAGGCGGCCCAGGTAGCCGAAAATGTGGGCACCTATTTCAAGAGTGATGTTGCTCAGCTTGGGGCGAAAAGCTCCAAGGAGGTCAGCGGGGCATCTGCAACGTCAGACAACTTTTATGTCAGCGAAGATTCAAAAATCTACATGCACCCCGCTGATGTCGATGACCCAACCAATGTGGATTCGTCCTCATACGAAGTCACGCACAACAAGGACAACCACCAGGGTTTCGACGAATTCAAGTTCAGGCGCGTTCGCTATAACAGCAACGGTTCGTACAATGCGGTTGAAGAAATCACCTGGAGTGTGACGAACAAGGTCCTTAGCCGCTCATGCAGGACTTTGGACGAGGGAAAGGGGAAAGATGAATGTCCCACAAATAGTCCGTATACCGTTGAAATTGCCGACCATGTGGAAAGGTTTGTGGTGACTCCCGCTACGCCCAATACCGCCGTGAATGCCGTTTTGATTTTGCCCTCCACAAACGAATCTGAAAAAACATTCAGGTTGATACCTAGGTTTGGCGAGGAAAACTTCTCTTTCCTTACGGTTACCCCTAGTGGCCTTGCAACTTCCGTGAACCTTAAGGGGTTTGCCCCTAATTACGATTTCTCGGCAAACGCTCCCAAATTGGACCAAAAAAAGGCAAACCAGGTGTTTTTGACTCGCAACACCACCGATGGTGCATGGAACGAACAGTGTAAGCAGGTAAGCTTGGAACCCGATGTCGAATACGAGATTTCCTTCTCTATGCCCTATTCCGAAGACGCTAGCCGTATGTTTGTCCCTGGCAGGGACCACATGTCCGTGGGTTTCCGCTATGCAGCCGACGGGAACAAGCCCGCCTCGTTGGACGACTTTTTGTTTTTCCCGCCGACCATCAATGGAGCATCCACAGGTGAGCGCTCCATGCGGTTTACAGTGCCCGATGCTATCGAAAACGTTTGCCTTGCGTTTACCTTTGCGTCGTACTCTCCGGTTGTTGCAAACGGAACCATAAACATCAAAGATGTAGCCCTGAAAAAGATTCCCAGCGCCAACTATAGGTTCCAAAAGAACGAGGTTATCCCGATAGGGGATAAAAAGAACGTCAAGGCGATGTTACTCAATCTGACCATTGAGGTTGGTGGGGAAACAGGCGTAGATTCATTGATTATTCCCGTTCCCAGCAACGGCCCCAGGGACTAGGAGGAATTTATGTTTAGACGAGAGACAAAGAAGGGTGTTTCCTTAATTGCCGTCCTCATGTTCATGCTGATAGCGACCATTGCGGCAACAGCTACCTATAAGTGGATTACCAGCGAATCTCATTCCAGCACTAGCCGCATGTTGCAGCGAGAGGCATACCAGAGTTCTATTGCGGGTATCGAGAATGCCCGTAGCTGGATGACTTATAATGCAAACGATTTTGGGGCGTTGGTGACCCAGTATTTTCAATCTGAGAAAAAGTCTATTTTGATGACTCCTGTTTTGCAGTCTTCCTTGAATAGTAAAGGACAAAATTATAATGTTTGGCTTACTGGTGTTGAGGTGAATAGCAACGGCTTGTACAAGGTGCAATTGCTTTCTGTGGGTGAGGCTCGCGGAGGCACCAAGCACAGTGAAGTGGCTATTTTCAATGTGACGGGTCTATACCAGGTGAATGTGCCGAAGAAAAAGGCAACTTATTCTGGTACTATAGATTTTGACTACAACTATTTTGGTGGCGGAACAAAGAATGCGGGTGATTTCCATACGAAATCTATGCTTATAAATGGTAATCAGACGAAAGATGGTAACCCTGCCTATGTTGAAAAGAACCTTGTGGTGACGGGCAATTTTAAAGTTAGCGGTTCGCAGATTGTTGTTGGGGAGAATGCTTGTATTGGCGGATATTTCGATGCAAACAATGGTGTTGCTGGAGGTAATTTTTACATCGAGGGAAATGCGAAAAATTTTATAATGGTTTCAAAAACGTATAACGGGACAACATATAATGGAGTCTCTGGCGATGTCTATGTTGGTGGTGATATAGAATCGGCTAATGGAAACCAAGAATTAGGTGGTAGCCTCTATCTAGGGGGAACATGGCATACGAATCTCTCGGGATACCAAGCTGGAGTGAAGAAGAACTTGTGTTTTGGACCCCACGCTTACTTGGATCTCCCCAGCCTTTCGAAAGTCTTCTATGCGGATAGCGATGTCTGGGTTGCTAATGCCAAAGCGATAAAGAATGAAAAATCAAATTATGATAAGATTCATTTGGGAAGGGGAACAGGGTCAGATATATATTCGCCTTATGTCTATTCAACATCAGACTATACCAAGGAAGGGAGCCAAGGGGGAAAATACCGCAACTACAAGATTGCTCAAAAATGTGTTAGTGGTTACGGAGGGCTTAGTTGTAGCGACTGGAAGCATTATCCGTCGGAAAAGCTCGGTGGCGATTATCAGACAGATCGCTTTTATCTGGATAGCACCATCAAGATGGAATACAGAAAAGATGGTGGTGAGTATGCGAATTATATGTGGGATGATGGACTTGTCCACGCCGATTATGGGGGGACCACCACATATAATCCGACATACACATGGACGACATGTACATCGGAAGCAGGTACATCCGATTATGCCGGAATCATATATTTCCCCACTTGTACCCTCCATTCCTGGTTTAAATCAAGTGGAACCAGGCATAATCAGGCTATAGGTACGGATCCAAATATTGAATGCGGTCAGACGGTAAAATCAAACTGTTCTAGCATGTGGGTAGACGGCACGGGCTGCGATGGTACGTCTCACTACGTCAGGGATCCGATCATAACCGGAATAGGATCCTTTGAAGGCTTTGCTGATTCTGGCTGTGCTAAGAATATTAAGACCTTTAATTCTTCCATAGTTTCTAGCTTGAATTCTTGCTCTAGCACGGCGACAGAGCAGCAACTTTACAACGGGTACTTGGTTGTAAAGGTTACCGATGCGGGTAAAACAGATTTCTCTACCGCATTGGATGGAAAGTTTATCATCATATTCTCCAATAAGCCATCTATGCAGCAGATGCCCGCGACTACAAAAGGGTCGTATGTCTTTGTGTACTTTAAGGAAGGTGCTGGAGAAATCCTCATGGGTGATACGGCCACGCACAATTATTTCTTGTATTCTCCCAAGAACATTGATAAAATTCAAAAAGATTGGACTGGCACTGTCTACACCGCTGTGGGAACTCCGGGAAGTTCGCCAAGCTGCGCTACCGTGTCTGATTTGATTGGCGTTAAAAACATTGAATCAGATTCTAATATGCTTAAAAGCCTTGCCGGCTCTGCAATTCTCTGTGATAATGTCAGTTCCGCTTCGTGCGGAGGTGTGGTTGTCGCATCTTCTTCAAGTGGGGCTGGCGGGGGTAGCAGCTCTTCAGCAGATTTGGCATTGTCGGGTGTTGATGTCTATCACATTTCCACCGCTCCGCAACTTGGTATAACGCTGGAATCCCAGTACGAAAGCCGAACCAATAACCCGCCGGCAAATAATACGGTGAACTTGAGTCCGTCTATCCTTGTGCTGCCTCGTGTCGTATACCTACCTAGAGATCCCATAGGTAAGCTGGAAGATTACTATAACGTTATCAACCTGAATGGTGCAACAGAAGTCAAGACTCCGTCCAAGGTTAGTTGTACTCCTAGTGGAATTAGCAGCACGGGAGAACTGTACGATGGATCTCATTTGCTGACCGAGGGAATCTATACATGCACATATGCTAGCGGTAACGAAGTATATGGCGATGTTCCTTTCTTTTTGGTGGTAACGGGTACTACTGGCTCGGCGCCCACAGTTAGGTTCACAACGGATAACGCTGAAATGACATCTGGAGGTACTGTTCCCATTTACCTCAATGTTCCGCAATCTAGTCATGGGTCGATATCGGTGGACGTCATGGTGTCTTCTCTTCCGGATTCAAAGTGGTCTATCACGCCCAAGAGTGGTGTCACTCAACGTATTGGAACCTCCGGTAACGTAATATACTCTGTACAAGCTACACCAAGCAATGTGGCAAATACACAGGTTAATATTTTAGATGTGGTGACAGAATCTGGAGCAGCATCGGGAACCGTTACGCTGCAGTTGATTCCCCCTTGTGATGGTTGCAATATCGGTACTCCAAATATAGAGAACGTGTTCTTGGTTGGGTCCTCTATAATCCAACGTTCGGGAATAAAGGAATACTGCCAAAACTATCCCGACAATTGTACCTCTGAAAACAACTACGTGGCTATTGGAAATCGCCCGGATTGTGGTCCAGCGCTGTTCAGTGGTGAGTGGGTCAGGGCCGACGGTACCAACTGCTCTGTAAATGGTTCGGGCAACGCCAACAATGAATGGAAATGTGCCACGAATACATCGATAAGATTGGTTCCGAATAACCTTCCCAATGGAAATCTGTGCGAACTGATTATTCCTTCCGAGGACAATTCCATTTCTGCTCCCGAAGATGATCAAACATATACCTTGTACGCATCCCTAAAGCGAGTGCCTTACACTCTCACAGTAAATCGCGAAGGAGCCGGCAACTCGGCAACCGTCGTCAAGGTGTTTACCAGCTTGACCAACACGTTTGAAACTTCTCCGACTTACACATGCTCTGATAATCAGTGTGTTTATAACGTGTATGCGGGTGACCGTGTCAAGCTAGAATATAGTCTGTCGGGTACGGACAAGTTCTCTTACTGGCGCAGTTCCAGCCCCAACAGCCCTACTACTGAACCGGTGAAGGCAGGGGACTTTACCCTGCAACCGATAACGGCAAATAATACGGTGCTTGCCAAGTTCAACGACAAGGACAAGCACTGTTTCTATGATGACTTCATGGGCTTGCAAGCTTTCTGTAATGACAAGGAATGCATAGCGGACTGCAACACAAGTACTTGTGCTGCAAATGTCAATGCAACTGCCAATTGGCAGTTGTCGTTCCCCAATGGGAAAAAGAATTCAATGACATCGAATGTGCCTCCTATAATAGAAAATGGCGTTGTTTACAGTGATAATGACAAGAACAGCAATAACCAGAATGGTGGACAGACCCTTGTCATGAACAACAGGCAAGCAGGCAGAAACGGAGTCATGACAGCCTTGATTCAAACGAAAAACTTTAAACAGGGTGGGACTAACAACGACGGTTTGAATTCAGGATTTGTGCTACGTTCCGACGCTAGTGGCTCCAGTTACCTGATATTGAACATTTTTGGGTATGGGAATAAAGACAATGCAAGCTCGGGAACGTTATATGCCCGTCTGTGCTCTGTTTCTGGTCAGGGAACCAATAATTCTACCAAGGGCTGTGTGGAAAAGGCTCTTAGCAACCAGCAGTTGACTATTTCGCCCACCACAATGATTAAGGTCCAAATGACTCTAGGAGAAAGCTCCCTTTTAGTAAAGGGCGAAGTTAACGGCCGTGAGGGAACAACCTCCTTTGACTTGAGCGGAAATTTCGCTTTGAACGGAATGAATAATGAATATGTTGGCATGAAGGTTTCGGACAGCTACTTCAAACTATACGACATTGGCTGGGAAAGTTCATCTTTCCCCAACGAGGGCTGTTTTGAAGTGCCTACCGTCAGCTGCTCCTTCAAGGCGAATTACATTGGTGGTCTTGTTCCCATGGATTCAAATGTTACCCCGTGGGCTGCTGCATCCAGCTGGTTTACCGCTAACGGCTGCGTGCTGGACTACTCTTATAGCGGGTCGGACAATAGTACGTCGTCTACGCCGTCGGCAAGGGGCTCGTACGAGGTTGTCTCGTCAAGTCCTGCCGGCACATATCATTTCTCGGAATCGGGAACCCACGGGTTGACCGGTCCCGATACTTACAACGATGCAAAGATATCCGTCCGTTGCGATAACACTACAACAAGCCTCAATGGCAAGTCTACCAGTTGCGGAGTGTTCCAGGTTGGAGGAGTGGACAACTGTGCTGCCAATTACGAGATTTTGGCATCGACGTCAACATCTATTTCGGCAACTGCCGGCGTTGATCAAGAAATCGCTACCCCCAACGCCACGAATGGCGTAAATCTGAGAGGATCTTCGCTCAGCTTCGCCATACAAGACTTGGGCGATGACCAGACTATAACCGTTTACCTGAAAGACAAGCATGGGACATTCAGTTTGCCCAGTCATATCAGCGGGAGCGGGGTTGCCTCCTTGGATGTGACGGGCCTTTCCAATATTGAAGGCTTTGACCCCCAGAGCGTTATTGCGATTGTCATGAATGGTACGGCGAATTTCACGGTGACATCTATACAAGCTTCGTGCCCCTATGTGTTCAGTATTGAGAGCTGTCCCGTTTCGTATAATGGTACATCCTGGGTAATTAACGCGACATTTAATAACGTGTCGGGTGCCTTAGCGAATGGCTGCAATGTGTCCGCCGATAACGGCATTATCGGACTTACGAACGTTTCTTGCACTAACAGTGGTTTTTCCATTCCCGACGACCAGTTCTATGAGAGACTGAATTCCGGTACTGGTACGAAAACGAAGTTTACCTTTACGGTAAGTGCGAAAAACTTGGATGGAGTGGATGTTCCGTCCTGCGTGTCTGAAGTGGAATATGAGCAGAATGCCATTACCTGTACAGTTGCCGATATCGTACAAGGCCAGGCTCTGCCATCGGTGAATTTCAGCATATCCAATTGCCCCGACGGTGGTTGCCCCTACACTGTTAAGTTTGGCAGCGATAAGAGCGGTACAGGTACGTATAAATCGGGGACAGCGTCCTGGACGGCCCCTGATGTCAGTACCACATCTATGACTTCAGGAACCTATACGATTGAGTCTATGGGCAAAACGCAAACCTGCTCCTTTGAGGTGAATGCAAAACAAGAGGCCGAAGCAACGTGTACGGTGACCGACGGAGTCGTTTCTGGCACAATCACCAGTGCCAATTATGGTAATCCCATTTCTATAAGCGTCGCTGTGTCCGACTATATGGGTAATATTCTCGGTATTACCCAGGTTGAACCCAATACGACTTATTCCAACTATTCCTACAATCTCACGGACAAAAACTTGACTCCTGGCAAGGCGTACGTAGTTACGCTGGCGTTTAATGGAGAAACGGAAAATTGTGGATCATACACACCGCCGTTGGCCGCATTGTCGCTTTCTGGCTGTCCGACATCATTGTCTGCTGCGTCAACGACCTTTACCCCGGTGGTTGCAGGTTGCAACGGAACTCCTGCTTGTCATTGGAGTATAGACAACAGTGCGACTGTTCCAGATGCATACAATGGTGCTGTTACCATATCTAATGCGACTGAGGGGAAAACCTATAGGTTAACCCTTACCCGTGGAACAAGTAGCACTGAAACCAATTACGCTACGACATATTGTGATATAACGTATCCCACGTCAACGCCTTCGTTCAGCGTTCAGTGTAACAGCGGAACGGGGAATACTATTACGGTAGATGATGTTCCTGAAAATAGTACTGTGGAGGTGACGCCTTATAATGTGGAGGGCTGTGGTAGTGCTGACTGTTCCTATGATATTACGCAAAATGGGACGTCTGTTTATTCTGGTGTACAGACGGGATATACCGGCGGGAAGGTCGAATTTACGGGAACATCTGGTAACAATGTGCCCTATGTGCTTACTATAAATGGTCCTACCGGCACTACGCCGCAAACTTGCACATTTAATGTGACGTATACTTCGGGAGGTTCCGGCGATGTATGTGGCTGTGCTTCAACTTGTGGTACTGATTGTGAAAATATGAGGCTCACCACATACTCGAACAATCAAAATGGAGAAGGAATGTATTGCATTTTTGTGGATGACGGAAACATAAAAATCAGAAAAGGGACTGGTACATATTGTACGGCAAAGATAAATGGAACGACTTTTACAAACCAAATCAGTGAAACTAATTTGAATAGCATTGCCTCTGCTAACAGTGATGGGGGCTATTACATCTATATCGGAAATGGACCTGGGGCTGTAAATAATACCGACTATTGTGATTTTATGCTAGGGTCTCATACCTCGCAAATAAACCCTTGTGCCCCGGATGTCAAGCCTGTTCTTGAATCATGTCCAGTTTCGGCAACTGAGATTGCTCCGAATGCTCCTGTCGTTATAACGCCAAGTACAACAACGTGCAATACGAAAAAAGGCTGTACCTACACAATCGGTGGAGATTATTCCACATCAGGAACATTCCGTTCGGGAACGATACAATTTACTGATAACGGAGCAAACGATGGTGATGAGAAAGCTTACACGTTAACGTTGTCCGTTGATGGAAAGGGTTCTTCAGAACCTTGCGCGATTGGAATAAAGTACAGTTCAAATGCAAATGTTAAAATAACAGATGTAGATCAACCACATGATGTGAAATGTGGAAAGTCTATAGAGATTTCTGTACCCGCAGCCCAATGGAACAGAACGAAACTGAAATGTTCTGGGTACTTTGATAAAACAGTTGGAGGCACTTTTGTAGATCATAATACTGGCGACGTGGTTGTGGATGCTTGCGCCAATTATGGGAATGGATCCCCATTCACATGTACCAAAACCTTCACAACAGAGTGTTCTACAAATACACTGAGTTGTCGAGTGATACGCCAGTAAAATTGATTTCCAAAGCCCCCCCCCCAGGGGAGCCTTTCCTTTACCAGCTACAAGTAAAGCCCCAGGACACACCGTCCGGGGCGAGTGCCGATGAAAGGGGAGGACTACCGGTTGCTAGGAGATTCCTTGGCTTTCTCCGCTGCGATTTTTCGGGCTTTTTCGATTAGGTCGGCTGGCGCACCAAGTGACTCTAAAATATCTATTCCCTCAGCACGACCTTCTGCTAACCCTTCGGCACGGGCGTGCTTCTTTTCTACGTACATTTCGTATAGTCGGTCGCTCATGTTCATTGCCTCGCTTACCAGGAACTCTTCGGTAAATATACTCAATTTGGCCTTCTCCTGCAAGCGAGCGAACAGCGAACCTTCGGGCACGGGAACGGGGTTTTCGTTATTCAGGCCGTCGATTACCCGGAGCCACTGGGCCAGCATGCTGTTGTCGGAACTGTAGCCGCCCTTCAGGAACTTGGGTATTTCCACAAGGGTGATGGTCTGCTTCTTGAAGAACTCGTCGTTCTCCTGGTTCTTGAGCCGGATACTGTGCCGGTAGTTCCTGGATTCGGGGAACCCGTCGAACATCTGGAGGCTGATGAGGTTCAGGTTCCTTAGCCAGTAGCTTTCGCCGTGGGTCTTGCTTGCCACGGTATGCTTCGCGACATAGTACACGAGCCTGTCGCTGTAGGTGTCGTCTTCCTTGTGCTGGACTTCTAGCACGATGCGCTCCAGGTATTCGTTTTCGACCACCACGTCCGAGATGACGCTTTTGCTCAGGGCCCCTTCTACCGCCGTATTTACGAAGGTGAGTTTGTCTATGCAGTCGCCGCCATCCAGCTTGAGTATGGCGTTGAGGAAGCTTGCCGTGAACTCCATGTTTTCGGGGGTGCCGAATAGGAGCTTGAATATGGTGTCGTTGTAGATGTAGGCGAATCTGTAGCGCTTGCGGTATTTTGCGATGCAGGCGGCGGTGTCGCCTCCGGTCTTGTGGGTCTCGCTGATGTCGTGCAGCATTTCGGCATATTGTTCTTTGGTCATTGCGTATTTCTCTTTTTTCCGGGAACGCGCCCGAATCGCAGACAGGGAAAGGCCCCGTCTGTGTATAAGACGCTTTTTTGAGGCAAAATATGCCTGAAAAATTTGTTTACGTGCGGATTTTACAAGTGAAGGGAGATCCCCGCCTGCGCGGGGATGACAAAGAGGGTGTGCGGGGATGACAAGGAAGGAGCGCGGGGATGACGAGGAAGGTTTTCGTCATGTTCGCGTAGGCGAACATCCGCTGGAAGGATGTACACGGATCCTCGTCGGAGCCTGCCCTGAGCAAGGCCGAATGGGTGGGGATGACGAAGAGAGCGCGAGGATGACGATGGTGGTTACTTGTTCGCAAGCGCGGCAAGCATCGCCTTCGCCTCGGCAATCTTTTCGGGAGAAACACCCAGTTTCTCGAAGACACTGATGGCGTTGGACTCGCCTTTCTTCATAAAGTGCTCGCCGAAGGTTTCGTAACCCTTGTTTGCAATGGCTTCCGGACTATCCATCTTGATTACCTCGCTCTTGTAGGGCCACTTCCAAAAGAAATACGAAAGCGACTGTTTGATAAAATCCTTCCCCTCATCGGTATTCTGCATCTTGAGCAGGTACTTCGCCGCCTCACGAAAGGACACGGAGAACTTCTCCATGTCCCAAATATACTTCATTGCAGTAAGAGCGACAAGGGTAATGGGCGAAAGAGACTTCAATTCCGCGTCGTCGATGGCGTGCCCCACATCCAAGAATTCCACCTTGAAAGGAAATCCGATGTCGTGGTAATATTCGGGATAGTTCGGAAACCGCGTTTCGCTGAGCGGATCCCAGCCATCCTCTCCGTTATAGACGATGAACGCCACCACGGGCACGTCCTTTCCGCGCTCCAGGAACAGGTGGTGATAATACTCCGAAATCTGGAGAAACACATTGTCCCTGTTGGTGGACTTGTGCTCGGCGATGATTCCCACGTAGAGCCCGGTGACGCCGCCGTCCTTGAGATTCGCCTCGAAAACGAGGTCCGCGGAGCCTGCATGCTTGTCACTGGAAAGGTTTTCGCTCGATCCTCGCAAACTTGCAAGGTCGATGGTGTCTAGAAATGCCTTGAGCGAGGGATTGTGACGCGAAAACAGCGTCAGGAGTTCCACCATGCGGGAGGGCTTCGCAAAGGCAAACCTGAAATATCTGTCGTGAACGAAATTGCTCTTGTCATCTTTCACGGAGTCCACAATCACGTTGAATTCGTGAGCGATATCGCGGATATCCGACTCTACAAAGTTTTCATTTTCTGTCATTTTATTCCGTTTTATAGCGGGAACGCGCCCGTATCGCGGACAGGGAAGGACCCTATCTGCTATATAGACGCTTTTTTGAGACGAAATATGCCTAAGAATTTTGTTTACAATGCAGTTTTTACAGATGCAAGGAGATCCCCGCCTTCGCGGGGATGACAAGGAAGGAGCGCGGGGATGACGAAGAAGGCTTTCGTCATGTTCGCGTAGGCGAACATCCGCTGGAAGGATGTACACGGACCTCGCCGGAGCCTGCCCTGCTTGTGCTGAGCAAAGCCGAAGCAAGCAAGGCCGAATGGGCGGGGATGACAATGGAAGGAGGATGACGATGGTAGGGATAGGAGGTGCCCGGTCAGATGCGAATGAGGCGAACGATATGCAAAAACTTGTTTTTGTATATCTGAGCCGAAGAGCATCGC
>OCTW013386652.1_pt1 | contig 15099 bp, 8 predicted proteins | sample 1539671 | NCBI WGS metagenome assembly OCTW01 (sample SAMN02144230, study PRJEB22623) | gut metagenome | biome: sheep rumen | host: Ovis aries | place: New Zealand
AGTTCGGCAGTATGCTGGATGAAGGCCTCGGGCAGGAAATCGTCCAGGGGAAGGCCCTTGAGGAAGATGTCGGAGTCGGCAACATCCCGTCCGAGAACGGCACGCTGATAGAGCTTGGCAACGGTAGCCTTGGCCAGCAGGTCGTCAGGGTGGGTAAGCAGATGAAGGGCTTGCACCAGCAAGGTGACGGCAGCAGAGGCATCCAGACGGAACGCCTCGTCGCTGACGATGGGAATGTCGGGGAGATGGAGTGCGAAGTACTCGGCAATGACGGGGATATTCCTGTTGGTACGCACCAGGATGGCGATGTCGGAGAGCGGTGTGCCTTGCTCCTGCAGTCTGCTGACGGTATCGGCAACGAGTTGGAGCGTCTGCTCCTGGTAGTCGTCGTCGGGCAGCAGGTGCACGCTGATGTTCCCCACGGGCTCGGCTCCTGTGCGCCATTGCTGGGCGACGTCGGCATACGCATGGCGCAGTTGCTCGGCACCGGCAGGATTCTTTTCAAGCTGTTGCTCGTATTCTTGTCGGGCTGCTTCGGTGAAAAAGGCGTTGTTGAAGGCAATGATGTTCCGCTCCGAGCGATAGTTGGTGCTCAGCGGCTTCACCTCCATGCGCGCCTCGGCATGGCTGAACTGCTGGTCGATGGCGTTGAGCAGTCGCCAGTCGCCGGAACGCCAGCGGTAGATGCTCTGCTTGACATCGCCGACAATGAGGTTCTCGGTGTCGCGGTGGCTCATGCACTCTTCGAGCAGCACCTTGAAGTTTTGCCATTGCACCGTGCTCGTGTCCTGGAACTCGTCAATCATGACATGCTCCAGCTGCGTGCCGATCTTCTCGAAGATAAACGGCGAGTCGCTGTCGCTGATGAGGGCGTGGAGCAGCTGCTGGGTGTCGCTGAGCAGGAAGCGGTTGGACTCGTCGTTGAGCTCGCGGACCTTCTGCTCGATACTACCCAGCAGTCGTAGCTGGCTGAGGTGGCGCAGCGTGAGGTCGGCAGACTGATAGAGCCGATACTGGCGAGGACGCTCTTCTATGGCGTTCCTAAGCAAGGGTATCAGCGATTCTTCTGCCAGCATATAAATGGCTTCTGCCTGCGGGTGCTTCTTGGAGGCCCATTTAGAGGGGTCGCCCACAGCATCCAGGGCACGCTTTCCCACGATGCCTTCGTCCATCTGTCCGTTTTTCAGCTTGAGGAAAAAACTGGCAATACCGGACTTGCCAAAGGGCAGGTCGTCGATGGTCAGTTGCTCTGCTTCCAAGGTGTCAAAGAACGTGTCCGCATATTCCTTCATGCGCTCCTGACTATCCTTGCGAATCTCGCGGAGCTGCTTGGTATAGGCCTCTATGAACCCGGGCTCGTTGATTATCTGCTTCAGGGACTTGCTCTCCGTCTTGTAATAGTCGCGGAAGATGGTCTTGCCGAACTGCTTCACCTGTCCGATGACGTTCCAGGAACGGTCGTCGCTAATCTTCTCCATGATGTAGCTCAGCAGCCATTGCAGCATGACGTCGGTGTGCGTCAGCGAGTCAATCATCAGGTCGACGGCCTGTTCTTCCACCTGACTGTCGTTCAGACTGATGCGCAGGTTGGCCGTCAAGTCCAGTTCGCGTGCCAGATTGCGCAGCACACTCTGGAAAAAGGAGTCGATGGTCTCCACGCGGAAGTAGTTGTAGTTGTGCAGCAGCAGGTGCAGGGCTTCGCCAGCGCGCTGGCAGACGACTTCGGGTGTGAACCCCGTGTCGTCAACGATGCGCTGCAGGTAGTTGTCGCTGTCAGGCAAACGGTGGGCAATGCCGTACAACTGGCTGAGGATGCGCATCTTCATCTCCTCGGTGGCCTTGTTGGTAAAGGTGACGGCCAGAATGTTGCGGAAACTCGTCGGGTTCTGGACGAGCAGCTTGATATATTCTACGGCCAAGGTGAAGGTCTTGCCGGAACCTGCGCTGGCCTTGTAAACGGTGAGTGGCTTTACCATCTGCGGAACAGTTCAAAGGTGAATTTTATCTCGAAGCTATTGTAGCGAGTATTCAGGAAACTGGCAAAGATGCCCGTGGAGAAATAACTGCACTTGAAACCATAGCCAAGCTCAAAATAGGGTCGTGTGCGCTCAATGCCCAGGGCGCTGAAGTAGAGACGCTCAGACTCCAGGAAGCGACCGACCCACGGCAACCACGACAGCGCCAGCAGGGGCGAGTCGTAGGAGACATGCCCGCGGATATAGTAGTTGGACTCGTTGTACCAACGGCTATCCACCAGCTGGAACTGGCCGGTCCAGTTGTCGTCCCAGCCCGTGGGCAGGTTGTTGTCGAAGAAGTTCTCGTAGTCCACGAAGTAGTCGGTGTTGCGATTGGTATAGAAACCGGCACCCACACGAAGATTCAGCACTTGCATCTGCTTGACGTTATGCTTGTAGGAGGCGTCGAACTCCCAGCGCTCATACTGCAGATTGGAGCCCAGCAATTTCATGATACTCCGCTCGTAGTTGGCCGTCAGCATCGGGCCACGCGATAGCCAGGGCATGAGATGAATGCTGAGATAAGGAGCAAAACTGCGATACTTGTCCCGCAAGCCCGCCTTGTGGAACAGCTCATCATAGGCCGTGGCGCTGCGAAGGTGATAGTTGAAACCGGTCGTCAGCTGTATCCAATCGAAAATGCCGATGTTGTTGTAGAGCTTGAAGTATTCGTCGCGGAACTCGGGCATGGGGATGCTGTCGCCGCCAATCCTGCTCTTGAAGGTATCTGACAGCGCACCGTTGGAAGTGTGGTTGCCATTACCCCAGACAAAAGCGACGTGACCATTGCGCTTGGGATTGTAGTACATGTAGACAGGGACGGTATAGTAGAAGCGGCGCAGCTTGGTCACATAGCCGAAGTTGGGCTCTATCGTCAGATAGCGATGGTCGTTCCACTTGTACTTGAAGAACATCTTCAACTTATACGACAGTCCCTTGGAACTACTGTAACTCATATAGAAGGGGTTGAACAGCGGCGAAATGCCTATAGAGGCCCGACCGGAATAGAGGCTATTGCTGTTGGCAAGATAATCGCCGACATCGTACCAGAAGAAGTCTTTGACTTTACGGGCGAACCCCACCTTGTTCGTGCTGTCTTTTTCTTCTTCCTGCTGCAATATTTCGTTCTTTTCCTTGTAGCGGAGATAGATGCTGTCCTGCTGGGGCGTCAGAGGGAAGGGCCGCAAGCTGTCTATGAGCATTTGGTTCACCTGGTCGCGAATGGAGTCGGGGAGCGTCTTGGGCTGGTTGTAGACGGCGGTAAAGTCGCCCTGAATCTTGTTAAACAAGAATTTGAACTGCGTCTCGGTATAGCTGCTCGACGGAATACCGTAGACACTCGTAGTATCCATCGTTCTCAAGGTCTTGAACTTCATCATGTCGAAATAGCCCTTGTAGGCAATGGTGTCAATGCGACCCGTCCTGAAGTCAATGACGGCACGCCCCTCAACCAACTGGGTATTTCTGACGCGTGGCTTGAAGGTGACAACGGCTTTATTGTGGTTTCCGTAGGTCGCCTTGTACTTGTAGTATCGACGGTTGGAGCGATGGAAGGGCGACAGCAGACGGTCGCCATAGATCTGCTCGCCATAAATGTTGGGTGACATCGACTCAAAAAGAGCCGGCATGGGTCGGCGGTAATGGGGAATGGTGCCGGACTTGATCTGAGGCACATAATGATAGTTGTAAGGACCGTCATAATATAGCTTGCCGTAGGCTTCACCGATGAATTCCTTGTCGCCATAGGCTATGCTGTACATCGTAGGCACCATCCATAGCAGCACGTTGCGACGCTTGGAGTAGATGGTGAATAAGGCGTAGACGTTATCGTTGGAACTTTTGAAATCCTTCTCTATCAGGTTATGGAACGACCAGACGCGATTCATCAGTATCGAGTCGCGGTAGTCGCGGGCAAAACAAATGCCAGGTATGAGAATCATCATACCCAGCATCAGTAGGTTTATCTGGAGCTTCTCTTTCACGCCCCCAAAATTACGAAATAATTTCGAGGCCGCAAAATTTTAGCCCAAATATTTCATCAGAATGCGTGCATTACCAGAATCGCGGAGCTTGGCAATGCTCTTCTCACGAATCTGACGGACACGCTCGCGGGTCAGTCCCAGCTGGTCGCCAATCTCCTCAAGACCCTTCTCGTGGCAACCTATACCAAAACATTCGCGAATGATGGTAATCTCCCTGTCTTTCAGGACTTTCTGAAGCACGGTGTTCAACTCCTGGGCCATAGACTCATGGTCGACGTGGCGGTCGGTACGAGAGTCGTCGCCGCTGGCCATCACGTCCAGCATACAGTTGTCCTCGCCGTCCTGAAAAGGAGCGTCGATGGAGACGTGGTGGCTGTCAGCCTGCATGGACTGGGCAATCTTCTCCTCGTCCATGTTGGTGGCATCGCTCAGCTCAGAAACAGAGGGATGGCGCTGGAACTCCTGCTCGAAGCGGTTGATTTCGTGGCTAATCTTGTTCAGGCTGCCCACTTGGTTCAGGGGCAGACGCACAATGCGGCTCTGCTCGGCAATAGCCTGCAGGATGCTCTGGCGAATCCACCAGACGGCATAGGAAATGAACTTGAAGCCACGAGTCTCGTCAAACTTCTGAGCGGCCTTGATCAGGCCAATGTTACCCTCGTCAATCAAGTCAGTCAGCGTCAGTCCCTGATGCTGGTACTGCTTGGCGACGGATACCACGAATCGCAGGTTGGCAGTTACCAACTTGTCCTTGGCGCGCTCGCCTTCAGGACCGCCCTTGCGAATCTTCTGAGCCAGCTCGATTTCTTCGTCGATGCTGATCAGCGGTGCACGACCGATTTCCACCAGATACTTATCCAGTGCCTCACTTGAGCGATTCGTAATACTCTTCTGAATCTTTAATTGTCTCATTCTTTACTCCTTAAATTCTTGCTAACTGTTTGGTAGTCAGCTGTATGTGTAAATTGTTACTTTTAAAAGCGGTGCAAAGTTACGAAAAATACCGATACGTTGTTCTCCGTACGCCTGATATTTTTCCTTAAAAAAGCTTAATTGCCTGCCGCAGGCTTGTTCTGCGGCTTCCCTTTGCGGTGGTGGCGCTTGTTGTGTTGCGACTTGGCATTCTGTACCTTGTTTTGCTGTGATTTGCCGTGCTGGGGCTTGCCGTTGCGCTTGCGACCACCGCGACCTCGGGAATTCTTGCGAGGGGCATCCGTCTTGTAGACTGGACCGTCGCCCAAGCCCTCGGGCAGGGCGTTTTTCTGGATGTCACGCTCCAGGAAGCGCTCGATGTCGGCAAAGTAGCGCATGTCCTGCTCGCTGACAAAGGTAATGGCTACACCGTCGCGCTGGGCACGGGCTGTACGGCCAATGCGGTGCACATAGTCCTCGGCATCGTGGGGAACGTCGTAGTTGATAACACAGAGGATGTCGTCAATGTCGATACCGCGGGAAACGATATCCGTAGCCACGAGCACGTCGACCTGTCCGGCCTTGAAACGATACATCACATCGTCGCGCTCTGCCTGCGAAAGGTCGCTGTGCATGGGAGCGCAGTTGATGTTCATGCGCTTCAGTTCACGGGTAATGTCCTTGACCTTGTCCTTTTTGCCTGAGAAGATGATGACTCGCTGCAGCTCACCGGCCTTGAACAAGTGGCGGATGATGCCCAGCTTTTGCGGCTCGTAGCAGACATAGGCCGACTGTTGTATCTTCTCGGCAGGCTTCGAAACGGCAATCTTCACCTCGACAGGATTATATAATAAGGTACGCGCGAGCTGCTGTATCTTATCGGGCATCGTGGCAGAGAACATGATGGTCTGGTGATCCTTGGGCAACAGCTTGGCAATGCTGAGGATGTCGTCTGAGAATCCCATGTCGAGCATGCGGTCGGCCTCGTCGAGCACGAAGAACGAGAGGCGCGAGAGGTCGACATGTCCCATGCGGATATGGCTGAGCAGTCGTCCCGGGGTGGCGATAATCACGTCGGCACCCATCTTCAGACCTTTCATTTCCTGGTCAAAGCGCGAGCCGTCATTGCCTCCGTAAACAGGCACGCTGGAGATGCCGTCCAGATAGTAGCCGAAGCCCTGCATGGCCTGGTCAATCTGCTGTGCCAGCTCGCGGGTGGGCGACATTACGATGCAGTTGACGGCATCCTTGGGGAATCCACCGTCGTCGAGCATGGAGAGGATGGGCAACAGATAGGCAGCGGTCTTGCCCGTTCCTGTCTGTGCTACGCCAATGAGGTCGCGTCCGTCCAGAATCTCGGGAATGCAGCGCTCCTGTATAGGTGTCATCTCCTCGAAGTGCATGTCGTAGAGCGCATCAAGGATGTTGTCGTTCAAATATGTTTCTTCAAATGTCATCTGTTTCTTTTTACCTTATATTTCTTTCTTTATATGTGTCTCCTTTAGTTCGGAGCTTGTTTGTAACAGTAGTACGCAATGAAGGCGTACAGGATGTTGGGAATCCATGCTGCCAGGATAGGTGGCGTGTCGGCATTGATGGCGAAGGTGGCACTTACCGTCTGCAGCAGGATGTAGGTGAACGACAGCGCCAGGCCGATTCCCAGATAGAGTCCCATGCCGCCTTTACGCTTGCGCGACGACAGCGAGACACCGATGATGGTGAGGATGAACGAGGCGAAGCTGGATGCGATACGCTTGTGGTATTCCACTTCGTACTGCACCACGTTCTTCGAACCGCGCTGCTGCTGCTTGGAGATGTAACGCTTCAGCTCAGGTGACGTGAAGGTCTCCTGCTGGCCTTTCGAGAAGACAAGGTCGGTGGGTTCCATCTGTATCAGGGTGTCCAGCTCGTAGCCGCTGGAAATATGTTCGCGCATGCCTTTCAGGGTGCGTATCTTCCAGTTGCGGGCCTTCCAATGGTAGCGCGCATCGCTGATGGTGTCGTATTGAATGATACTGGCATTCAGCTGACTGACCATTTTCTTGTCCTCGAACTTATAGAGCGCAAAGCCGTAGCCCGTCTTGCGAAGGTCGTCGTACTGCGATATGTAGGCCACAACACCCTTGTCGACCATGAGCTGGATGTTGCTCGCCGAGGTGTTCTTCTTGTTGTTCTTGTAAAGCGACTCGAAATCATGGCGCACCACCGTACCCTTGGGAATGACGAAGGAACCCAAGTAGAAGTTGAGCAGGGCGATGAGCGCTGCCGAGATGAGGTAGGGGCGCATGAGTCGCTTGAAACTCATGCCTGATGCCAGCATGGCGATGATTTCGGAGTTGCTGGCCAGCTTCGACGTAAAGAAGATGACGGCAATGAATACGAAGAGCGGCGAGAAGAGGTTGGCGAAGTAGGGCACGAAGTTGGCGTAGTAGTCGAAGACAATGGCGCGCAACGGTGCATTGTGAGTGGCAAACTTGGCCAGGTTCTCGTTGACGTCGAAGACGATGCTGACGGAGATGATGAGGATGATGGAATAGACGTAGGTACCGATGAACTTGTTGATGATGTACCAGTCCATGCGCTTGATCCATTGTAGCTTGTCCTTTGTACTTTGAACTGCAGGAAGAACGCGACGGCGCATGGCGTCGTAGAACTTAAAGGCTTTCCTTCTGATAGTTCTCAAAGTAATCATAAAGTTCAATGTTCTTTGTTCAAAGTCATCTTCTGCGTCCTAAGTTGTCAATGACGGAGCGCTTCCATTGTACGAAGTCACCCTGCTCGATGTGTTGGCGGGCATCAGTAACCAGTCGGAGATAGAAGGCCAGATTGTGGATAGAGGCAATCTGCATGGCCAGCAGCTCCTGCGACTTAAAGAGGTGGTGCAGGTAGGCCTTGGTATGGATGCGGTCGACGTCGCAGCCCTCGGGGTCGATGGGTGTGAAGTCGTCCTGCCACTTTTGGTTGCGCATGTTCATCGTTCCTTCGTAGGTGAACAGCATGGCGTTACGGCCATTGCGGGTCGGCATGACGCAGTCGAACATATCGACACCGCGCTCGATAGCCTCCAGGATGTTTTGGGGCGTGCCGACACCCATCAGATAGCGGGGGCGGTCTTTGGGCAGGATGGCGTTGACCACCTCAATCATGTCGTACATCACCTCGGTAGGCTCGCCGACTGCCAGTCCGCCGATAGATGCTCCACCACCGTCGTTCAGCCGACTCAGCACGTCGCAGACATGCTTGGCTGCATCTTCTCGCAGGTCTTTATAGGTACAGCCCTGTACGATGGGGAACAGCGTCTGGTTGTAGCCGTACAGCGGCTCGGTCTCGTTGAAGCGCTTGACGCAGCGTTCCAGCCAGCGCTGAGTCAGTCCTAATGACTTCTTGGCATACTGGTAGTCGCTCTCTCCGGGAGGACACTCGTCGAGCGCCATCATGATGTCGGCACCGATGATGCGTTCGGTGTCCATGACGTTCTCGGGTGTGAAGATGTGCTTTGAGCCGTCGATGTGCGAACGGAACTCGCAGCCCTCTTCCTTCAGCTTGCGGATGCCTGTCAGCGAGAACACCTGGAAGCCTCCGGAGTCCGTCAGGATAGGACGGTCCCACGTGTTGAACTTGTGCAGTCCGCCGGCCTTGCGCAGGATGTCGAGCCCTGGGCGCAGGTAGAGGTGATAGGTGTTGCCCAGGATAATTTGAGCCTTCACCTGCTCGCGCAGTTCGGAGAAGTGGACACCCTTCACCGTACCGCAGGTTCCGACGGGCATAAAGATGGGGGTCTTGATGGGTCCGTGGTCTGTGGTGATGAGTCCTGTGCGGGCATCACTGGCCGAGTCGGTATGTTGTACTTCGAACGTCATTTCTTGTCTTCTTTCTCTTCTTCGGGGATGGTGAAGTCCAGCGGGTGCTCGACGATTTCGTCCGTCAGCGCGAAGTTCCACACGTCCTGAACGTTCTCCACATAGTGGAAGGTGACGCCCTTGAGGTACATGTCGGGAATCTCGTTGATGTCCTTCTCGTTCTCGCGACACATGACGATGTCGGTGATGCCGGCACGCTTGGCTGCGAGAATCTTTTCCTTGATGCCGCCAACGGGCAGCACCTTGCCGCGCAGGGTGATTTCTCCTGTCATGGCGGTGTTCTTGCGCACCTTGCGCTGGGTTAGGGCCGAAGCGATGGAAGTAGCGATGGTAATACCTGCCGACGGACCGTCCTTGGGCGTGGCACCCTCTGGCACGTGGATGTGGATGTTCCAATGGTCGAAGATGCGATAGTCGACGCCTAACTTGTCGACGTGAGCCTTGACGTATTCGAGGGCAATGACGGCCGACTCCTTCATGACGTCGCCCAGGTTGCCCGTGAGCGTCAGCTTGGCACCCTTGCCTTTCGACAGGGAGGTCTCGATGAAGAGAATCTCACCGCCGACGCTGGTCCACGCCAGTCCGGTGACAACACCAGCATAGCTATTGCCCTGATAGATGTCGCGGTAGAAGGGGGGCTTGCCCAGCAGGTCCTCGATTTCCGTAGGCGTAATCTTTTCGTAGGGCAATTCGCCTTTCTCTGCCTTCTTATAGGCCATCTTGCGCAGGGCCTTGTTGATTTGTTTCTCCAGTTGGCGCACGCCGCTTTCACGAGTGTATTGCTCGATAATCTTCTCGATGGCAGCTTTGTTGAACGTCAGTTTCTTGTCCACCAGACCCGTATTCTCCTTTTCCTTGGGAATGAGGTGGCGCTTGGCAATCTCGAGCTTCTCTTCCGTGATATAGCCGCTGACCTCAATGATTTCCATACGGTCGAGTAGGGGGCGGGGAATGGTACCGAGGTTGTTGGCGGTAGCGATGAACATCACCTTCGACAGGTCGTAGTCAACGTCCAAATAGTTGTCGTGGAAGGCGTTGTTCTGCTCGGGGTCCAGCACTTCGAGCAACGCACTGGCGGGGTCGCCGTTGTGCGTATTCTGTGTCACCTTGTCTATCTCGTCGAGGATGAAGACGGGGTTGCTGGAACCTGCCTTCTGAATGTTCTTGATGATTCGGCCGGGCATGGCACCGATGTAGGTGCGGCGATGGCCGCGAATCTCGGCCTCGTCGTGCAGACCGCCTAACGATACGCGAACGTACTTGCGCTTCAGGGCGTCGGCAATCGACTTGCCCAACGAGGTCTTGCCGACACCCGGAGGACCATAGAGACACAGAATGGGGCTCTTCAGGTCGCCGCGAAGTGACAGTACTGCAATGTATTCCAAGATGCGCTCCTTGACCTTCTCCATGCCGTAGTGGTCGCGGTCCAGAATCTTCTGTGCCCGCTGCAGGTTCAGGTCGTCCTTGGTGTATTCGCCCCAAGGCAGTCCCACCAGCGTCTGCAGGTAGGTCAGCTGCACGTTGAAGTCGGGCGAGTTCTGGTTGACCTGGTCCAGTTTCTCTACCTCTTTATAGAAATACTTCTCGATGTCCTCGGGCCATTTCTTCGTCTTGGCCTTCTCGAGCAGTTCCTTCTTCTCGGGGGTGCTCTCGTTGCCCATCTCTGCCTGCAGGTTCTTGATCTGCTGCTGCAGGAAGTAGTGGCGCTGCTGCTCGTCAATATCGTCGCGCGTCTTGTTGCGGATGTCCAGCTTCAGCGTCTGCAGGTTGACTTCGCGATTGACGATGCGCAGGGCATTGAACAAACGCTCCTTCAGACTGTCCATCGTCAGCAGTGCCATCTTCTCCTTAACCGAGAACGGCATGTTGGAGCAGATGAAGTTCAGCGCCATGATATTGTTGGTGACGCTACGGATGGCAAAAGCAGCCTCGTCGGGAATTTCGTCGCTCATCTGGATGTATTCGCCAGCCTGCTTGCGCAGGTCTTCAATGGCCGTGCTGAACTCCATGTCGCGCTTGTCGGGCTCCAGTTCGGGCACGGGTACCGCCTGTCCCATGAGGTACGGCGTGTACTTCGTCAAGCCCATCAGTCTGAGACGGCCCAGCCCTTGCACAATGGCGGTAATGTTGCCGTTGGGCAGCGTCAGCGTCTTCAGCACCTTGGCATAGACACCCACGTCGTGCAGGTCGGCACGGATGGGGGCTTCCACCTCGGGGTCGCGCTGGCACACCACGCCGATGACCACATCCTTCTTCTCAGCCTTGCGGATGAGCGCCATGCTCGTGTCGCGGCCAATGAGGATGGGCGATACTACACCTGGAAACAGCACCAAGTTGCGAACGGCCAGAATGGGCAGCTCGTCGGGCATTTCCATATTCGTCAGGTCGCTGTAATTGCCCTCAACGTCGGCAATCATTGAGAACGGCCTGTTCTTATTATCCATATACATTGTTATCTTCTCTTCCATAATGAGGTGCAAAGATACACATTTTCCGTCACATGGCAAAATAATAGCACAATCTTTTATCTTTATTTATAAATAGGTGTAGTCAGGCCTGCTCAAACGACGAGGACTATCCTCACTCCCCGTCCGGACTATTCGGACTCCTTGTCCGGACTATTCTCACTCCCCGTCCGGACTATTCGGACTGACTCTGTGAATAGTGCTCAAATGATAAAAAAAGTAAAAAAACATCGCTTGACAATACATATTCAAAGATAAATGACTAACTTTGCAAAAATAGTAGAACACTAATCTTAAAACTTTAAACGAACATTATGGAAAACAATCAGCTCATTGCTCAGTGCGAAGCACGTGCAAAGGAATGGCTTTCTCCGGCCTTTGACGAGGAGACACGCAAGGAAGTACAGGCTATGTTGGACAACCCCGACAAGACCGCTCTGGTAGATGCCTTCTATCAGGACCTCGAGTTCGGTACGGGTGGTCTGCGCGGCATCATGGGTGCCGGTACCAACCGCATGAACAAGTACATCGTGGGTATGGCTACACAGGGTTTTGCCAACTATATCCTGAAGGCTTTCCCCGGCAAGCAGTGCTCGGTGGTAGTAGGCCATGACTGCCGCAACAACGGACGCATGTTCGCAGAGTCTGTTGCCGACATCTTCTCGGCCAACGGCATCAAGGTCTATCTGTTTGAAAGCCTGCGTCCTACACCTGAGATTTCGTACGCCATCCGTCACCTGGGTTGCCAGGCTGGTGTCAACGTCACCGCTTCTCACAACCCCCGCGAATATAACGGCTACAAGGCTTACTGGGACGACGGTGCACAGGTGCTCACTCCGCACGACAAGGGCATCATCGACGAGGTGAACAAGGTGAAGATTGACGACGTGAAGTGGACGGCCAACAAGGAGCTTATCATCCCCATTGGCGGTGAGATGGACTGGGACTACATCCAGGCTGTCAAGGAGGCTATGGTCGACCAGGATGTCATCCTGCGCCAGAAGGACCTCAACATCGTTTACTCGCCCATGCACGGCACAGGACGCGTCATCATTCCTATGGCCCTGCGCTCATGGGGATTCCAGAACATCCACGTTGTGCCCGAGCAGATGATTATCGACGGCAACTTCCCGACCGTCGTCAGCCCCAACCCCGAGAATGCCGAGGCTATGACGCTGGGTATGAAACTGGGTACCAAGCTCAATGCCGACCTGGTAATTGCCTCCGACCCCGATGCCGACCGTCTGGCCATCGTCTGCCGCAACGCCAAGGGCGAGTGGGAGATCCTGAACGGTAACCAGACCTGCATGATGTTCTCTTGGTACATCATCGCCAACAAGAAGAAGCTCGGTCAGCTGAAGGGCAACGAGTTCCTCGTAAAGACCATCGTGACCACCGAGGTTATCGCAGAGATTGCCAAGAAGAACAACGTAGAGTACATGGACTGCTACACGGGCTTCAAGTGGATTGCCAACGAGATTCGCGTCAACGAGGGCAAGAAGAAGTACATCGGCGGTGGTGAGGAGTCGTTCGGATTCCTGCCTTACGACAAGGTAAGGGATAAGGACTCCCCCGCATCTATCTGTCTGATTTGTGAGATTGCAGCATGGGCTCGCGACAACGGTATGACGCTGTACGACCTGCTGATGAACATCTACAAGGAGTACGGTTTCTCGAAGGAAGTAACCATCAACGTGGTTCGTCCGGGTAAGAGCGGTGCCGACGAGATCAAGCAGATGATGACCGACTTCCGCAACAACCCGCCGAAGGAGCTCGGTGGCTCTAAGATCTGTCTGTGGAAGGACTATCAGACGCTGGAGTGGTGCGACGCCAATGGCAACAAGGGCAAGCTCGATATGCCTGCTACCAGCAACGTGCTGCAGTGGTTCTGCGAGGATGGTACCAAGGTCAGTGTACGTCCCTCTGGTACAGAGCCCAAGATTAAGTTCTACACCGAGGTGAAGGATCCTTCTTTCAAGGGTGCTGCCGACTACGAGCGTTGCCTGAAGGACGCTGATGTTAAGATTGCAGCCCTCAAGAAGAGCTTGAATCTGGATTAATCGTCAGAAACGACATCAAAAAGTGTCCGGAGACTCATCGTGAGTTTCCGGACAATTTTCTTTCATTCAAATTATAGTCCTGCCTTCTGTAGTTCGGTGCCCATCTGCTCTGCCAGCTCGCGGGCTTTCTCGCCTGCTACCTCGGCAAAGTCCTCGCCGTTGGAGGCAAAGATAATGCCGCGCGAGGAGTTCACCAGCAGACCGCAATCCTTGTTCATGCCGTATTTGCACACCTCTTCCAGCGAACCGCCCTGGGCTCCCACACCAGGCACTAACAAGAAGTGGTCGGGCACCACCTTGCGGATATCCTCGAACATTTTGCCCTGTGTGGCACCAACGACATACATCATGTTGTCCTTTGTGCCCCATTGCTGCGAAACGCGAAGCACCTTCTCAAAGAGCCGCTCAGGTTCTCCTCCTTGGAAGGGGGCGGGGGAGGTCGTGAGTTGGAAGTCCTGACTACCTTTGTTAGAGGTCAGCGCCAGTAGCACCACCCATTTGTCCTTATAACTGAGGAACGGCGTTACGCTGTCTTCGCCCATATAAGGAGCAACGGTCAATGCATCCACCTGCGTGTCGCCCTCGAAGAAACTACGGGCATACATCGCACTCGTGTTGCCAATGTCGCCTCGCTTGGCGTCGGCTATGATAAAGTGGTCGGGGTAGTTCTCGCGCAGATAGGCCACCGTCTCCTCGTAAGCCGCAACGCCCATCGAACCTAATGACTCGTAGAACGCCAGGTTGGGCTTATAGGCTACGCAGTAAGGGGCCGTGGCGTCAATAATGGCCTGGTTGAAAGCCATGATAGCCAGTGAATCGTCATATTCCTCGCCGTCCTCCAGCTCCTCCTTGCAGGCCTTGATGATACACTGCGGAATCTTCTTGATGTCGGGGTCCAACCCCACACACAGGAACGTCCGCTTCTCACGAATATGTTCTATTAATTCTTTTCGTGTCATGAAATGCTTCTCTTTATAAATAAGATGATAAATCTAGATAAGAAAAAGACGATTAACCATACAAGCCAATAAAGCCAAAAGCCGTGTTCTCGGAACTCTCCGGCGATTGCCACAGCAATAAATATAGACAGAAAGTCAGGCCATTGTTTCTTGATGGTAGTCCACGACCATTCTTTTTTAACTTCTTTCCAAAATCCCATAATTATAAATTATAATTCCGTTTCTTTCATTCGTTCTGCATTCTCGGCCACGGTCAGCGCATCAATCATGGGCTGGATGTCGCCTCCGAGGAAGCCTTGCAGGTCGTGCGTGGTATAACCGATGCGATGGTCTGTCACACGGCCCTGTGGGAAATTGTAGGTACGAATTTTGGCTGAGCGGTCACCCGTTGACACCAGACTCTTGCGACGGCTGGCAATGTCGTCCATGTACTTCTGATGCTCCTTGTCATATATAAAGGTATAGAGACGACTCAAGGCGCGCTCCTTGTTCTTGGGCTGGTCACGTGTCTCGGTACACTCGATGAGGATTTCCTCCGTCTCGCCCGTATTGGGATTCTTCCACATATAGCGCAGACGAACACCCGATTCCACCTTGTTCACATTCTGGCCACCAGCACCCGAACTGCGGAAGGTATCCCACTTGATGTCTCCCTCGTTGACGTGTACCTCAAACTTATCAGCTTCAGGCAGCACGGCAACGGTAGCTGCCGAGGTGTGCATTCGGCCCTGGGTCTCCGTAGCAGGAACACGCTGTACGCGGTGAACGCCGCTCTCGTACTTCAGCGTACCATAGACATCAGCACCTGAGACGGCAAAGTCTATCTCCTTGAATCCGCCTACAGCA
>OCTW011596567.1_pt1 | contig 15098 bp, 13 predicted proteins | sample 1539671 | NCBI WGS metagenome assembly OCTW01 (sample SAMN02144230, study PRJEB22623) | gut metagenome | biome: sheep rumen | host: Ovis aries | place: New Zealand
AATATTATTGATTCCGCTGTTGCTGAAGTTGGAGATCGGGAAATCGATCACGCGGAATCTGCCGAGGAAGGAGAAGGCGCCGATCGGACGGTAGTCCTGCATGCCTTCCACCTTGTGCTCGGGTGAAGACGTTACGATACCAAATGCTTTAGCCATTGTTTCCTCCTTGTGAATAAAAAACATTGCAGCGGCAATATTTTTTTAATCCTGCTTCACTTTACATCCTCTGCCTGCAGCAGGATCTCCTTGCTGTCGGCGCTGCCGACGACGGCTCCTGCGGCGATATTGACGTCGTCCGCGACCAGTGCTCTGGTGACGACGGCGCCGTCGCCGACGGTGACGCCGGGCATCAGGACGGAATCAATGATCTGCGCGCCGCTTCCGACCGTCGCGCCGGTGAAGATCACGGAGTTCTTGATCTTGCCGTCCACACGGCAGCCCTGCGTGATGTAGGCGCGGTCGATATCGGCGTTGGGGCCGATGTAGGCGGGCAGACCCAGCAGGCCGGAGGAATCCTCGGTGTAGATCTTCCAGGTGGGGTCGTCCAGGTTCAGCTCGCAGTTCTCGTCGAGCAGGTCCATGTTGGCCTCCCAGAGGGAGTCGATCGTGCCGACATCCTTCCAGTAGCCCTCGAACTTGAAGGCGACCAGCTTGTCGCCGCTGCCCAGGAGGGTGGGGATGATATTCTTGCCGAAATCGTGCTCGGAATCCGGATCATCCATATCCTTGACCAGGAGCTCGCGGAGCCTGGGCCAGGAGAAAATGTAGATGCCCATGGAAGCCAGGGTGCTGCGGGGATGCGCGGGCTTCTCCTCGAAGTCGACGATGTTGTCGTCGTCATCGGTGATCATGATGCCGAAACGGCTCGCCTCCTCCATGGGGACGGGCATGACCGCGATGGTGGCCGCCGCGCCTTTTTCCTTGTGGCAGTCAAGCATCTTGTCGTAGTTCATCTTGTAAATATGGTCGCCGGAGAGGACAAGGAGGTATTCCGGATTGTAGCTGTCAATGAAGTCGATGTTCTGGGAGATCGCGTCTGCGGTTCCGCGGAACACTTCGAGGCCGGAGTCGGCCTTTTCACGGGGAGTGAGGACAAAGACGCCGCTGTCCTTGGTATCAAGGCCCCACAGGCCGCCTTTCGCGACATAGCTGTTCAGAAGTACGGATTCGTACTGGGTAAGGACGCCTACCACGTCCACGCCGCTGTTGGCGCAGTTGCTCAGGGGGAAATCGACGATACGGTATTTGCCGCCGTATGCCACTGCCGGCTTCGCCACCTTGTTGGTGAGATCATGCAGACGACTTCCCCGGCCGCCGGCCAGGATCATTGCTAACATTTCAGTTTGTTTCATGATAAGTCCTCTCTTTCCTGATTAAAGAACTGCTGCACGGGTGTACATATATAACATTGCACAGTGCAGCAGATCCTGAGTTGCATTTGGAACCCGGGATTTCTTAAAGATGATACCCGACCGGCTCCGGATGCGGCCTGTGACAGCCGCGGGTTCCGCGTCCTTCGCATGCGCCCGGACGCGGCCAGAAACTATTAACATATTGTACAGGATTTGGAGCACAAAGTAAATGATTCAGGGAAGTTTGCATAAAAAACATGCAGAATAATCTGCGGTCTCCCGCCGGGCCGGCAGACGGTTTACAAACAATTTACATGTTTTTTACAGTATGTGCACAAATGCGGCCGGAATGAATTTCAGGGTAAATTGTCAGCTGTCGGATCACCCTGCCGGAGCCGGGAGGCGGAAAACGGAGATGATCGCATTTTTGAGCCCGCAGACCCCGGAGAGGAGGCTGCGGCGCCTGCGCGGACCTTCGGAGTCCCCTCGGAAATCGGCATTTATATTGTAGGGATTCTATGATATGATGTACATGCTCAGGCCCGTCTGTGCAGAAGCGGAAAGCTGCCGGACGAGGGATCGCTGAGCATTTGATGATTGGAAAAGCGCAAGGAGGCTGAGCATGCGCCATTGTATCTATTGCGGAATGCCCATTGACGAGGATGACCGGTTCTGTGTCCGGTGCGGAAAGGAACAGCCGGCGGCCCCGGCGGATGCAGAACAGCCGGCGGCAGCTGCCCGAAGCGCCGCGGCAGTTAAGGCCGGCAGGCCGACCGGAAAAACAGAAGCGGCGGGGCGCACTGCGGCCGGAGCAGCTTCCGGAAGGACAGCGCCCGGAGGCGCCGCGGCAGCGGAAAGCCGTCATAGGTATGACCGGAGATCCGACGGAGAGAAAAAGATCGTCATCGCCCTGGCCCTGCTGTGCCTGGTCCTGGCCGGTGTTATGGGGGCCCTCCTGCTGGTCCCCCGCAAAAACGCGGACCGTGAAAATGCGGCAGACGCGGCGGCACCGGCGCCTTCCGTGACAGAGGTCTCTGAGGCGGAGAAAGAAGCAGAGGCCGCTGCGGAAGAAGCCCGCAAGGCCGAGGAGGAAGCTGCCCGCAAGGCGGAAGAGGAAGCGGCCCGCAAGGCGGAGGAAGAGGCTGCCCGCAAAGCGGAAGAGGAAGCCGCCCGCAAGGCGGAGGAAGAGGCTGCCCGCAAAGCGGAAGAGGAAGCGGCCCGCAAGGCGGAGGAAGAGGCTGCCCGCAAGGCGGAAGAAGAAGCTGCCCGCAAGGCGGAAGAGGAAGCCGCCCGCAAGGCCCAGGAGGAAGCTGCCGCCGCAGCCGCGGCCCAGCGGCCGGCCCCGACAGACAGCTCCTACATCCTGCCGGAAAGCAGCAGCCGCAATTATTCCTACGAGGAGCTGAACCAGCTGGACGACAATACCCTGCAGATGGCCATCAATGAGATCTATGCCCGCCACGGGCGCAGGTTCTCCACCCCTTCCCTGCAGGAATATTTTGACAACAAGACCTGGTACAACGGCACGATCGCGCCGGAGGCCTTCGACGGGAATGAGGGCGCTTATTTCAATGCTTATGAGAGTGCCAACCGGGAACTCATGGCCAAAATCCGCGACCAGCGGGCCGCGGCTGCAGCCGCAGCGGCTCAGCCCGCACCGGCCCAGCCGGCAGCACCCGCGCAATGACAGATAAGGAGAAGAATGGAAGACAGGAGCAGAGAAGCCCTGAAGAAAGGGCCGGACTCGACGACATCCGCCGGCGGTGCACTGCCGGAGCAGAAAAATGAAGGAAGCGGAGCGGAAGGGCAGAAGACCGGAAAACCGAAGGCCGGAACCGTCCGGATCCTGATCGCCGTCTGTGTGGTCTGCGCAGCCGGCTTCCTCTACTGGTGGAACCAGCCCGCCCAGCGCCTGGACCGCGCCCTGAAAAAGGCGGACAGCCTCATGCAGGAGGAGAGCTATGAAGCCGCAGCTGCCCGTTATACCGAGGCCGCGACGATCGAGCCGGAAAACACCCGCGCCCAGGAGGGCCTTCTGGAGGCCCTGACCGGACAGGCGGACGCACTGGCCCGGGAGACGGATATCCCGGCCCGCGCGCAGGCATGCGATCTCTACAGCCGGATCCTGCTGCAGTGCAGGTCCATGAAGGACGGCTCATATGAAGACCCGGACCATCTGGATCAGGTCCGGACACAGACCCGGGAAAAGCTGGATCAGCTTCGCGCACAGATAGCAGAGGAATATGACCGGGTGGAGACCGTCACCCAGACGGACGACCGGTCCGGGAAGGCGGTCCTGCCGGACGGGACAGAGAAGCCTTACACATGGCACTACGATCTGGTGCAGATCTCCGACGAATACTATCCTTACCGGGATGCGCTCAACGAGGTGCTTGCCAGGGAGCGTGACGCCTTTTTCGCGGACACAGAGGGGACCCTCGCGGGGGCTGCAGCCGGCGGGTCCGCGGAAGGGGACTACCGCGATTATGTCGGTGTCTCCGGCATCTACTCAGGACAGGGCCTGCTGAACATCCGGATGGCGGAGGTCAGGGTCCTGGGCCGGACCCGGGTCAACATCTACCGCGGCCGGACCTACCGGCTCTCTGACGCTTCCCAGGTCACCCTGGCTGACCTGGTCGACAGGACGGACAGCGGCCTGCGGCGGCTGGTTAAACGCAGGGTGCGGGACTGGCTCTCGACGGAAGGCTACCGGGACATCTCCCGGTCCGCCATCGAAGAATACGCGGAGGAGACCGATCCCGGGGACTTCAAGTTCAGCCTGCGCGATGACGGTACCGTCTGTGTGGTGATCGACCAGGAGGTTCCTTTTTTCGCGACAGGGACCGAGATCCTGGAGATCCCTCTGGAGTAGGGAGCGGGGTTCACGAAAATGCCGCGAAAAACGCCCCGGATTTCGTGGCGGTCTGAACAGCAGCCGGCATTCGGAAAAACACCGTAAATTAGTGTAAAAAGATTTGCCAGCACAGGGCGAATCTGGTAACATGGGGTTTTCAAAGAGGCAGTACATTCATCTGCGGCAGGTCTTTCCTGCACGCAGCGCCAAGGGACCTGCAGGATAAAAGGACTGAAGGAACCTAAGAGAAAAGGAGATACAGCAATGGCAGATCTGGAAAAAATCCTCAGGGAAGTCAGCTACCCCGGCAGGGGCATCACGATCGGCAGGAGCGCGGACGGCCAAAAGGCCGTCATCGCCTACTTCATCATGGGCAGGAGCGCCAACAGCCGCAACAGAGTCTTCGTCGAGGACGGCGCGGGCATCCGCACGCAGGCCTTCGACCCCTCCAAAATGGAGGATCCCAGCCTCATCATCTACGCGCCGGTGCGCGTGCTGGGCAACAAGACCATCGTCACCAACGGTGACCAGACCGATACCATCTATGACGGACTGGATCGCCAGATGACCTTCGAGCAGTCCCTGCGCACACGTGAATTTGAGCCGGACGCTCCCAACTACACACCCAGGATCTCCGGTGTCCTCCATGTCGAGGGCGGCAACTACAATTTTGCCATGTCCATCCTCAAATCGGATGACGGCGATCCCGCATCCTGCCTGCGCCAGACCTTTGCCTATGAGAAACCCAGGGCGGGCCAGGGCCGGTTTATTTCCACCTACCAGGGCGACGGAAATCCCCTGCCTTCCTTTGCCGGTGAGCCCGTCAAACTCGATTTTGACGACGCCTTCACCGCGGACATCGACACCTTCGGAAGCCGGATCTGGGCAGCCCTCAACGAGGACAACAAGGTCTCCCTCTTTGTCCGCTTCATCGATATCGAGTCCGGCGAGACGCAGAGCCGCATCTTCAACAAGAACCAGTGAGAAAGCCGGACCGGCACCTGTCCGGACAGGCGCCGCAAGGTATTATCTGATATAGCGATGTGAACGGCCGGCAGCCGGTCCGCCCGCCCTGCCGCAGATCAGATGCGGCCGTCGCACAGAAGCTGAAAAGGAGAAACGAGAGAATTATGAAAGAACTGCAGCTGAAATACGGATGTAATCCCAACCAGAAGCCTTCCAGAGTTTATATGGAGGACGGCACCGAGCTTCCCATCACGGTCCTGAACGGAAAGCCCGGCTACATCAACCTGCTGGATGCCCTCAACGGCTACCAGCTTGTCAAAGAGCTCAAGGCGGCGACCGGCAAGCCCGCGGCGACCTCCTTCAAGCATGTCTCCCCCGCCGGCGCAGCGATCGGCCTGCCCCTCTCCGAGGTGGAGAGAAAGATCTACTGGGTCGAGGACGCGGGTGAGCTCACCCCCCTGGCCAGCGCCTATGCGCGCGCCCGCGGCGCGGACAGAATGTCCAGCTTCGGCGATTTTATCTCCCTGTCCGACAAGTGCGACGCCTGCACGGCCAGCCTGATCAAGCCCGAGGTCTCCGACGGCATCATCGCGCCCGCCTATGACGACGACGCGCTGGAGATCCTCAAGTCCAAGAAAAAGGGCAACTACTGCATCCTGCAGATGGATCCCGACTACAGGCCCGCACCCGTCGAGAAGAAGCAGGTCTACGGGATCACCTTTGAGCAGGGCCGCAACGAGCTCGTCGTGGACGATGCCCTGTTCGCCAATATCGTGACTAAGAACAAAGAACTTCCCGCCGCGGCCCGCGACGACATGGCCATCGCCATGATCACCCTCAAGTACACCCAGTCCAATTCGGTCTGCTTCGTCAAGGGCGGTCAGGCCATCGGCATCGGCGCCGGCCAGCAGTCCCGCATCCACTGCACGCGTCTGGCAGGCCAGAAGGCCGACAACTGGTATCTGCGCCAGTGCCCCAAGGTCCTCAACCTTCCCTTCAAGGATGGCGTCCGCCGCGCGGACCGCGACAATGCCATCGACCTCTACATCGGCGAGGAGTACATGGATGTCCTCGACGACGGCAAGTGGGAGGCCCTCTTCACCGAGAAGCCAGAGGTTTTCACCACAGAGGAAAAGAAGGCCTGGCTGGCGGGCAACACCGATGTGACCCTGGGCTCCGACGCCTTCTTCCCCTTCGGTGACAACATCGAGCGCGCCTACAGGAGCGGCGTCAAATATGTCGCCCAGCCCGGCGGCTCCATCCGCGACGACAACGTCATCGCAGCCTGTGATGCCCACGACATGGTCATGTGCTTCACCGGCATCCGCCTCTTCCATCATTAAAGCCATTAAAGCGGAACAGGGCAGAGCGCGCGGGAAGCGCGAAGCTGCCCGCAGTCTGGTTTATGCCGGAAGGGACCGGTTTTTTGACACAGGAGTAAAAATATGCGTATCGGAACCGGATATGATGTGCACAGGCTGGTCGAGGGCCGGAAGCTGATCCTGGGCGGCGTGGACATTCCATATGAGAAAGGCCTTCTGGGCCACTCGGACGCGGACGTCCTGGTCCATGCCGTCATGGACGCCCTCCTGGGCGCAGCGGCGCTCGGGGACATCGGCCTGCACTTCCCGGACAATGACCCCGCCTACAGCGGCGCGGACTCCCTGCAGCTGGCGGAGCGCGTCTCGGACCTTTTGGCGGAGAACGGATATCTCATCGAAAACGTCGACGCGACCGTCATCGCCCAGGCACCGAAACTCCGCCCTTATATTGACCGGATGCGTCAAAACATCGCGGACGCCCTGGGCCTGGACCTCAGCCAGGTCAGCGTCAAGGCGACGACCGAAGAGCACCTGGGCTTTACCGGCCGGGGAGAGGGCATTTCCGCCCAGGCAGCGGCCCTCATCTCATCGCCGCGCGACCTCATGTCCAGCGCGGTCGGTCCTGCGGGAGGCGCGGGAGGACCCGGCTGTGCCGGATGCCCCGGCTGCCCTGCTTCAGCGCAGTGACAGCAGGCGGGGACGATCACAGACGTTTTTTCAGGAAACTGTTTTCAGTGTGCAGCTGTTCGTGATCCGGACAGCTGCACCCTTGTACGTTATTTCAATTGTTGAAAGAGGGAATGTGAAAATGCCGCGGCCCCGCAGCGAGCGGCCTTGCACAGCACCCTTCTTTGTCGTTAAAGAGGGACTGTAAATGATCAGAATTTACAACACAATGTCGAAACGCAAGGAGGACTTCGAGCCGCTCCACGAGGGGAAGGTCGGGATGTATGTCTGCGGCCCCACCGTCTACAACCTGATCCACATCGGGAACGCGCGGCCCATGATCGTCTTTGACACCGTCCGCCGCTATTTTGAATACCGCGGCTACGAGGTGAACTTTGTCTCCAACTTCACGGATGTGGATGACAAGATTATCAACAAGGCCAACGAAGAGGGCGTGGACGCCTCCGTCATCTCCGAGCGCTACATCGAGGAATGCAAAAAAGACATGGCGGCCATGAACATCCGGCCCGCCACGACCCACCCCCAGGCGACCAAAGAGATCGGCGGCATGATCGCCATGATCCAGAAGCTCATTGACACAGGATTCGCCTATGTCGCCAAGGATGGCACCGTCTACTACCGCACACGCAGGTTCAAGGACTACGGCAAGCTGTCCCACAAGGACCTCGACAACATGCAGACCGGCCTGCGCATGCTGGCGGTCACCGGCGAGGACCAGAAGGAGGATCCGCTGGATTTCGTCCTCTGGAAGCCGAAAAAGGAAGGGGAGCCCTACTGGGAGTCCCCCTGGTGCCAGGGCCGTCCCGGCTGGCACATCGAGTGCTCCGTCATGAGCAAGGAATACATCGGCGATACGATCGACATCCACGCGGGCGGCGAGGACCTGGTCTTCCCCCACCACGAGAATGAGATCGCCCAGTCCGAGGCGGCAAACTGCTGCACCTTCGCGCGCTACTGGATGCACAACGCCTTCCTCAACATCGACAACCGCAAGATGTCCAAGTCCCTCGGCAACTTCTTTACCGTGCGCGACATCCTGGACCAGTACGACGGACAGGTCCTGCGCTACTTCATGCTCTCTGTCCACTACAGAAGCCCGCTCAACTTCAGCCGCGAGCTCATGGAGGCGGCGAAGACCTCCTACGAGCGCATCGTCAACTGCGCCGAGAACCTCCGCTTCCTCCTGGAGAAGGCGGACGGGGCCGCAGCCATGACAGAGACGGAGACCGGCCTGCTCCCGGAGGCGGATGCCTTCCGGACCCAGTTCGAGACCGCCATGGACGACGATTTCAACACGGCCGACGGCATTGCTGCCGTCTTTGAACTGGTCAAGTGGATCAACAGCCATGTGGATGAGAACTCCACGGGGGCCTTCCTTCAGAAGCTCTACGACGAACTGCAGAGTCTGGCGGATGTCTGCGGCCTGCTCCTGCAGCGCGACAAGGACCTCGATGAGGATCTGGCCGCTTATGTCGAGGCCCAGATCGCCGCGCGCCAGGCGGCCCGCAAGGCCCGCGATTTCGCGAAGGCCGACGCCATCCGCGACGAGCTCAAGGCCAGGGGCATCATCCTGGAGGACACCCGCGAGGGCGTCAAGTGGAAAAAGGCCTGATCTTCTGACAGCTGACAGGTCAGCGTAAACCGAAGGCCGGAGAACCGGGCTGAAAAATAAAAGGAGCTCCGCGCAGATTCTCAGCTGCGGGGCAGGAGGACAAGTATTTGTCGGACCATTTCAACAGAGAATCCGGAGAGGGCGTCGGCGACCGTGCGCCCTCTTTCGTGACTGAACAGATGCGGCAGGAGGATCTGCCGGAGACATGGCAGGAACCGGGGCCGGACCGGCCCGACGTAGATCCTGCGCTTTTCGCGCTGGAGGGCATCAAGGCTGATCTGCGGACCTTTTCCCCGCTGGCCCTGGCCTTTCTGGGGGATGCGGTCTACTCACTGATCATCCGGACCAGCGTCGTCTCACAGGGCAACCGGCAGGCAGAAAAGCTCCACAATGAGACGACCCGGCTCGTGCGGGCGCAGAAACAGGCGGCCATCGGCCGGGCGGTCTATGACCTGCTGACCCCGGAGGAGCAGAAGGTCTACAGGAGGGGAAAAAATTCCCGCCCCATGCACCACGCGAAGGGGGCCTCGCTGGAGGACTACCTGCAGGCGACGGCCCTGGAGGCCCTGTGCGGCTGGCTCTATCTGCAGGGCAGGACGGGCCGGCTGATGGAAATCCTGCGGACCGGGATGGAGCTCACCCGGCGGAGAAACGGCGAGCTCCTGCTGTAACGCTTTTGGCTATAAACATGAGTGATCCCGGGATGCCGGGGCGGATGACTGTCAGCAGGGCCCCCGGAGACCGCAGCGGACATTTTGCCCCCGGTATCATCCCATCCTATCTGACTGGAGGAAAATCAAGACGCATGGCAGACAGAAAACCATCGCATGAAAACAGAGGCAGGCGCGGCGGCGATGCGGGAAACCGCGGCCGGGCCGGCGGACGCGCGGACCGCACTGGTTATGAAAGCCGTCCGGACCGGAGAGAGCGGCCGGGGCGCGCCGGCGGCAGAGGACCCGCGGAGGATACATTCCGCCAGGCAGACGCAGAGCGGGGCTTTTCACGCCTGCAGGAGCCTGACGAGAACCGGATCGAAGGGCGCAATGCCGTGATTGAGGCATACCGGGCGGGCAGAACCATCGAGAAGCTCTTCCTGCTGGAGGGACCCGCGGAGGGCGCCATGCAGACGGTGCTGCGGCTGGCGAAGGATCAGCATACACCTGTCCGCTTCCTGTCCAGGCAGCGGCTGGATCAGCTCTCCCAGACAGGCAAGCACCAGGGCGTGATCGCCCAGGCGGCCGCCTTCCGCTACGCGGAGATCGACGACCTCTTCGCGAAGGCACAGGAGCGGGGCGAGGATCCCTTTTTCGTCCTGCTCGACCAGATCGAGGATCCGCACAATCTCGGCGCCATCATCCGGACGGCCAATCTGGCGGGCGCGCACGGGGTCATCATCCCGCGCGACCGGGCAGTGGGACTGACCGCGACGGCGGCCAAGGCGTCCGCGGGCGCCATCCACTACACGCCTGTGGTCAAGGTGACCAACCTGGGCCGCACCATGGAGGAGCTCAAAAAGCGCGGGCTCTGGTTCGTCTGCGCGGATATGGACGGGACGCCCATGACAAAGCTGTCCATGACAGGTCCCATCGGCCTGGTCATCGGGGCGGAGGGGAGCGGCGTGAGCCGCCTGATCCGGGAAAAATGTGACATGACCGCATCGATCCCCATGAAGGGGGAAATCGACTCCCTCAACGCCTCGGTCGCGGCCGGTGTCCTCATGTATGAGATCGTCCGCCAGCGCGGCTGAAACTTCAGTAAGCGGCGTGCGGGCGCAGGGGTGAGGATCCGGCAGCCTGCCGCGAAAAGGTCATGAAGCCGTCATGTTGTAAAAAAGGACCGGGGAGGAGCCATGCAGAAGGAATATTACGAATCACTGTCCGACAACGACCTGATCGCGCTCTCCCGTGAACAGGACGACCGGGCGACCGAGACCCTGATGAGCCGCTACAAGGGGATGGTGCGCAGCCGCGCCCGGTCCATGTTCATCCTGGGCGGCGATTCCGAGGACCTGATCCAGGAGGGCATGCTGGGCCTCTTCAAGGCTCTGCGGGACTACGACTGCGGCCGGGACGCGAGCTTTTCGACCTTCGCGGCGCTCTGTGTGTCGCGCCAGCTCTACACGGCGGTCCAGGCATCCGGGCGCAAAAAGCACATGCCCCTCAACACGGCGGTCTCCCTGAACGCGCCCGCCGCCTTTGCGGCGCATCCGGACAGGGAGGACCAGCCCGCCCTCGAGGACGCGGTCTCCGGGGAAAACGGGGCCATGATCGCCGGGACCTACGGGGAGAACCCGGAGAAGGTCCTGATCGACCGCGAGAATCTGGCCAGGCTCCAGGAGCGGATCGACACCGAGCTCAGCCCGCTGGAAAAGCAGGTGCTGGACCTGCACCTGACGGGAATGAATTATGTCGAGATCGCGCACATACTCAACCGAGACGAAAAATCCACCGACAACGCCCTGCAGCGCATCCGGACCAAGGTCCGCATGTGGAAAAACGAGGCTTGAAACACCTGTGATCGCATTGCGTTGCCGCTCTGGCGAGCGGCATGGTCGGAAAGAGTGAAAAATACTGTCGATACAGTATTTTTCACTCTCAGAGCTTTGTGCCGCGCGGCGGCCCAAAGCTCCGCTGATCCTTCACCGTTTTCGCCTCTGCGAAAACGCCTCAGGCTGCCGCTCTTTCGAGCGGCATGTTCGGAAAGAGTGGAAGAGGAAGATGTACAGTTTTTTTGCAACAATCTCCAGAATGAAATATATCGAGCGCTGGGCCCTGATGCGCAGCTCCCGGCCGGAAAACCTGTCGGAGCACGCGCTGGAGGTGGCGGCGATCGCACATGTGCTGTGTACGATCGGAAATGTGCGCTACGGCCAGGAGCTCGATGCGGAGCGGGCGGCCCTTCTGGGCCTCTACCACGACGCGACGGAGATCCTGACCGGCGACATGCCGACCCCGGTCAAGTACCACAGCGGGGAGCTGCGTGAGGCCTACCGCCAGGTCGAGGAGGCGGCGGCGCGCAGGCTGCTGGACCTGCTGCCGGTGGACTTGCGGGACAGCTACAGGGAGATCCTGCTCCCGGAGACCGCGGGGGACGATGACAGGGAGATCCGTCTGCGCCGCCTGGTCAAGGCCGCCGACAAGCTGTCCGCCCTCATCAAATGCATCGAGGAGGCAAATGCGGGCAACGGGGAGTTCCGCACCGCCATGGAGAGCACGCGCAGGGCCGTCGATGAGATGGCGGAGGACCTGCCGGAGGTGCGGGACTTCTGTGACGACTTTCTCCCGGCCTACGGCAGTACCCTCGACGAGTTGCTGTGAACAGGGAGGAAGGCTTGAAAGTATCGATTCTGACCATGATGCCCGATCTCTTCGGAAGTTTCCTGAACGGACCGGTCCTGCAGCGGGCGGTCCGCAAGGGCGCTCTCTCGGTGGAGGTCATTGATATCCGGGAGTATGCCCCGGGGAGCTTCCGCCATATCGACGACTCGCCCTTCGGCGGCGGCGCCGGCATGGTGATGCGCTGTCAGCCCGTGCTGGACGCCCTGCGGGCCTGCAGGAAGCTGAACGGGTCGGCAGGCCCCGGTGATCCCGGCTCCCGCACGGTGATCCTCAGCCCGGCCGGGACCCCATACACCCAACAGAAGGCCCGTTCCTATGCAAAGTTGGACCATCTGATCCTGATCTGCGGCCACTATGAGGGAATGGACGCCCGCATCTATCCGCACGCGGATGAGCAGGTCTCCATCGGGGACTATGTCCTTACCGGCGGAGAGCTGGCCGCCCAGGTCATCACGGACTCTGTCGCCCGGCTGCTGCCGGGGAGCCTGCGGGACGCGAGCACGGAGGAGGAATCCTTTGAAAACGGGCTTCTGGAGTACCCCCAGTACACCCAGCCCGCCGTCTACGAGGGCGTGGCGGTCCCGGAGGTCCTGCGGTCCGGAGACCATGAGAAGATCCGCCGCTGGCGCCTGCAGCAGTCGCTCCTGCTGACCAGGAGGGTGAGGCCCGACCTGTTTGCCCGGCATGTCCTGACAGACGAGGAGCGGCGCCTTCTGGAGGAGGCGGACGCCGGCGGGGACGGGACAGGTCCGTGACCATAGAAAAAAGACATGAATAAGGGAAGATGTAACAAGGAAAGATATAAAAAAGGGAAGATATAAAAAAGGGAAGATATATATCAAAAAACGGCGCGGAAGGCGCCGTTTTTTGTATGTTTGCAGTTTGACAGGCTGTATACATGTCAAACATGTGCAGTCCTGGGGGATTAAGCTCTGTGGATCGGGATCAGTCGAGCTTGAGGTCGCCGTCCTTGATCAGGCCCGCCCTGCGCATGGGAATCGCGATCAGGGGCGTGATGACGGCGGGCAGGATGAAGCAGATCAGGAGCATGCCGATCCAGTCCATACCTGTGATGCCGGCCTTGGTGCCCGCGGCGATGTCATTGATCCATCCGGTGTAGACACCGATCTGGCCGACCAGACCGCAGGTGCCCATGCCGGAGGCGACGGGACTGCCGTTCATCTGCAGCTTGAAGAGGCAGGTGGCGATGGGGCCGGTGATGGCGCTGGTGACGATCGGGGGGATCCAGATCATGGGATTGCGGACGATGTTGCCCATCTGGAGCATGGAGGTACCGATGCCCTGGGAGACGAGGCCGCCCCACTTGTTTTCCTTAAAGGACATGAAGGCGAAGCCGATCATCTGCGCGCAGCAGCCTGCGACCGCCGCACCGCCGGCAAGTCCGGTGAGCCCGAGGGCCGCGCAGATCGCGGCGGAGGAGATCGGGAGGGTGAGGGCGATGCCGACGACCACCGAGACGATGATGCCCATCAGGAAGGGCTGCTGGTTGGTCGCCCACATGATGATGGCGCCGACACTGGAGGCCGCCTGCCCGATGGCGGGGGCGATGAGGGCCGAGAGGCCTACACCGGCCAGGATCGTTACCAGAGGGGTCACGAGGATGTCGACCCTGGTCTCCTTGGAGACAGCTTTGCCCAGCTCGGATGCGATGATCGCGATGAAGAGGACCGAGAGGGGGCCGCCCGCGCCGCCCAGCTGGTTGGCGGCTGTGCCGACCGTGACCAGGGAGAAGAGGACCAGGGGAGGTGCCTGCAGGGCATAGCCGATGGCGACCGCCATGGCGGCGCCGCTCATGGACGATGCATAGGCGCCGACGTCAACGAGCCCCTGAATGCCCAGCTGTGTGCCCAGGGTATTGAGGATCGTGCCGATGAGGAGGGACGCGAACAGACCCTGCGCCATGGCGCCGAGCGCGTCGATCCCGTAGCGTTTCGCCGAGATCACAATGTTCTTGCGGGCGAGGAAGCTCTGCTTGTTCTTTTCCATTTTGTTTCTTTTCCTTTTCCTTTCTGATGCCGGTCCGGTCGGGGCCGGTGAAGAGGTTGTCCGGTGCCGCCGGCAGCCTTCCCTGGCCGCGCGGCCGGCAGCTGTCCGACAGCTCACCGGGCAGGTGTCTTGTCACCTGTCGTGACGACATCATTATTGATGGAAAGGGTCTTTTTTGTCAAGCAGGGCCCGGGATCCCGCTGTGTCCTTTTTTCCATACAGTGAAAGCGGTCCCCGCCTGATCATGAAGCCACAATTCTCCATATTCGCGATACTTTTGTTTATTGAGTTTCAGGGCCTGATTTCGCAAAATATAGTCAGATAATGACAGTGAGGACTGACAGGCGGGAAACAGGAAAGAAAAAAGAGATTCGGACAGACGCGCACGGCGCGGAAGGGGAGGTACGAATGGGAACGAATGAGAATGCCGCAATGGGACAGGAGACCGGGGCGCGCAGCGTGACGGCTGCAGTGACGGCGCTGGTCCGCTATGGAATGGAGAGGGGACTGATCGGAGCGGAGGACGCGGTCTACACGGCCAACAGTATCTTTGACCTGCTGCAGGTGGATCCGGACGGGGACTACGCGCCCCTGGAGGCAGGAGCCCCGGAGGATTTCACCCTGTATGAGGCCGCCAAAGGGGCCAGCGGACAGACACAGACCGGCACCGCGTCTGCGGATGACGACGGCGCGGAGCTGGAGGGGATCCTGAAGGTCCTGCTGGACGACGCGGCAGCCCGCGGCATCATCGACAGCGGCATCACCAGCCGCGACCTCTTTGACACGAAGATCATGGGCTGCCTGACGCCCAGGCCCTCCGAGGTCGTCCGCCGCTTTGTCGAGGCCTACCGCAGATCGCCCCGGGAGGCGACCGACTTCTTTTACAAACTCAGCCGGGACAGCGATTATATCCGCCGCTACCGGATCGTCCGGGACAGAAAGTGGATCGCCCCGACCCGC
>OCTW011548230.1_pt1 | contig 15096 bp, 9 predicted proteins | sample 1539671 | NCBI WGS metagenome assembly OCTW01 (sample SAMN02144230, study PRJEB22623) | gut metagenome | biome: sheep rumen | host: Ovis aries | place: New Zealand
ATATGGGAGAATTCCCGAGTGGCCAAAGGGGGCAGACTGTAAATCTGTTGCGCTTCGCTTCGGTGGTTCGAATCCACCTTCTCCCACCAAACCAAAATAATCCGAACTTTTTGCTGATTGGCGAAACGTTCGGATTTTTGGTTTTATGCAGTTATTTGAAGGAGCAGTGAAATTTGCCGCCGAAGTGATTTGATTATCGCTTCGGCGGTGTTTTTATAGATTATTCTTTTCTCTCTGCCGTTTCCATTCCTCAAACTCTTTTTTGCCTTCTTCTGTTTCAAAGAAAGCTACGATTTCAGGAAGAAATGAGTTAGCTAGAGATTCTATTTCATTTGTGGGTATTGTGGTTCTTGCTGATGCCATAAGGCATCACAGATTCAAATTGTTTTTCCGTTTCCCTCCTTATCCTTGTATGATGATGGTGTTCATAGTAGTTTTCATAGTTGGTTTCCTTTCTTTTACATAGTCATCGAAAAGCCTGCGTCCTCATCCTCATTCTCGTTGTCGTCATAATCATCGTAGTCATAATCGTCCGCGCCAAATATTTCGTTGAGGATTTCTTCTCTGGTTTTGTATTCATCTTGTTCGTAATCTAATTCTTGGTCGGGAGTTTCGTTTACCACGTTGGCTATCATGCCGATGCCTAAACCGAGAACTGTACCGAGAGCGGAGCCGTTTTCTTCTGCTTCGATACGTTTTCTGCGCTCGTCCGGGTCTTCGGTATCGTTGTCAACGATTTTAGAAACAGCTCCGGCAAGGCTGCTGATTTCACTACTGATGTCGGAATAGCTGTCAGCTATCTTCTGCATTTCAGCTTTGGATTGGGTGCGCTCTCGAAGGTGTTGCTCGTACAACTCGCGCGAATCCTCCCAGCCTGTCGGTTGCTTTTCTCCATCGGGGAACTCTCTTTGGAGCAGTTCACACTCGATATTGTCCTTGAGATATTTGTCGTCGTGAAGCTTAATGTCACGGCAGCTTTTGCCGTTGGGACAATGGAAGGTGAGATATTTTCTTTTGTCAGTCCATGTCATATGGTAGCTGAGGATGGACATATTGCGGATGAATTCATCCTTGCTGCCGCTAAACTCCATCGCTTTATCAATGTCTTTCGCCAGCTTATCTTTCCAACTGTTGCCTTTTAACCTCGCGCGATACTCTCTTGACGACATACTATTTTTGCCGCCTTGGTACGGTTGTAACACGGAAAATCCGTGAGCGATACAGATTTCGTCGCTGAGTTTGCGCAACTGTTTCAACGTGGACGGTGACTGTCGCAGCTTTTTTCCCGACTCAAAGCCAACGGAATTGATGACGAAGTGCGAATGAATATGCTCCCTGTCGCAGTGAGTGGCAACCAAAACTTCATATCCTGGCCACGCCTTTGCTGCAAATTCAAGAGCGATTTCATGCGCCTGTTCGGGCGTGATTTTTTCTGTCGGTGAGAAAGATTGGACGTATTGATAGAAAAACACGCCGTTATCTTTGCCGTGAACCTTCTTCGTCGCCATAAATTCATAGAAAGAATTCTCACAGTCACAGTTGATTCCGCTAACTAACTTACGCTTGGATTTGCTGTCGTAGGTCTTATACTCCTGCTGACAGTAGTTGATGACCGCCCTCATTGCGGACGGATTTTGGCGACTTTCCTTGATAAAGATAACCGTTGCCATCAACTGTCATCTCCCGTCAAGTTGAGAATCGCGTCGTAGATTTTGCGCTGACCTTCGATAACAGAATCGAATTTACCGAAGAAGAACCGCTTGGAATTCGCCTTCCGCGCGATTTGGTTGATGTTGTTGCCGATGCGTTTCAGCTCCACAAGCACATCAGACAAATCCGTTACCTTGATTTCTGTGTTGCGTGAACACTCAATCAGATAGTCCGTCAAGGTCATCTGCGCCTGCTTCGCTTTGGCGATAATCTCTTTCTTTTCTGCCGGTGTTAACCGAATTGATAGTGTTTGATTTCGTTTTCTATTTGCCGTAATTGTTACCTCCGTGGTTATTAAAAAAGTGGGTCCGGGCTTCTGCCCGGCTTTTTGCGTTTGGCGGACAGCCGGACGCTCTGCTTGCCTCAGCCTCAGCTGAGTAAAAGCGGGAAATAAACTCATGCCGTACTCAACCCGCGTGAATGTGTATTTTGTTTCTTACAATAGGTGTACTGTATTTTTCTGTAACTTCTGCAACAGCACAGAAAAATCCAGCGTATAAGCCAAATTCGAAACTTCCGTTTCTGCCACAGATCGTAGCGCAACTGCAACAGTGCCACAGTTGTACAACAGAAAAAGATAAAGGCTTTTCTCAGCGTACAAGCCGTTTTTAGGGCTCTGTCACAGTTGCCACAGAAAATATCAGGTACTGTTCACTATCTGTTCTGCCTTGAATTTGTCGAGCGCCATATAGCGACTGTTCTTTCCCGCGTAACGAACAGAGACCGTGTTGCTGCCATGAGATGTTTTTATCAGACCGTCCTCGGCAAGTGTTTTCAACAGTGCTTTACTTGTCAGGCTGAAAATTTCGCCTTGCTCATTACAGAGCACCTTCACATGGCGGTAAGCGATATCCTTATTGAGATAGAGATAATGCTCGTCCTCGAATCCGATAAAGTTTCTCGGATACGGGTCTTCACCGATTGACAAATCCTTGTGCGTCACCGCGACCGCACCGGACTCAATCAGCGCGTATAGCTTTTTGACAAAAACAACCGAGGGCTTGTCGCTCTTGATATTTTCGCTCTGTCGCTGTGCCAAGCGGTAAAGGATTTGTTTTAATTCGTTGTCAAGGTTTTTCGCGGCAGATTCGGCGATAACCTTGTTGTCCTCTAAAAACCACAAGAGCATTTTCATACCGATTCTCAACTCCGCTGCCATCTCAGGGACTCTGCCGTGGCAGGAAATTCCTGTCTGAATAAAATCACTTCGATAAGCGGCAAAAGATTCTTTGAGCGTTTTCACAAACTCTTTTTCAATTTTGTCCTCTTGGAGAAATTTTTCCCTAATCCATTCAGTGTAACCAAACATTACTCTGCGAAAAACTCCCTGTTCCGCATACTGCTGAAACAATGACAGAATATTTAAGTTGATGTCGCCGTCCTTCAGCTCCAGCAGAAAATACCGTGCTGTTCCGCTTTCACCGATATCAGGCGGAAACTCCGAGGTAACAACTGCGTTTCCGAGAGGCGGATGCGACTCCATTGGAGAGGAATCCTTCCGCAGCCTACCGCGACCTGTTCTGTCGCCATAGGCACGGACAAGTGCTTGCATGGTTGAAGTCAGCTTTCGTTCGTCATCTCTGCCGCAAGGGTGAAAATCATCAATACAGGTTAGCACATCTTTCAGAGCAAATGCATTCTGGATAATGCTGTTCGCCGTGTCACGAAATGACATTGGCAAATTACCGGCATTGAATATTCCGAAGAAGCAAAGGAACAATGCCGCCAGTGTACTCTTGCGCGTGCCTGTTCTGCCAATGATGTTCAAAACGAATTTTGGCATACATTGCGCTTGCCTGAGAAACTCAATCAGCGGAGCCAAAAAAGTGAACGCCAACAGAATATAGATAATCTCTTTCGGAGCGAGCAATGTTTTCGTCATTGAATATACCGTCTCTAAATCCGATTTTGAAAAAGTCTGCTCCCCACAGTAGCTTTCGAGCTTTCCCTTTAAACTGACATTAAACTTGCTGTCACCGGGTAAAAGATAATGCCACGCATTTCCTATTTTCTTCCAGCCTGTCTGTTGGTAAATGAATTGTTGCTCTGCATTTTCGGAAGTTGACTGAATGCTGTAACGCACATGTTCCTTAACGTTTTTGCCAACTTCCAAAATACATTTGGCGCCCCATTTCTCAAACAGCCAATTGAAGGAAGGGAAGTCTTTGCCGGATACTTCTATCTCAGGAAGAGCCTCGCCGTTTGCATGTTGACCTGCCAACCGCAGAACCTTTGTTTCCGTCGCGCCGTCATCAATTGTCAGCTCACTTTTGATGTACGGCGTGAAGTTCGCCAGCTTTTTGTCGTACTTACCGTGCTTTTCGATAACCTCCATGCAGAGGTTGCCGTCTACCACCTTGTACGGTGACGGATACCGCACAATGATGTTTTCTTGATTTTTCGTTGCCATAGTTGTCACAACCTTTCTTGTAAGATTATTTCGTGAAACACAAATCTCCCCATAAAAAAGTGGGAGTAGTATTCATATTTGCATACAATCATAAACATCAGCTCCTTTTAAGATTTTTTGGGCATAGAAAAATCCCCATAACTTGCCATTGGTCAAGCTATAGGGATGATTGATTTCTTCTCTTCGTTTTTATTATACCGCTCTTTGAAAACTTGCGTCAATTGTCAGCGATAACGGGAATTGAATTAAAATTTTTAATTCTCCTGTCAGGATTGCACCGGAGATTTACTTCAATTATATTGTGGAAAAAAACATTTACAAACTTATACTTTTAACCGACAAATTAAAACCATCAACAGACAAATTATCCTTCTACTATATCAATGTCAAATTTTTTGAAAAATCCGTTAAAAGGTGTGACGACCCAAAACCGTTTCCTAAAATGTTGTGACAAAACATGTACACCGTCCGATACTATTCAGGCGGTGTTTTTTTGCGCCCATAAGCCGCGACAAATCGCTTGTGTGGGTATTTTTCGTCTTGGTCGGGTACGACTGCGCACATTTTATTCATGCGAGACAGGGCGAAATATTGCGCATTAGGTTTTCTCGCTACTCATCGCTTCGACCATCAGTCTGACAGCTAAAGAGAAACCCCGACAAAACGCATTGCGTTCGCCGAGGCTCTTCAACTCTGTGTGATTGTTTTTGATTATTTCAAGTAATATTTTCTGCTGTTCTGTCAACGTAGCGGATAGCTCCTGCTTGTGGCGGATTAGCAGCTTTGCTGTTATGTCATACTCGCTGCCGCGCTCCACTTCATATTCATGCGGAGCAATGTTGCCGTAGTAAAGATTTTCGAGTGTGGTCATGTTGTGGATTTCCTTTCCAAGCACAACAACAAACCATAAACCACTACGAAAACCCAGCACTATTTATCACTGCTGATAATTCCGTCAAATGCGACATATGCAGCCGAAATATCCATATTACAAGTCAAGACATAGAATTTTGATAGTGTCAAAAGCTTTTCAAAATTTAGTAGCATTTTCTCTGCTGTCTCGCGGTTTACCATCCGCGCGGTTTGGAAGTAAAGCTTTTGGATTATCTCTTTGTTGTCGGGAATTCTTACGGAATTTTCCTCTCCCCTCTCGACAAAGATTATCGCCTTTAGCGGATAGCTTTCATTCAGCGCAATTCCGCTGCCGCCGTCAAAAGGCGTGCCGTAAGCTTGAGCGTGGTCGTCGTAAAGCCTGATGACAGGCTTGTCGTCGTTCATAATATGAACCTTATCCCCGAAAGCCTTTAGCCAAAGCTTAGTGTGAGTGCTCTTTCCCACTCCCGAATCGGCAGAAAAAAGATACGCTCCGCCGTCATAAATCAGCGCTGACGAATGAACAAGCATTACGCCGTGCTTTATCGCGGTGCGGTTAAACTCACTTGACATTGCGAGGTTCTCAACCCCGCCGATTGACGTACCTTCTGCTGATCGTGATAGCAAATATTCAAGGTGCTTGTCGGTTACGGAAAGGGTAATATCGGCTTTCTTTTCGCCATGATACTCAAACTGCTCTGACAGACGTTTTAAGTCATCATATTTAGCTGTATACTCTACTATCAAATCAGCGATTTTATATTTCATATTATTCACCAAAAACTAAGGTCGGCTTATAATAAACCGACCTTAAAAATTTAATATCTGATAATATTCTGCGGGAGTTCATATGCGCCGATTACGGACTTCTGAACGAGAAGTGCGTCGATAACGTCGCAATATCCGTCCTTGTTGATGTCGCCAAGCTCGAACTGCTCGTCGGTAAAGTCAGTACTTTCCGCGGCATACTTCTGAATTTCAGTCGCGTCGAGAATATCAACCACACCGTCACCGTTGACGTCACCGATTTTGTCACCGTCGAGGATAATGTGGTCAATCTTGTTTTCCTCGGCGTATTGTTGACCAACAGTATTTTTATATACGCCTAATAAAAGATTAGGATCATTTTTAAATGCAGAAGGAGCTATTTCCGTAATGCTCTTTGGAAGTTCTGCATAAAGCAATGAAGTGCAATTTCCAAAAGCCCATGGCTCTATCACCTGCAAGGAATCCGGCAATATAATAGATTCAGCCGAAGAACAACCATAAAAACATTCGCGCGGAATAGAGACAACATTAGCATAAATATTAATATATGGAACGCTTGAGCATCCACTAAACGAACGTTCATTTAGATTAATAACCGAATTAGGCAGCACAATTGGTGTCTTGACATTAGAACATCCAATAAAAGACTCGTAACCAATTCTAAGCAGGTGATTTGCCTGCGAAAAATCAAGTCCAGTTAATTCTTTATTATTCTCAAACGCCCAGTTAGCGACATTAACAAAATATCTGTCTCCAAGAGAATCCGGCAACGTGAGTTTTGCATTAATGCTCGTATCCCATCCTTCGAGTGTAATAGCATCATTTTGGTAAATAGAATATGAATAGCCATTGACTATATAAATTGTTTCTGCAAAAGCAGGAACTACAGATAGAATTATTAATAAAAATGCTGTGATTACAATTAATAGTTTTTTTATTTTATTTTTCATTATATCACCTGCTGACCACTATGCGTACAGGCAGCACGCATAGTACTGCCTGTACAAAAGATGATTTTATTAATCTCCGCCGTCATCGTCGTCGTCAATTATTTGTCCACTGTCTTCGGGATTACTGTCCACTACCGTAGCCATCATATGTTCAAAGTGAAGTATTACATAGTCAAATTCAGGAAATGAATATTTTTTCTTCTTCAAGCAATGTTCCTCCTTTTTTTAACTTAATTTAGACTGGGAAGTTGCATCTGCAATTGTTGCAATGTCATAAATCGTAAAGTAAACAGGATTACTGATGGTTACAGTTTTACCGTCGGCTTCAATCATGTAAGAATACGCTCTATAAACATAATTCTTTCTTGTAGAAGGAGTCAATGTAGTCTCACCCGCTGACGGCTGCTTAACATTTGCAAATACCTTAATGAATTCAGCTCTGTTTTTATTGTCGAGACTTGAAAGCGTAAGGTTGCTGTTCAAATACTGACGACCTTCAGGAATAGTTTCAGCGCTGAAATTCGCTTTAATATGAGCAAGAGCCTCAGCCTTTCCGCCTTCTTCACCATACTTTGTAGCATATTCTTTCTCGGTCTTGGTTTTCCAACCGCCATCCATACCGTTGGATGCAGGAATTTCTTCAATGCGTTCAATCAGAACACCCGCTTTAACAGCTGTTTGACTGCTGAGAAGAAGTTTATCCTTTCTATCAAACGCTACCATAAAGTCGGAGAAGATACGGTCGTCCTGTGCATTTGCTGCTTTACCTTTTTCAGAATTCCACTGGTTTCTGCCGTTTTCAACAAAGGTAATGCTGGCGCTGTTCTCATGCTCTTTTGTCGAAATAGAATCTCCATAAATTGGTTCAACAATATAATTCTGATACGATGTAAAATTAAAGTCCAGATTATAGCATCTTGCTACTTCGTATTGTCTGTTCTTATCCTCAGCAGAAATCACTTCACCCTGTCCGTTGATATCCGCAGGAATAGTCTGAACACGCCAATATTGGAAATATTTTACAATTGATGCATCTGAATTATAGATTTTATCGGGCGCAGAAACATATACATCAGGAAGGTTTGAGCCTCTTGACAGCTTATACGGCTGTCCGTAAGGACATTGAATGTTTAAGTATTTCTTGTAAGTTTTTCCCCCTGCTGTAATCTTAAATTCAGAATCAGAATCCAATTCTACTATCTTACCGTCACTACGATCTGTATAGAATTCTGTACCATCATCAGTAAAGCGTGTATAGCACGGCATCCTATATTCAATTCTAACTGTTGGAATTGTCTGCTGCGTAGCGGTCATGTCAACAATAATTTGATGGTTTTCCTTTTCATACTGAATTGGATTATTTGACATATCTGAATAATCCCAAGTTAGCTTTTCTCGTATATTTTTCTCATACGGACACTTATTTGCAAGGAACAAAGCGTAAGTTGACGAATTAAACTTGAACCACGGCTCTTCTGCAGTGTTATCCCATACAAGATAATCGTCCATTTCCTTTTCGGTAAATGTACCGCTTACCAAGTACTCCTGTTTACCGTAATAATTTTTATCCCCTATGTTACTTACATAATGATAGTGTAGACTGTAAGTTACCGTTTCTCTGCTAACCTTGGAGAAGAAAGGAAGTGACATATACTTTTGTTCTTTTTCGCCGCTTACTGTCTCAAACAAATTCTGAATCGGAACTGTTACAACCGCCGTATAGGTTTTGTTTGTAGTATCTTGTGTAAAGGTAACGGTGCCGGAAGTTATACCGGAAATACCGCCTGCCACAAGTTCGTTAAGTGTACCCTTGACATTCTCCTTAAACTGGTTAAAGTTCGTGTAACCATGAGCAACTGTTTTGAGGGTGATGACCATATTATAGGTCGAAGTTGACTTGATATAGGTGGGGCCAAGCTTAACAGAAGCTGTAGATTCGCCGGAATCATACTTCACAGTATCGCCGTCTTTAACCTGAACCTGCACGGTTGTATCCGCAGAACCGGTGGAATCGCTGGTCAGCGTATGCGATACAACGACATTACCGGAAGGAACCTTGGTAAATACTGCTGCAAACACATCGTTTGACTTTGCTTCCTGCGAATATTCCATGTCAGTTGAAGCAAGAATGTAGTCGGTGCCGTTGAACAGATACCAACCGAGGAACATGTATTCGCCTGCCTCGTCAGCCTCTGCCTTCATATCAAAGGTATGCTCACCATCGGTGATAGAGTTGGCTTCCGTATTGCCGCGAACGTTTACAATCTCTCTGCCCTCAACGGTTTTGGTGCCGTCATTGGTAAAGTATGCCTTTACGTGGGTATTCAAACCGGTGTTGGCGGTTCTGTCATATCCTGCCTTTGTAAAGTCAATTTGATCTGCCTGATAGTAATCACGCGCATAATCGGTAGCTGTTTCGGAAGAAACTGTTGCGATAATGGTGTGCGCGGTAATCAGCTGATCGCTGTTGGAGTAGTACCAGCGGCCGTCGGAACGGTACGCCATGTTGGTACCTTCTTCTCCCGAAGGATTTGATCCGAGAATATCTTTCAGGTTTGATATGTCTTGCTTTATTTCATGCTCATAGGTAATCTTACAAGGAACGTTTTCGCAATCTAAAATATCCGCGGTACCGCTCTGGTTGGTGTACTTGCGCTGGATAGCGGATGTAAATTCAGGGTCGATCAGATAGGATTCGGAGCCATATTTTTTGGTTTGGTTACCCATGCCGCCCATTACTTCAAAAAGTTCATAGTGGTCAAAATTACCGGTCCATGCTTCGTTACCGCTTGCATCCACAGGCTTATAATACGCCCATGCTGTAGCGTATTTACCGACGCTGTTGTAATCATAGCCGTTTGAGATAATGTAAATCGGGTTATAGTTTTCCTTATCGGGATTGTCCGCAACGAGGTTACCCATGATGTCAACCTTGTTGCCGTAGAAGTCTGTCAAATCCTCAAATTTATATTTTGCATCAGCCATCTGAGCCTTTGACAGTGTCGGCTGAATTGTCCTGTAGTCATTGGCATCTAATGTACCGTCAGAATACTTTTGATAATTTGCGTCTCCTTCAGTCTGAACATAACCCTCGTAGTCTCTGTAGTAAATTGCTTGACCGAGGTTACTGTTTGCCTTCGTGGTCTCGCTCATATACTTAAAGCTGAAGATAATATCCTCGTCGAGGTTGTCGCGCAGGAATATTTTGTTGATGATTTCAAACTCGTTGTAGTCGTAGGTCTGATAGTGCGCGTCCGATCTTTCACTGATATCCGGGAAGAAAATATCCTTGTGGACATCGTCCCAGATAAAGTTGTTCATGGTAAGACCTTGAACGGGCACGTTAGTGGCGCTGTAAACAGACGGAATATCCATCATATAACGACCGCCCTCGTTAATCATCAGTTGACCGGGATAGAAGCCGTAGGGATCGTATGTATTCTCAATGTAAGGATATACCGCCATGCCGCCGCGCCAGTTCTCCTTTACCTGACCGGCAAAGTCGGTAGCGTAGAAACGCACGTTATCGGGCGAAGTAGCCGCCTTCTTGAAGTAAATCGGCGTTACCTCGATTTCGGAATCGGTATAGCCCTGCAGTTCAAGGGTAAATTCGTTCCAACCCAGTTCGCTGTTATTGGTACCGTGAATCTTTTCGCGGTCAGGATAATCAGCTTTCTCGGTTTGTTCATCATCGCTGTTGTATTCCTGGCTAATGATAGCTCTTGTCAAACCGCCGTTTACGTCAAATCCCTTGACATAGTAATCCTTCGAGTTGCCGTAAAGATGACCCATATCGTTGAAAGCGTAGTCAATAATGTCGGTTCTGATGTGAAGCGTTACGCCTTCTTTGAGCTTATCAACCGGAATCGTAACCTTTTTTACAAGTGATTCGGTTGTAGAGCCAACGGTTTTCGTACCGTAGCTTGTATCATCAGCAGCGGTCATGCCCGAGGTTGTGCCTTCAGATACCAGCGTGGTCACACCGAAGCGAGCAGTGGTGTTGTTTTTTGCATCATTGTCGTTTCTGATAGTACCGTCCTTAAGATAAACGGTAACAGGATATAATCCGTCTTCATCGGTTGTCAGCCACATTCTGCCCTTGTGAGCGGATGCGTTATAGTTATTTTCATTTTTGCATATTGCATTGGGATCGTAAACAACGTAAGCTGCAGCACTTAAATGGTTTGTATAGTATTGTGCATCAGTAAGTGCAGCTTGATACCATCTACCGTTAACCTTATCGGAAACTGTTGAATCACCACTATAAGCGTTCATCCACCAAGAACCACTACCTGCTCCTGAGTGAGAGAAATAGTTATCAGATAGACGTTGTATTGAAAATCTATTTGAATTATTATTATCACTTGTGCTTACCTTTGATGTAGAAATCCAAGTTCCGTTAGGAAGTTTTTTCATACTTATAGTACCGCCGGATTTTAATACAACCTGATAAGCTACATCCGCAAAGGTAGCGGTAACAGTAGTGTCCGCATCGATGGTAACCGTTCTCGGATTGGTTGTGGCGTTATTTTCCCACTTAGAGAAAATATAGTTTTTATCGGGAACCGGTGTAAATATCACATCTGTTCCCTCCAGCACCTTATCGCCGGAAGAAATAGCCTTGCCGTCTGCAGTTGCGGTAACAGAACCGCCCTCACCGCCGGAGAAGGTAACGGTGTACAGCTCTTTTGCAGCGTAAACAACATTGACGGTATTGGGATTAGCCGTTGTGGTTGTAAACTGCTTATTTGAAGCAACTGCGCCGTTTGCAGTCACGGTCACCTTATTGGCGCTGTCGGCAACCTCAGCAGTAACAGTCACCTGAGTACCAACTGTTTCATATGCTTTAACGTGTGTATCACTGCCCATTTCAGGGTTAGTTACATCAAGGAAGATGGGGCGCTTGTCGACGGTTTCTCCATCGCTCGTGGTTGATGTTGTGCTAGTATAATTTGCCATGCCTGTAGTATCATAATGGATCCAGTTATTGGCATCTGTGATATAATATGATTTGCCGCTTGTCATATAATCAATAGTAGCTGATTGTCCATCCCATGAAGTTGCGTCCTTTACAAATATAGCACACATATTTTCAGAAGTCTGAATTTTAACCAGATAACATGACTGCCCATTTACTGTATATCTAGTAGGAGTAGTTGGAATCGAAACACGTGTTTCGTTTAAATCACCAATTGAAGCATTCTTGCCATATACATATACATATTTATATGTATTGTAAATAGACGGTTTGATAAACATCTTTATATAACCCGCTTCATCATCACGCTCATCAACCACAGTAGTTACTGTTCCTTCCACAAACTTCGCATAAAGCGTCAGCTTTGAATCAGGCATGATTACGGTAACGTCTTTTGCAGTTTGGCTGCCGTTAGTAAATAACGAAGCAGGGGCTGCGGTTGTACAAGTTGAATTTGTATACCAACCGGCAAACTTGTAGCCAACCTTCGGAATCGCGCAGAAGTTTATCCTGGAATCCTGTACAACGGAAGCTCCGGTGTTAATGGACTGAGTTACCTCATTCTGTGTATTGGCATACTGATAACCTGCTGAAACGTAACCTTCACCATCAGCACCAAAGTCAACAGCAGAGATTGTCAGCTTGGTAAAGGTTGCGGTTACGGTTGCATTGCCTACAGGCATTTCAAAGGTATTGCCGTTAATAGGTGTACCGTTCACCGAAATGGTGTCCAATGTATAACCGCTTGCGGGAGTTGCCGTTACGGTAACTGTTTCACCCCACGCACAGGTTGTTTTGTCAGCGGACAGTGTGCCGTTGGCGGGAGTCGTGCAGGTAACGGTATACTGCTTTTTGGTGAACTGTGCAATCGCGTTCGCCGAACCGGTAACGGTTGCGGTAGTGGTTGCGTTGTTCGCATTGGCGTAAGCGAGGTATTTATTAGCCGCCCACTTGGAAAATTCATATCTATTCGAATCAGAAGAAGTTGCCGCCAATGTAACGGTTGCGCCCGGATTTACGGTTGCGCTGCTACCGCTGTCAACTGTTGCAGTACCGGCGCCGGAGGGTGTAACGTTTGTAACAACCGTACAAGTAGTCGGCTCTACAGTGAGATATACCTTACCGGTAGAGTCTGAAATACCAACGGTAACATTCGCATTGGATTTCAGGTTTAGGATAATATTGTCACTATCATTTGCAGACAGGGCTAAAGAATTAACCAGCGAAGAGGCGTCTGAAATCGGCCAACTGATTTTGCTGTAACCATAGTTAGAGCCACTGTTCCAATCTCCTCTACCCTTGTTTCTTACACGGAATTTGAAATTGGTACTTGCTGCCAAGTTGGTGTAAGTTTTTTGATACAAACCGGTTGAGGAATTATAAGCCAGATTGTTATCGTTGTAACCAGCGTTATTATTAAACTCTTGTCCGCACATATTGGCAGTACCAACAACATAATAGTCAGGCTTGTTATCCGAAATCTTGTAACGGAAAGAAGGCGGATTATCCGAGCTTCTTACCTCTAAAATATCAAAGTTGAGCGAGCTTGCAGGCTCAGCGTCTGTAATTTTAATTGTAAAGGTACCGTCCTGTTTTCTCAACCAGTCGGTAGTACCCTGATTGACTGTTACACCGCCGCCGAATTTGTCATTATTCAGCCATACGGTACAGCGGATTTCATCGTTCTGCTGCGCACCGCTGATGTTTAGCGTAGTGTTGCCCGTACTACCTCCGGACAAAGTGAATACGACAGTTTTTGAATCGCCTACTGCGGTTCCGCTGCGGTAAATTTGATAAACGATACTTCCGCCGTCATAACCTAAGCTCTCACTGTTATCATAAGCCGCGTCAGTTGCAATAATACCGACCATCATGCACGAAACGAGCATGCTGATTGCGAGAATTACAGAGATGACTGCACGTGAGTGGCGTTTTATCTTTGTTTTCATTATTTTTCCTCCATTTCTTTGAAGTTAATAATTACAGAATAATTTTAACCGTATGGGTTACTTAACCTTCTGCAATTATTGTTTTGGATAATAAATGCTTTTCGCTTTGCCCTTTTCACCGGGTGCCGTCAGTCGTCAGTCGTCAGCCGTCAGTTGGTGTTCCGCTTCTAACGGCTCACGACTAACGACCTTTTTGCGACTGATAATGTATTGTCCGGCGTTTCGGCTGTTACTGTCTGACCTTCAGTGGGGGTTCGGTAACACAACACCTCTGTAGTGGCGTGCATTGCACGCCCGCGGGCGACCAATGGTCGCCCCTACAATTAAAATTACCGGGATTTCCCCTGTGGATTGTTTCCAAACCTCCGGCCCGAAAAGGACAAAACGACTGTCATTTATTTAGATATGTATTATATAAAAGCCATAGGCTCTTATAACCGAATAATTTTACGACACGCGCAGCTGCTGCTTTTTGAATTGCAACGGCGTTATTCCGTAGCTGCGCCTGCATATTTTTACAAATGAGCTGGCGTCGTTAAAACCGTTGTTTTCCGCCGCCTGGGCTACAGATAATCCGTTTTCGGTCAAATCGCGAATCGCGTGCTTTAACCTGACGTTGTTCAAAAACGCCGCAAAGCCCGTGCCGGTTATCTTCTTAAAATATATGGAAAAATATGCCGGCGAAAGGTTTACAAGCTCTGCCATCTCGGCGCAGGTGAGGTTTTCTCTGTAATGCTCCTCCGCGTACTCCATAACGATTTTGGCGTTTCTGAAATTAACCTTGCAGTTACCGTAAAGGCTGATTTGCCTTTCGCGCAAGCAATACGTAAACAGCACGTGCAGAATATTCATTATCAGCGAGTACTGCTGAAAGCTTGACAGGCTGGCGTCCGATAATTCGATAAGATACTGCCGAATAAGCTGTTCAGCCTGTGATTCCGGCTTTATAACGAAGTTGTGCGCGTCAAGCTGCGCATCAAACTGCTTGACAAAATCATACGAAAGCTGCAAAAGGAGAATTTTTGTATTGGCGCAGTCAGCGGATAATTTATGTATCTCTCCCGAATTAAGCAGGAACACACCACCCTTTTCAAGGATAAAGTTCTCGCTGTTTTTCTCGATTTTTGCTTTTCCGTCAATTACGCAGATTAATTCTATTTCTTTATGCCAATGATAATTAGAGAAGACTTCCTCGCAGGTTTCATCACACAGCTTGATTTTGGCAGGCAGATTGTCGTTGTATTTAATAGTTTCATATTCATATTTCACGGCAGCCGCCTCCTTTTCAGAAAAATTCTTTGTATAAAAGCAAACCGGTGTTTATTTCCCGAGTCTAAATTATTTTCGCTTTTGTTGAGTAAAAAACACTCTCGCAGAGTACATCACTATACGTTAATAATTATATCATATCAAAATGTCAAATGCAATGCTTTTTTTACTTTTTATATTTATAATTTG
>OCTW011523983.1_pt1 | contig 15090 bp, 14 predicted proteins | sample 1539671 | NCBI WGS metagenome assembly OCTW01 (sample SAMN02144230, study PRJEB22623) | gut metagenome | biome: sheep rumen | host: Ovis aries | place: New Zealand
AACAGAGGAAGCAAAACCAACAGAGGAAAAAAGTGTTAACTTTACAGATGAACAGGTAAAAACAAGTTTTAAAAAATATTTAGACTTACTAGCAACAGCAAATACATCACCAACAAAATTTCTAGAGTCTTTAGACTATAATAAAGTAATGGTTAAGGATGATGTATCTTTTGGCGAAATAAAATATACCAATACTAGAATAAAGTATAGTGATTTCAAGGATAAAGTTCATGAATATATTTCAGAGGAAGTATTTTTAAAAAGAATTAATACTGCTTTTGGAGTAGAGTGTTTTAAAAATATTGATGATCTACTATATGTAGCTAATGTAGGAGCTGGAGGAATTCAATTCGAAATAGAAAATTTTGAAAACAAAGGAAATAATACATATTTAGCTAAGTACTATTTGCTTGATTCTGAAGATGAAGGAAAAACAGTTGAATTTACAGTGACAAATAATGATGGATTATGTATAATTAATAGTATATCTGAATAAAGTTAATATAAAAAACAAGGGAGAAATCCCTTGTTTTTTTATGATATAAATAGAGAAGTATAAAATGCAGCAATTATTGCTTGCAGTATCTTTCCAAATATATAGGGCTTTATTGATAAATCAGATTTAGATGTAATACTCCAAACTTGAAGAAAAACTGATAAACCACCAAAACCAAGTAGGAAAGAAGTAAGAATTATACTAATTGGTTGATATGAAAGATTAGAGTTGGAAATTTGTGAAATACCATTTGTTATTTCTAATAATCCAGTTATAAAAGAATTTGCAAGTCCATTTGGGATATGTAATAAATTAAACAGAGGGGTAATTAAAATAGATAAATAATTTATTGCATTACTTGCTTTTAAAATGGATATTATAACAGAAAATAGAACTATAAATCCTCCAATCATCATAATAGTGTTTGTAGCATTAGATATGCTTTCTGATATTATTTTCCCTAAATTAGAAAAAGAAAGATATTCTTTTTTTTGAGTATCTTCTTTTTTTGTGTCTGTTAATTTGGTTAAATATGTATTATTTTTCCAAAATCTAAAAATAAATCCAACTGTTAAACTTGCAAGTAAATGAGTTACAAAAAGTAAGATACCAATTTTAGAATTTCCATACATACTAATTCCAACAGTCCCTAATATAAAAAGAGGACCAGAATTATTAGTAAAACTAAGTAATCTTTCACATTCTTCTTTGGATAGAATATTATTTTCTCTAAAATTAACTGCAATTTTGGCTCCTGTTGGATAACCACTAATAAATCCCATTATGAAGCAAAATGCACCTTCTCCACGAACATTAAATAATGGTTTCATAAAAATATTTAAAAATTTCCCTAAAGTTTGGGCAATAGTAGTGTGAGAAAGAAGTTCGGTTGCAATAAAAAAAGGAAACAAAGATGGAACAACAGAAATTGCCCAAAGTATAAGTCCTTCTTTAGCAGCTGGAAGATTATATGATGAAAATATAACTAAGCATATAGTAAAAATTAAAAAAATAATAGGCAAAATATTTTTTTTCATTTACAAGTTAAAACTCCTTTCTAATTTTAATAGTTTATGTAAACTAAGTGAAAGATTTAATATTTCACTAATATAAATTGATAAAATATATCCTTTAATTCCAAATTTAGGAACAAATAAAAAAATAAACAAAGTACTAAAAATTAAATCTATTATATTTATAATCATAACATCAGTTTGAGCATCAAGAGATTTTAAAATATTATCAATAATAATATCGACATACATAAATGGAATTATTAAAGAAAATAGTTTTATATATGTTCCGGATTCTATTCTATGATAAATTAATATTCCTAAATAGTTTCCAAATATCAAGAAAAAAATAGCTATAATACAAGCAAAAAGAAAAGAGAGAATTATTAATCTATCAGTATACATTATAATTTTATGATAATCTTTCTTTATATAGTACCTTGAAAATTCAGGAATAATAAGTCCTGATACTGATATTAAAAATATTGCTGGAAATAGAACAATTGGCATTGCCATTCCGGAAATTATTCCATAATTACTTAATGCTTCAGAAGAATTTTTACCGCTTTTTTGAAGACTAGATGGTATAATTATTTGTTTAAAACTTGATATTCCAGATTTTATACAAGAAGTAAAAGAAATGGGTAAGAGTATCTTAAAAATCCTAGGTAATAAGTTGTTATTTTTTTGTTTTTCTGTATTAGAATAATGATTGTTAATATCAATAATATATACAAAAACAAGATATACAAAAGAAAAAAATTCTGATATTGCATCTCCTAAAATTAATATAAAGCAAGTATTTTGAATTGATTTATCAAAAGGAGAAAAAGAAAATAGAAGAATAGTGGATACAATTTTTGATATTTGCTCTAAAATTTGTCCGATAACAGATTTATATACTCTTCTTACTGCCGTGAAATAGCCATTGATTGCAGATGATACAGAAATTAAAGGAAGAGCAATACATATTAAATTTACAATACTAGAATTTACTTTGTTTTCAAAACAAGTTTTAATAATATAATCTGAATTCAAAAAGAATATTAAGCTTGCAATAAAAGAAAATAATAAACTTATAAATATACATTTATTTGATGATTTTTTAATACCAGTATTATTTTCTAATGCAAGTTCTTCAGATACAATTCTCATACAAGTAATGTTTATTCCAGATGATGCTAAAGTAATTCCAAAATTATATGCAGCCATAATTAATCCGAAAACTCCAAGAGACTCCGGAGATACTTTATTAGAAATATATATATTAAACAAGAGCTTTATTATTTGTAAAAATAATGAACTAATTATTAATAAAATTGAATTAAAAAAGAAAATTTTAAATCTTTTCATAGTATCACCAATAAAATGTATGCATAAAAAATTGAAAAAATTTCCAAAAAAGCTTGCATTTATTTATAAAACAGGGTATAATATATATGACATAAAAATAGAGAAAGGGCGGGAACAAAAATCCCGCTCTATAATTTTGAAAAAATGGAGGAATCATATGGCAAATATCGAAGAAAAGGTAGAAAGCCTAGTTAAGAAAAAAATAGAAAGTTTAGGCTATGAACTTTATGATGTACTTTATATAAAAGAGGGAAAAGATTATACTTTAAGAATTGTGATTGATAATGAAAAAGGAATTGGCCTTGATGATTGTGAAAAAGTAAATAATGAAATAACAGATATGCTTGATGAAGCAGACTATATAAAAGACGGATATTTTTTAGAAGTATCATCTCCAGGTATAGAAAGATTGCTTAGAAAAGATTGGCAACTAAAAAAATATATTGGAGAAGATGTAGAGATTAATCTTTTTAAAAAAGATGAAAATGGATTTAAAGAATATGTAGGAACTTTGAAGAATGTAGATGAAGATTACTTAGAAATTGAAGATGAAAAAAGTAATAAATACAATATTTATAGAAAAAATATTTCACAAGTAAAAACAATATATAAGGAGGAGAAATAAAGATGAAAGCAATAGATAATAAAGAATTAATATTAGCTTTAGAAGAATTAGAAAAAGAAAAAGGAATTAAAAAAGAATATTTATTAGAATCAATAGAAACAGCTTTAGTTACAGCATATAAAAGAAACTTCGATTCATCAGAAAATGTAAAAGTAGAAATGGATAAGAAAACTGGAGCAACACATGTTTATTCAGTAAAAGAAGTAGTAAAAGAAGTTGAAAATCCTGTTTTACAAATAGATTTAAAAGAAGCAAAAAAAATAAATAAATCACTAAAAAAAGGTGATCAAGTAAATATAGAAATAATTCCTAAAAACTTTGGAAGAATAGCTGCTCAAACTGCAAAACAAGTAATTGTTCAAAAAATAAGAGAAGCAGAAAGAGAAGTTCTATATAATGAATATAGTGATAGAAAAGGAGAAATAGTTTCAGGAACAATTCAAAAAGCAGATAAAGGTTTGGTCGTAATGGATTTGGGAAAACTTGAAGGGATAATGCCTGTTAAAGAACAAATACCAACAGAAGTGTATAGAGTAAATGATAAAATTAAAGCATATGTAGTAGATGTAGAAAGAGGAGAAAAAGGAGCAACACAAGTTATTGTTTCAAGAAGTCATCCTGATTTTGTAAGAAAAATGCTTGAAATAGAAATACCTGAAATTTATGAAGGAATAATTGAAATAAAAAGCGTTTCAAGAGATCCTGGAAAGAGATGCAAAGTTGCGGTATATTCTCAAGATGAAAATATAGATCCAGTTGGATCATGTGTAGGACAAAGAGGAATACGTATACAAAATGTAATTAATGAATTACATGGAGAAAAGATAGATGTTATTGAGTGGAGCCCAGATATTTCAATATTTATAGCAGCAGCATTACTTCCAGCTCAAATAATGGCTGTTGATGTAAAAGAAGAAGAAAAGTTTGCTCAAGTAATCGTTCCAGATGATCAATTATCTTTAGCAATAGGAAAAGCAGGACAAAATGCAAGACTTGCTGCAAAACTTACAAATTGGAAAATAGATATAAAATCAGAAAGCCAATTTAGAGAACTTTTAGCAAATATTAATGAAGATGATGAAGTTAGTGAAGAAGAGGAGAATGAGAATTAGTGAAGAAAATGCCACAAAGAACCTGTATAGGTTGTAATATAAAAAAAGACAAAAAAGACTTAATTAGAATTGTAAAAAATAAAGAAAATGAAATAAGCATTGATGAAACAGGAAAACAAGAAGGAAGAGGAGCATATATTTGTAATAATATTGAGTGTTTAGAAAAAGCTATAAAATCTAAAAGGTTAGAAAGAAGTTTTGAAATGAAGATAACTGATGAGATTTATGAATTATTAAAAAGATTAATAAATGGGGGTGAAATAATTGGGTAAAATGAAAATATATGATTTAGCAAAAGAATTAGATATAACTAGTAAAGAATTATTAGAGAAAGCAAAAAAATTACATATTAATGCAAAAAGTCATTTAAGTAATCTTGAAGATGATGAAGTTGAAAAACTAAGAAAGAGCTTTTATGAAAATAAAGATAATAAAAAAGAATCTAAAAAACAAGAGAAAGATGCAAATAAAAATATAAAATCTAATCCTGTTATTATAAAAAGAGAAGTAATAATAAAAGAAGAAGAAAAAGAGATACCTAAAAAAGAGCATAAGAATAATCCCTTTGTTCAAAGACGTGAAAATAAAGACTATAACATAGTATATAGAAATAGACCTGAAAAGCCAATGACAGTTAGTGAACTATTTGGATTAAATAAAAAGAAAAAAGAAGAACCTGTAAAAAAAGAAGAAAAGAAGCAAGAAGTAAAAATAGAAGTGCAGAAAAAGGTTTTTGTAGAAGAAAAAGAAGAAACTAAACCTGAAACTATTGTTGAAAATCAAAAAAATGAAAGACAATTTAATAATAAAACAAATAATAATACTGGAAATACATATAATAGAGAAAATAGGGATAACAGAAATCAATTTAACAATGATAATAGGAAATTTAATAACAATAATAATTACAATAATAACAATAATTATAATAATGGTAATAGAAACTTTAACAATAGATATCAAGACAATAGAAGAGATAATACAGGATTTAATAGAAATAATAGACCAAATAATGGAAATGGATATCAAAATAATGGAGGCTTTAAAAAACGTCCTTTAGATGAAAGAGGAATAGAAAAAAATATCAAAGATATTATGGCTACTGATATTGTTGAAAAAGAGAGTAGAGAATATAATAAAGCAATTGACAAGAAAAAGAATAATAGTAAGTTTGATGAAACAAGAACAGCTAAGAAGAAAACAAGAAGAAATCAAAATGAAGAAATAAATGAAGGAAAATTAAAAAATCTTAAACAACATGATAGATTATCGAATATGTTTGATGATTCTTCTGAGGGTGGAATGTTAGATTATTATGATTTATCAACACAAAGAGGAAGAAAGAAAAAGAACAAACAAAAAGATGAAGAAAAATCTAAACAAAAAATATTTAAACTTACTGATATTACTATTCCAGAATCTATAAGTGTAAAAGACTTGGCTGCTGAACTTAAGAAAACTGCAGGTGAAGTTATAATGAAACTTATGGGATTAGGAATAATGGCAACACTTAATAATGAACTTGATTTTGATACATCATTCTTAGTTGCTGAAGAGTTTGGAGTAACAGCTCATAAGAAAGTTGAAGTTAAAGAAGAAGATGTTCTATTTGATGATTCAGAAGATAAAGAAGAAGACTTAGTAGAAAGAGCTCCAGTTGTAGTTGTTATGGGACACGTAGATCATGGAAAAACTTCATTATTAGATGCAATTAGAAAAACAAATGTAATAAGCGGAGAAGCTGGAGGAATTACTCAAGCAATAGGTGCGTACCAAGTTAAAATAAATGATAGAGATATTACATTTTTAGATACACCTGGACATGAAGCATTTACAGCAATGAGAGCAAGAGGTGCTCAAATAACAGATATTGCTATATTAGTAGTAGCAGCAAATGATGGTGTAATGCCACAAACAGTTGAAGCTATAAACCATGCAAAATCTGCAGGAATTCCAATAATAGTAGCAATTAATAAAATAGATTTACCAGATAGTAATCCACAAAAAGTTAAAGAAGAATTGATGCAATATGAATTAGTACCAGAGGAATGGGGTGGAGATACAATCTATGTTGAAATATCTGCAAAAAATAATATAAATATAGATCAGTTATTAGAAATGGTTTTATTACAAGCAGATGTGTTAGAATTAAAAGCAAATCCTAATAAACAAGCAAAAGGTGTTGTAATAGAAGCAAGACTTGATAAAAATAAAGGTGCTATTGCATCAATGCTTGTACAAAGAGGAAAATTAGATGTTGGAGATACTATAGTTGTAGGTTCTACAATAGGTAGAATTCGTTCAATGCTAAATGATAAAGGAAAGAAAGTTAAAACAGCAGGACCATCAACACCAGTTGAAATACTTGGACTTACTGAAGTACCAAGAGCAGGGGATGTTTTCTATGAAGTTAAAGATGAAAAAATGGCAAAACACTTAATAGAAAGAAGAAAACGTCAAGAAAGAGAAAAATCAATAAATCAAGCAAATGCAGTAACTTTAGATAATCTATTTAGTGAAATGGCAAAAGGAACATTAAAACAATTAAACTTAATTGTAAAAGCAGATGTTCAAGGCTCAGTTGAAGCTTTAAAACAATCATTAGAAAAATTAAGTAATGAAGAAGTAAGAGTAAAAGTTATTCATGCAGCAGCAGGAGCTGTTACAGAAAGTGATGTAACACTTGCAAAAGTTTCAAATGCAATAATAATAGCATTTAATGTAAGACCTGTTGCAACGGCAAAACAAGAAGCAGAAAACAATGATGTTCAAATTAAGCAATATTCAGTTATTTATCAAGCAATTGATGACGTGGAAGCAGCAATGAAAGGAATGCTAGATCCAAAATATGAGGAAGAAGTAATAGGAACAGCAGAAGTTAGACAAGTATTTAAAATTTCAAATGTTGGAACCATTGCTGGAGCTATGGTTATCACTGGAAAAATTGCAAGAAATGCTGGAGTCAGAGTTATTCGTGATGATGTAGTTATCCATGAAGGAAAACTAGTATCATTAAAGAGATTTAAAGATGATGTTAAAGAAGTTGCAAAAGATTTTGAGTGTGGTATTCAAATTGAAAGATTTAATGATATTCAAGAAAAAGATATTATCGAAGCATTTGTTATGAATGAGATAAAAAGATAGTTAAAAAAGGGTATGTCCCTTTTTTAATATCTATATATTCAAGGAGGAAATATGCAAAGAAAAAATACAAACCGTATGGATAGAGTTAATGAAGAATTCAAGCGTGAACTTGGAAAAATAATTGACCAAGACTTAAAAAATCCAAATATTACAGGTTTAATAAGTGTAACTAAAGTAAAAACATCTTCAGATTTAAAAAATGCACGAGTATATATAAGTATATTAAATAGCAAGAGCAAGAAAAATACAATGGAAGGATTAAAAAACGCAACAGGATTTATTAGAAGCGAACTTGCTAAAAGAGTAAATTTAAGATATACACCAGAACTAATATTTGAATTAGATGAAACTTTAGAATATGGAGCTAAAATTGATAATATATTAAAAGAGATAATGCCTAAAGATAATTAAGGAGGATAAAAATGACTTTAGATACGATATTAGAGGAAATAAAAAAAGCAGAAAAAATAGTAATATTAACTCATGAGACTCCAGATGGAGATGCAATAGGAAGTACTTTAGCATTGAAACTTGCATTAAAAACTATTGGAAAAGATGCAGATGCTATAGTTCCAGAATATTCAAGTTGTTTTAGCTTTTTACCAGGAATAGATGAAATAAAAAAAGAGTCTGATGTTGAAAAATATGATTTAGCAATAGCGTTAGATTGTGCTGATGGAAAAATACTTAAAGGTTATGAATATTTTGAAAAAGCAAAAACTAAAATAGTAATAGATCACCATGGAAGCAATAAGATGTATGGAGATATTAATTTTGTAAATCCTGTAGCACCAGCAGTTTGCGAAGTTTTGATAGGAATGTTAGATTACTTTGGAATAGCAATTTCAAAAGATATAGGAACTTGTATAATTGCAGGAATTATTACAGATACAGGAGGATTTGACTATAATGTAAATCCAGAAACATTTGATTTTGCTGCAATGCTTTTAAGAAAAGGAATAAAAATATCTGATGTTTATCAAAAAGCATTGAAAACTAAAACTAGGTCTAGTTTTGAACTAACTAAAATTGCAAATAATAGAACAGAGTTTTTAGAAAATGGTAAAGTAACATTTACATATATAACTTTGGAAGATGAAAAAAAAGTAAATGCTGTAACAGGTGATCATGAAGGAATTGTTGAAATTGGAAGAGATATTGAAGGAGTAGAAGTATCAATATTCTTACATGAAAAAGAAAATAAATCAGGAGGATTTAAAATATCATTACGTTCAAAAGAATATGTAAATGTTTCTGATGTATGTTTAATGCTTGGTGGAGGAGGACACCCACGTGCCGCAGGAGCTTTCTCTATTGGTACTCCAGAACAAATTAAAGAAAAATTACTAGGTGAAATTAGAAAACAATTAAAATAATAAGGTGATATTTTTGGATGGAATTATTGTAATAAACAAAGAACAAGGATATACATCTAATGATGTAGTACAAATTATAAAAAAGAAATTAAATGAAAAGGTGGGACATACTGGGACATTGGATCCAATGGCTACAGGAGTTCTGCCTATTCTTGTAGGAAAAGGAACCAAATGTTCAAAATACATATTAAATCATGACAAAATATATACTGCTACATTAAAATTAGGAATAAAAACAGACACAGGAGATATAACAGGCAATATTATAAAAGAAGAAAAAAATCTAAAAAATATAATAGAAATAGTATCAAATGTTCAAGAAATAAAGAAAGTTTTAAAGAGTTTTGAAGGAGAAATATCTCAGATTCCACCAATGTATTCTGCAATTAAAGTAAAAGGAAAGAAATTATATGAATATGCAAGAAGTGGACAAACTGTTGAAATAAGTCCAAGGAATATAAAAATATATAATATAGAACTTATTAATACAGGAAAAGATAAAAATAATGAGAAAAATGATCTTAAAGAAGATGAAATTATTTTTAGAGTTAAATGTTCTAAAGGTACATATATTAGAACTTTATGTGAAGATATAGCAGAAAAATTAGGAACAATTGGAACAATGAGTAAGTTGAATAGAGAAAAAGTGGGAGATTTTTCTATAGAAGATGCTATAAAACTTGAAGATTTTGATGAGAAATTTGAAAAAGGATTTATTAGTATTGAAAAATTTTTAGAAAATTATAAAAAAATAATATTAACACCTCGTTCTTACATTTCATTTATTAATGGTGTAAAATTACTGACAGATGATAAAAATGGAATATATAGAATATATGATATAAATGAAAATTTTATTGGAACAGGACTTGTAAATAATGGAATATTAAAAAGAGATGTTTGCTATTGATATTTTACATTATTTTTGCTAAAATTAATATGTATATAAGGGGGAAACCAATGAAGAATATAATTAAAACTTTTTTTTCAGTATTTATAATTCTAATTTTAATAGCTTTAATAGCTTTTATAGGATTAATTGTTTATTTGACATTTTCATCAAATAGAGAAATATCTGAAGTAGTATATCAATCAGCAAATAATACAGTTACAATAGAAGATGAAAGTGTTATTGAACGAAAAAGTAATAATAAGGATATGGGAAAGCTAATTGCTGAAATTTTTGATACAGAAAAAAAGGAAGTAATAGAGTATTCAGATACTAATTCAATTGGAAAATTTTATTATGAACAACTAAATGAAAATCAAAAAATTTTATATAATGGATTACAAGAAAGTAAAGATAATAATTCATTAATATCTGGAAATCATAGTATAGAATTTGGAGAAAAATTTTCAGGGCTATTAAAACTAGAAAATGGGGTTAATATTCTACAAGCTGATTACCAGACAGCTGTTGAGGCTTTTACACATGATAATCCAGATTTGTTTTATTTAGATGTTTCTAAATTATATTTAAATATTGAAACCACAAAAAAAATGTGGAACATAAAATACAATGTTTATATAGCACCAGAAGAAGGAAAAAAATATTTTGATGAAAATTTCACTAATGATCAAGAAGTAAGAGAAGCAAAACTAAGAATAGAGAGTGTAAGAAGTAGTGTTTTAAATAAATTAGGAAAAGATACATTTAAAAATATTAAAATAATTCATGACTATTTAATAAATACATTAGAATATGATCAAAACTATACATCTAGAAGTACATATACAATTTATGGGGCACTTATTGAAAATAAATGTGTATGTGATGGGTATGCAAGAGCATTTAAATACTTAGCAAATGCAGCAGGTATAGAATGTGAATTGATTCAAGGTACAGCAACAAACTCATCAGGAAAAACTGAAAATCATGCTTGGAATGCTGTAAAATTGAATGGTAAATGGTATTACATAGATGTTACGTGGGATGACCCAGTAATTTTAGGAAGAGGAATTGTTTTAAATAAGTATTATTATCAATATTTCTTAAAAGGAACAAAAACTTTTGAAGAAAACCATGTTGAAAATGGAGTTTTTTCGGAAAATGGAAAAACTTTTGTATTCCCTACAATTAGTAGTACAGATTATTAGTATATTTTAACTTTAAAAGGAGGCACAATAATGCAAGTTAGTAAAGAAGAATTGATGCATATTGCAAAGTTAGCAGAATTAGAAATAAATGAAAATGAAATAGAAGAATATTTATTAAATTTACAAGATATTTTAAATTTTGCAAATATTATAAATAATGCACCTGTTAATGATTTAGATATAACAATAGGTGCAAATGAGGCTAAAAATGTGTTTAGAAAAGATGAAGTAAAGGTGTTTGAAAATATAGATGGATTACTTCAAAATGCACCATCAAAATCTCAAAATATGTTTAAAGTACCAAAAGTACTTTAATTAGCAAAATTTAGGAGGAGTTTTATGGACAATATAATAGATTTAACAGTACATGAATTACAAGAAAAAATTGAAAATAAAGAACTTACAGTAAAAGAAATAAATGAAGCATATATTAATCAAATAAAGAAAAAAGAAAATGATGTACAAGCTTTTATCACAGATTTATCTGAAGAAGCTTTAAATAAAGCAGAGTCAATTAATGAAAGAATTAAAAATGGTGAAAACTTAGGTAACCTTGCTGGTATTCCAATTGGAATTAAAGATAATATTTGCACAAAGGGAATTAAAACAACTTGTGCATCAAAAATGTTAGAAAATTTTATATCTCCATATGATGCAACAGTAATGAAAAAAATAAATGAAGAAAATATGATTAATCTTGGAAAGTTAAATATGGATGAATTTGCAATGGGAGGATCAACAGAAAATTCATATTTTAAAAAGACAAAAAATCCATGGGATTTAGAAAGAGTTCCTGGAGGATCTTCAGGAGGATCTGCAGCAGCTGTTGCTGCTAAAATGGTACCATGGGCACTTGGAAGTGATACTGGAGGATCAATTAGACAACCAGCATCTTTTTGTGGTGTTGTAGGATTAAAGCCTACTTATGGGTTAGTATCTAGATTTGGATTAGTAGCATTTGCTTCTTCACTTGATCAAATAGGACCAATTACAAAAGATGTAAAAGATGCAGCAATTCTTTTAAATGTAATTGCAGGACATGATGAAAATGATACAACATCAGTAGACATTCCTAAAAAAGATTATACAAAAGCTCTAACAGGAAATATTAAAGGATTAAAAATTGGAATTCCTAAAGAATTCTTTGGTGAAGGAATAAATGAAGAGGTAAAAGATAATTTATTAAAAGCAATAGATAAGTATAAACAAATGGGAGCAGAAATTGAAGAGTTTTCATTAGATGTAGCTAAATATTCACTTGCTACTTACTATATAATTGCATGTGCAGAAGCAAGTTCAAATCTTGGAAGATTTGATGGAGTTAGATATACATATAGAGCTCAAGGATACAATAACATAAAAGAGTTATTTAGAAAATCTAGAAGTGAAGGATTTGGAAAAGAAGTTAAAAGAAGAATAATTCTTGGAACTTATGTATTATCTTCAGGATATTATGATGCATACTACAAAAAAGCACAAAAAGTAAGAACAATGGTTATGAATGAATTTAACAAAGGATTTGAAAAGTATGATGTAATACTTACACCAACATCTCCTACAACAGCATTTAAAATAGGAGAAAAATCAAATAATCCATTAGAAATGTATTTAGCAGATATTTGTACAGTTTCTGTTAATATAGCTGGACTTCCAGCAATATCAATTCCTTGTGGATTTGATAGCAAAGGGATGCCTGTAGGAATGCAACTAATAGGTAATAAATTTGATGAAGAAACAATTTTAAATGCAGCATATAGTTTTGAACAAGGAGGTAAAGCATAATGGCAAGAGAAGAATATGAAGCAGTAATGGGACTTGAAGTACATGCAGAACTATCTACAAAGACAAAAATTTTTTGTAGTTGTCCTACAAGTTTTGGAGCAGCTCCAAATACTCAAGTGTGTCCCGTATGTATGGGAATGCCTGGTGCACTTCCAGTATTAAATGAAAAAGTTGTAGAATATGCAGTTAAAGCAGGACTTGCAACAAACTGTACTATTTCAAAAGACAGTAAAAATGATAGAAAAAATTACTATTATCCAGATACTCCAAGAGCATATCAAATATCACAATTTGATAAACCTCTTTGTGAACATGGATATATTGAAATAGAGACAAGTTCAGGAAAAAAGAAAATTAGAATTTTAAGAATACATATAGAAGATGATGCTGGAAAATTAAATCATGATGATTTTGGAGGAGGCAGTTTAGTAGATTTAAATAGAGCCGGAGTTCCTCTAATAGAAATAGTATCTGAACCTGATTTTAGAAGTAGTGAAGAAGTTGATAGTTATTTAAAGAAATTAAAATCAATTTTAGAATATATAGAAGTATCTGATTGTAAAATGCAAGAAGGTTCATTTAGAGCAGATGTTAATGTTTCTGTTCATAAATTTGGAGAACCTCTTGGTACTCGATCAGAATGCAAAAATATGAATTCTTTTAGAAGTATAACAAGAGAAATTGATTATGAAATAGAAAGACAAATTAATATATTAGAAAATGGTGGAACTGTAGAACAAGAAACTTTAAGATGGGATGATGTGTCTGGAAAAACGTTTACTATGAGAAGTAAAGAAGATGCTGAAGATTACAGATATTTCCCAGAACCTGATTTAGTTGCTATAAAACTTTCAGATGAATATATACAAAATGTTAAAAATAATCTTCCAGAACTTCCTGAAAAAAGAAGAGAAAGATATTTAAATGAATATAAAATGACTGAAAAAGAAACAGGAATTATAGTAGCTTCAAAGTATTTATCAGATTTATTTGAAAAGGCATCTGAAATATGTGGAAATAGAAAAGGTGTAAGTAACTGGATTATTTCTGATATTTCAAGAATTCTAAATGAAAAAGAAATGGAACCAAGAGAAATACCTTTTACTCCAGAACATCTAGCTCATTTAGTTACTTTAATTGACAAAGGAACAATAAGTTCAAGTATTGGTAAAAAAGTAATAGAAGAATTATTTGAAAATCCAAGGGAACCAGAAGTAATTATCAAAGAAAAAGGATGGATTCAAATATCTGATGAAGGAGCAATAAGAGAAGTAGTAAAACAAATTTTAGATGCAAATTCACAATCTGTTGTAGATTATAAAGCAGGAAAAGATAGAGCACTTGGATTTTTGGTAGGGCAAGCGATGAAAGTAACTAAAGGAAAAGCAAATCCTCAAATGCTAAATAAGATATTTGTTGAAGAATTGAACAAATAAATATAATAAAATAAAAAAGACACGTAATAAATACGTGTTTTTTTAATAATTTAGTAAAAATGGTATTTATAAAAAATAAAAACATGTAATAGCTACATGTTTTTATTGAGGACCACATACACTACAGGTTCAGCCGGCCTCTTGGGAAGAGTGACATTCAAGAACCAATAGTTTTTGTAATTAACCCCAAATTCTTTCTTCATAATATCGGCAACTTCAGCAAAGAAAAGATTGCTACCCATATCTTGAAGATGATAAAAGAACCAAGACTTAATCTCGACCAAACAAGAATGACCACATTTTAATTGTTTCCGAGCAGTATTTGCTACGAAACTTGTGGCGTGCTGAGATATTATATTTTCAATTTCCTCAGCATCTTCAATGATCTTCACTTCGTACATAGACCCTCCTATGATTACCTCTAAAGGTAATTTCTTTTTCAATTATAGCACCAAAATACTAAAAAGTAAAGAGATTTATATTAATTGTTTTTTTATTGAATCAACAGCAATTCCAGAAATTATAAAGTCTGCTGCAAAAGATAGAGATAGCTCAAATATTAAAATACCTAATTCATATATAAGGTAATTATGTATAAAAAATAGATATGTAATAAGAATAAATACTGCAAGTATTAATATTGAAAATGAAATTTT
>OCTW011548464.1_pt1 | contig 15088 bp, 10 predicted proteins | sample 1539671 | NCBI WGS metagenome assembly OCTW01 (sample SAMN02144230, study PRJEB22623) | gut metagenome | biome: sheep rumen | host: Ovis aries | place: New Zealand
CGGTTGTAGGCATTGCCGAAATCCCACACCGGTCCGAACTTCCATTTGTCGGCTACGCCCAGGCTGTCGCGGTCCTTATAGAGGAAACAACTGCCGTGATAACTCTCGCAGTCCTCCATGATCTCTTGCACCAGGTAGAATTTTGCGGCTTCCGTCATGTCCAGTCTTTGTTCCAGATGGGACGACATGTCATATAGATCCGTATTCAGTGTGTGCAGTTGGTTCTCCAGATACTGTCGTTGCGCGGAGGACAGCACTTCCGGTTCCCGAAGGGATACCATTACATGCTGGCCGTTTCCTTCGTCGAACTCGATATTGTTGTCTGTCCGGTAATTGTCTATCTCGACGAGCCATCCTCCGGAGATGGAATCCGGGTGCGTCTCGCTGTCCGCCTGCTCGTGAATGTGCACCCGATTCGAAGCGATACGTACGTGTTCCGTAAGGAAATATAGTCCCATATACTTTCCGTTCAGGACGAACTCAACGGGTCGTATCCGCGGCGTCCAACGCATCTCAAGCGCTTTGCTGATCGCAAAACCGGCAGGCATTTTGAGGAATCCCAGATAGTCGTCCGCCGAAGCCAAGAGACACCAGTGGCGGTTATTAGGCATTCCCAGCACTTTGGTCTTGGTATCGAACTTGATCTTATACGGTTTCTTGTCAAATCCGCTCCAAGTCCAGTTGCCTCGTCCCTTGATTGTAGCGGGTAAGGGAGAGTTCTTGCTTCCCAAAGCAGGATATTGCGCCAGCACCGAATCGATATAGACCGAGCAGACGACCTGCGTCTCCGTGTCATTGATACCTTGCTCGTTCTGTGTGTTCACATACAGGATAGGTAGTGTCCGTGTAGGAGATGCCGCCCGGAGCGACAGGCTCCATCCTACCAGCAGAAGCGCTATGATATAATTTCCAATTTTCATCTTTCAACTATCAACTATCAACTATCAACTATCACATGTTCGCGTTATAATACTGCGGCTGTCCCGTCACTTCCTCTCCCAGCCATTCCGGACGAACAAAAGGCTCGTCCTCGCTGCCTAACTCCAGTTCCGCCAGAATCAATCCTTCTTTATGCCCATGGAAGACATCCACCTCCCAGTTTCTTTTCTCTCCCTGATAGTCCGGCGCGGGAATGATATAGCGTGTTTTGGTGATCACGCCCGGCAGGCATATCTTCATCATCTCCCGCGCATCAGCAGGCTCGATTTCCCATTCCCATTCGAACTTGGCGATTCCTTCGCGCAACAGCGACGATTTGATAGTAAGGAACGCGCGTTCGTCCCGTATGCGCACGCGGATGGTTTTGCCGGGTTCCTTGCTCAGGTAGCCTTGCATGATCTCATAGTGCTTCACGGCTTGGGACAAAAAAGCACCGGATGTAACCAGAAACTTACGCTCTATTTCGGTATTCTCAGCCATGGTAAATCATATTTTGCGTGCAAAATTACAATTTTTTTGCGATATGAACAAAAAAAATAGCAAAAATATTTGGTCATATCAGAATTTTGTTGTACCTTTGCACCCGCTTTTGAAAAACAAAGCGCGATTTAAGCTACGGAGAGATGGGTGAGTGGCTTAAACCAACAGTTTGCTAAACTGTCGTACGGGTAACTGTACCGGGGGTTCGAATCCCCCTTTCTCCGCAAGGTAAAAGAGAAGGGACATCCGTGAGGGTGTCCCTTATTCTTTTATGATGGTGAAACGGGGGACCGTTTTTATAACTTCTTAACGAGTGTAAGTCCGTTTTTATTGCCCATGCTGTATCCCTCAAAAGTGCCGTTAGCGGTTTCGAGGTGATCCACAATCAGCACTTCTCCTTGCGCTATCGTGCGGCAGGAGAAAGTGTCGCCGACTTGCAGTTTGCTGTTGATACTCCCGTCAACCCGCCATCTGCAGTCGCCCAAATAGGTAAGTGTACAAACGCGGTCGGGGAGCCAGGCTATGCGCACTTGATCGCCTTTCCGGCATTCGTCTGCATGAATAGCGGTGGTGTGGATGAAGTCCGATTCCTCCTTCGCTCTGGCATAGCGTTCCAATATCTGTACCGTGTATTGCCGGACGGATGAATAGCCTTTCTTGTATCCCCAGATACGGCTTAGGGTATCCGGGCTGAGGCTTTCACCGGTGGCACGCCCAATAGCGATACTCAGTTCTCCGAAATCGGCAGGCGTAGCAGGCGTGCGACCGAATCGTACTTCTACTGCCTTTTTCAGTTGCGTAATAGCGATACTGTTTGATTGAAAAGAAGTCTTCATATCTCAAAAATTTGTGCAAAGATAAGAAATTATTTGCATATGTCCAAATATTTTTGTACTTTTGCACCGCTAATGGATACAAATTCGTTTACATCGGGTCCCGTTCGTCCGCTTAGTTCACAAGAATTAGGTGCAGAGCGTTTTACGGATTATGAGTTGCTGTCCGACAGCGGACACAACCTGGTTTACCGTGCGCAGATGAGCGGCAAATGGGTCGTCCTAAAGGCTGCCAAACCGGATGAAGGAGAGCAGACTCGCAATCAACTCCTTTTAGAGCGTGAGTTTGAAATCATGCACCGTCTGGATTCTATCTATGTGGTTCAGACGATAGCCATGGTGAACGACCCGCAGTTAGGCCGCTCCATTCTGATGGAATATGTCCATGGGCGTCCGTTAGACCGGTTTGTGACGGAGAATCCTTCTGCTGCGGAGCGCCGCCGTGTGGCGGATGAACTGATGGAAGCATTGGTTTTCCTGCATGACCGTCAGGTGGTGCACGGCGATTTGAAGCCGAGCAATATTCTGATTACCGACTCCGGCAATCATGTGCAGCTGATTGATTTCGGTTTTTCGGACCAAGAAGCATTCATCGCTAAGAATATCGGAACCTCGCCGTCGATCAGTTCGCCGGAACAACTGCCTACTGATGTTTTAAAACCCGAACGGGACATTTATGCGTTAGGTAAGATACTCGCGCTCCTTTTTCCGCAATCAGTCAAACCGGTTATCCGCCGTTGCACATCTGCCAACGGCAAACGGTACACTTCTGTCCGCAAGGTTCGCTCTGCGCTCCATTGTTATTGGCGAATGAGGTGGTTGCTGCCGATGCTCGCTTTTTTTGCTATTGCGGCAGCTTGTTTGATTTGCTTCCGGCCGCAGAAACAAGAGGTTTCCCCTGTTGTTGAGTACCATACGGATACGGTCGTTGTTATACAGCCTGCGCCGCCGGCGGTGGATTCCGTATGGTTGAATGTAAAAAGTAAGGCAGCCGGACGATACAAGGCGCTGTATCGCTCCTATGCCGATTCCCTTAAGAACATGCCGAAAAAGATTCACAATGATGCCTTAGCTATGACAAATCGCTATGCAAGGCGGATGCTACAAACGCGAGACAAATTTGCGAAGTCCTATCCTCAATATGAGGAACAATTGTATGATCAATACCTTTTTATCTATAGCCGGGACTTCAATGCTTTGCATAACATCCATAAAGATTACCCGTATGTGACTGTCAACCTCTATGGCGACACAACTTTTATTCCAGTGAAGCCGCTTTCCGAGTAAAAAGCAAATGAATTTGATTTTATAGCCCGAATTCTTGTGTAAATCAAATATTTATAGTACTTTAAACGGTACACACAGAGATCTGCATCAAAAGTGCAGATTTTTTTGTGCAAAAATGGCAATTGAACTGGCAAAACAAGGTGATTTTGCGTAAATTTAAATTCTCTGTAAGCCGTTGAATATAAATTATAGTCAATAATCAGGAACAAAGTCTAGAACGCCTCTTTTGCGCCCCTTTAGTGCCACTTTTGTGCACCCTTTTGTGGCCCTTATTCTATCCTATTTCGCAGTCGTTTTAATGTCCATTCGAGGTTGATTTTGCCGAAGGCGATTTTGGGGCTAATTAGGGCGTAAAGGGTCAAACCTTTGCGCCTTTGCTTTTTTTATAGTACTTTTGCAGCGCAAATCGTACTGAGCCGTTCTTTGTCATATTGAAGCCCCACCGGACCAACGTAGTGTACCAAACGTGCGATGTGTAGCAAAAACACAAAAAAAAGTGCAGAATTATTTGTGTAATTCAAACTTTTGTTGTGTCTTTGCAGCGTCTTCTCCAAGAAGACTCCCGCGTCAGCGGACACGGACTACATATTTGAGAGACTAACAGTCAACAACCTTGTGAGACTCTGGTAAATTTTTAACGGGTAGTAAGTTGGCATATGTTAGTGCACGTTTGGTGTACTACTTTTGCTGTATTTACGATTCAGGCAATGCGAGAGCCTCTGTGAAGATACAGCAAGAGTAGTACTTTTTTGCGTGTATCTGTATCAACTTGTTGCCATTCTGTAATTAATCTGCAATTAATTTGCTACTAATCCGCAGGTAAACACGATACATACACGATAGATATACGTTAGATACACAATACATTAGTATAATCAGACTATAGTCAGAGAATTGTCTTTTCCATATCTCGCCAGTCTGATTTGGATAATAGATGTAGTAGAAAAAAATTAAATATAACATAGCGGAGAATGCCGAAAATCCATTAAAGAGTAGGCGAAACTAATACTAATCATTAAATTATGAGAAAATTATTTTATCAATTAAGTGTTTTGTTGGTAGGTGTACTTTTTGTTTCATGTGGTACGCACAAAACAATAGCATACTCCAGGTCGGAACCTGTGTGTATAGCCAGTGATTTAGATGGTTCATATACACTACGTGTAGAGGGACGTGGACGAAATGCTGTAGATGCATATGAAGAAACAGGAAAACAAGCGCTTTATGCCGTGCTCTTCACTGATGTTAGTTGGCCGAATGGTCCTAGAAAAAAAATTGATTCGGTTTTTCTTCTGAAGCAACGTGCATACGAACAAAATAAAGCATACTTTGATAATTTTTTTAAAGATGGTGGGGATTATACTCAGTATATTTCTATGAAGGAAAAACGAGATCTCTCCAGTATCTATACAAGAACAAATGCACAAACAGTTTGTACTACTACTGTATGTGTGTTTAAATCTCAACTTGAACAACGCCTTATCAGCGATGGTATTTTAAAATAATAAATTAACTAAAACAAACAATCATGAGAAAATTAAACAATGTAATGGGCTTATGTATAGCCCTAATGATGTCTTCCATGGCATTCGCTAAAGGACAGGTAAAATCTACGGTTATTTCTTCGGATTATTCCCGTAACAGCATTTCAAAAATTACGATTCTTTATGGAGATCGATGGGATAACCAAGTCGTGACCGGTGTGGATTCTATTCAAACTGGTGCAAAATTTGATATAAATAACATCAAAACAAAAACCATTCGTCTTAAAGGAGCCTTCCGAACGGCGGAAGAACAACAAGCTCAACTTGCAGCACAACAACCGCAAGAAAAAACAAATGCGTTTAAAGATATGTTCAAGGGTATAGGTGATGCCTTTAAAGGCTTAGGCAAAGGTGTTGCTGCCAAACCCGACACTTTGACACAACGTCTTCTGACTGAGTATATCAACCAAAACAACATCGGAAAAGAAATTTTTGACTACGTATTAATGGTAGATGGTAATGGAAGATTCCACTATGATCTTATGGTAGAGCGTAGCCGGTGGAATGCTACAGATGCTGATGTGCAATTGGATAATGCATCTCAAGTAAAAACTGTGAACGAAAACGGGCCAGCTCTGTTGGCTAATAGTTACTTAATAGTGTATGACGCGAAAGAGACCAAGATAGGTGAAACTACCGATAAAAACGGGAATAAGAAGCCCGTTTATATGGCTGATGTAACAGGCTATGTATTCGCGATCGATAGTGCTGAAGAAGTTATAGGTAATATTGTGCACAATATGTGGATTAATGATGGAGAGGAAGCAAGTGTTGTTGCGCAAAAACGCGATTTATATCGAAACGTCCGTATTCCAATGAAATGTATTGCCGCGCAATCTGTTTCTGCCTCTTCCGAAAAGTCTATGGAAAAAGCTATTTCCAGCTCGTATGATGATATTCTCCGAAAACTCGAAAATAAAATATCTGCATGGGAAGTAACAGCTACTCCAGAGGATGTGCGTCCATATATTACGGCAAAGGTTGGAACAAAAGAGGGGCTGAAAAATGGTCAGCGATTCAAAATCTTCAAAAATAAAGGAGATGAGGAAGAAGGTAATCTTCGTACAGTAAAAGTAGGATATGCACGTGCTACTGAGATAAATAATAACAATGAGGTAGCAACAGGCAATACTGGTGTTTCTTCGTTCTATCAAATTTCAGGACGACATCTAAAAGGAACCGAATTCCTTAAACAAAGCAATGACATTCGGTTAGGGGTAAGCCTTGATTATAATTACAATGGACTGGGCATGGGAGCTAACAATAAGATATTCGGTGCATACTCTATGGTAGATCTTACTATAGATTATCTTGCTTATATCCATAAATGTGGTATCAGCCATTATGCTCGCCTCAATGTCGGCTATGATATCAATACCGCCAAACAATTAGAAGAGGGTGCTAATGAGAATGGCACTGCTTGGTATACGTATGCAGATGGAAAATATGCAGGACAAGCAATTTTTGGGAAGGGAGTTTCTTATGTTAATGTGGCTGTCGGATATGCTTGCGGTTTGAAAGTAAAACAAGTAATGGAGTTTCAACCATTTATCAATGTTGGATTAGATATTATTGTTCCTCATGGTTTTGATAATAGTGTATTGACAAATTTATCAACGGCTGTACTTGGAGAGACTATCAATTTTACGGATAAAACAGCTAAGCAGACTTTCGGATTGTTTATTGATCCCGGTATGCGAATCGTGTTCAATTGCGGTTATCCATTCCAGTTATTTATTCAGGCAAACTACTCTGTAGGCATTATGCAATGGAATGCATACAAAGTGCTTAACGAGTATGCTAAGCAGTGTGGCTATGGTCATGGTATGGGACTTGGCGCTGCTGCAGGTGTAAAATGGACATTCTAATAATCAACAGGAATCCTGCGCGTACATGCGCGCAGGATTCATAATTGTATAATAGTATGAAAAAATTGTATAATAGTATGAAAAGAATCATTTCAGTATTATTGGCTTCACTCATTGTAATGCCAATTTTTGCAGCTAAAATTAAACACGCTGTGGTTTTTGAAGACCCAGAAGCGTATTCTTGTGTATTCATCAACGTTGCAACAGCAGGTACAAAAAACGTGAAAGTATCTGGTGTCGGAAAGAAAAAAGATGCTGCTATCGAGAGAGCAGGTATGAATGCAATCCATGCAGCAATATTTCAAGGAATTCCTGGGGGAAATAATGGTCAACCAACCCCTGCTCTTTATCCATCTACTCAACCGTCTGCAGATCATATGCAGTATTTTGATGATTTCTTTAATAGCGGACAATATACTAATTATCTCACTCAAGTAACAAATCCTTCAGGAAAAGATATGAGTGAAGTTAAGGGAGGTATAAAAGTTAAAGTAGAGATTCAAGTGCAGTTTGATAAACTTAGAAATGACCTTGTTGCAGCAGGTATTATTAAGGGAGTTGCTGATGCCATCGAAGGTGCTCAAAAACCTATAATTATGATTTTCCCTGATGCGGATTGGTGCAAAGCAAATCATTATGTTATGAATGATGATCCTGAAACAGTTGATTACAATAAAGCACTTGCTGATGTTAACATGAAAGATCTTATCAACGAGTTTACTAACTTTATGGCAAATGTGGCCAAATACGAAGTAGAAGACTTAGCAGCGGTGTTGAAAGACTATAGAGGCGAAAAGGCATGGGATGCCGCTGATGAGATTGACGATGGAGAAGGTTCTGCAGGAGGCGTTCGAGAAATGCTGGCTTCAGCAGCAAGTGCTGATTTTGAGATTGAATTCTATCCGGAGACGCGCTTCGATGCGGGCAAACAATATGTTGTATTCCGTATCAAAGCAACTGATGTTAGTACTAGCAAATCTTTCTACGCCATTTCGGCACAAGGAACAGCAACCTATGGTAGTGGACAAATGGTAAACCAACTCAAGGAAGCCATTCTTAGTGTAAAAGATGAATTCTTAGGAGCATTACAGCAAAAATTTGCTAAAATGGGAGAGCAAGGTCGAGAAGTTCGAATCACCTTAAAGCGCAAAGAAAGTTGTCCGATTAACTTTGCTAAACGTTACGATGGCGCACCTCTCTCTGAATATATAGAGGATTGGATTCAAGCAAAAGTACAAACTTCAGGATTTACTGCGGGAAAGAACACTGCCAACAAACTAAGTTATAAGCAGATTTTTATTCCTTTATATAAAGAGAAAAAGAATCGTATAACTAAGCAAGTTGAGAGAAGAGCGCAAAGTGCTGCTGATTTCGCCACGGAACTTGCAGATTTTATTACAGAGACAACAGGACAACCTTGCCGAGTAGATGGACGAAGTATGGGACATGCAGTCATTACACTTGGACAGGATGACTCGCTTTCAGAAGACGAATAACAAATAAATACTTTCTTTATGAAAAAATGTATTATACTGGTCATTGCTTGTCTTATGGCAAGCATAACCTTTGCGCAAGAACAAATTCAAACCATGGATGATGCTGCGCGTATAGCGCTATCTGCATACATGGATCCTTCTTCCTCTATTCCAAATAATGCGAAGAAGACGCTGAAAGACCGCATGCAGAAGATTATTACAAAGAATGGTATGGGGTCTGCCAAGAATACTCGGTTTATTATGACCGCTAACGTCCGTGAACTCAACTTGGAAAAAAGTGAGACGGCTCCGGTTATTTACATTTATGATTTAGAAGTTAATCTCTATATCGGAGATGGAATAGACGGGACTTTATTTTCTAGTTGCTCTTTAGGAGTAAAAGCAGCCGGGGATTCAAAAGACAAAGCCTATATGGCTGCTTTAAAAAAGATTAAAGCATCTGACCCTCAGTATCAATCATTTATTAATGAAGGGAAAAAGAAAATAGTGGATTATTATACCGCGAAGTGCGACTTTATCATAACTAAGGCTCAAACCAAAGCAAAGAACCAAGATTTTGATGCAGCCATCGCAGAATTGATGCAAGTTCCCGATGTGTGCAAAGAGTGCTATGATAAATGTATGGCAGCAGCTCAACCTATCTATCAAGAGAAGATTAATCAAGAAGGAGCAAAGTTATTAGCCGAGGCTCGTGGTGTATGGTCTGCAGGACAAGATGTAGCTGCAGCAGAAGCGGCAGCTGCTATCTTGGCGCAGGTCAATCCTCAATCTTCCGCTTTCGCTGGGGCAGAATCGTTAAATGCCGAAATGGCTAAACGAGTAAAGGAACTCGACAAACGTGAGTGGGATTTTATGCTCAAACAGCAACAAGATGAGGTCGACCTTGAGAAAGCTTCTATAAAAGCAATCCGCGATATCGGTGTAGCATACGGAGAGAATCAACAACCCACAACATATAATGTTGTCTGGTGGTAATTTAGACATCTGATTATTCAATATGTTGTAAAGGATAAACGAAAGAGCAGGCGGGCACAGATTGAGTTGCCCGCCTGATTGCGTTTGAGAGGGAATCTTAATAATAGAAAACTTTCGCATCTGATTCAAGTAACGTCCTTATTTTGAAACGATTACACAACGATTAAATGAACCAAGAAAGTTCATTCAAATCATTGAAGGACCTCGTCAGGCTTGCATACTTTCCAAGACCTGTTTCATCCCCATCGGTCGGTATTGGTAGGCGAAGAAGGTACTTCATCCTCCGCGGCGACAAGACTTACACGCTGCAAGGTGCAGAGGTTAAATAGTCGAAAGTCGAAAGCTTTGACAAAGTACGAAGTACAAAGTGAGCAGGCGGGCGATGCCCGTCTGCTTTTGTTGCGTATAAATATTAATAATCGGCAATAGGACCACAAAATGCACGAAAGCGTGAAACGGTTGTGGTCACAGAGGTATTATTGACAACATACCTTAGCGCTTCCGTGCTTTATGGCCGGAGACCTTGGAGGACAAGGCGTGTGACTTCCGCTTTCCGGTGGGCGATAAATTGCTTCACTTGTTCGTCCGTCTGCGCGAGCAGGTCCTGATACATCGGCAAAGAGATAAACGTGAAGACCGTAAGCGAAGCGATAGACATCATGATATCGAAGGAATCCACTTTGGCAAGTCTGCCCGCCTGCTGTTCCGCTTTGACCCGCGCGTCAAACTGCATATAGATCATCGCATAGGAAGGCTTTTGGACGAAGTTCTTTCTCAGATATTTTCTGCGTTCGGGGTTAGAGACCAGTTCCTCCAAGACGAAGAAGGGAAGCCTCGGGTTTTGTTGCAACGCATCGAAATACAGGGATATAGCGGACCGCAGAAAATCTTCGAAGGACGCCTCGCTTGCCAGCGACCGCCCCACCACATTGAGCGCGGCTTCCACCTGCTCCAGGAAGATCTGGCGGAAGAGATTTTCTTTGGTGCGGTAATAATAATGCACGAGAGCCTGGGTACAGCCAACCTCTTTGGCTATTTGGGTAGTGGAAGTAGCGGCGTAGCCCTGCCGGAAAAATAACTGCTGCGCCACCTCCCGGATACGCAGTTCCATCGGTTCGTTTTCGTAATTATTCATAATCATGATTTTTAGTTATTCAACAGGAAATGGAGCCGGTTTGTGATATTGGCATCCGATGTGCCGGCATCAAAATCAAGGAACAAGAGCGCCAGATGCGGATACAGATCTTTGTACCGTTTCTCAATCCCTTTGCTGATAATATGATTGGCGATACATCCAAAAGGCTGCAGCGAGACCACTTTGTTGACTCCGTTTTCCGCCAGGTCGCAGATCTCTCCGGGCAAGAACCATCCTTCCCCGAAATCGGCAGCGGAGTTGATGACCTTACGGCTTTTGGCCCAGATATCCATGATGTCGGTAAAAGGCCGATAGAAAGGATAGGGTCGGCAAAGACGGTCGTACACCTGTGCGTAATGGCGCAGGAAGCGATTGACCAGACGCGCCTGCCAGGGTTTTAATCCGTCCTCGCGGATATGCTGCGAACGGTTGATGAACGCATTGGGAACCGAGGTGGAGAAGAAGCCTGTGAGTGCAGGAGGAATGACCTCCACACCATGATCAATCAGCCATTTGACGACGCCATGATTGGAGAAAGAGTTATATTTGACATATATCTCCCCCACGACCCCGACGACAGATACCTGTCTGTCCTTGTCTGTGATCCCGCTGAAAGCCTCCACCGCATCCGCCATCAACCGCCTCATCCCTTTGTAGTCGCGGCGCAACAAGAGGGGTTGGGCTGCACTCAGATAATAGTCATAGAGGGTTCTCGCTTTTCCCGGGACGCGTTCTCTGGGCGCAGCGGGATAATAGAGTTTGGCGAGCGCATCGGCGAAAAAGAGCGCTTCGAGCGTAGGCCGGATGAGGCGGAGCCAGTCGATCTCAAAACCGGGCTGGCTGTTCTGTAGGCTTGGTCCGATAGCCACCGCAATGACCGGCACCTGAGTCATCCCTGCCGCGACAAGGGCATTCTTAATCAGCGAGTAATAATTGGAAGCCCTGCATTGCCCTCCCGTCTGTGTGATCGCCACGGCCGTCTTGGAGAGATCGTATCTGCCGGATTGCAGCGCGCGCATGATACTCCCCACCACGATAGTAGCCGGATAACAGATATCATTATTAGCGACATGCAAGCCTTCCTCCGCGTCCTCCCGGGTAGCCATAGGAAGGGATTCGATGCGATAGCCCGCCAGAGCAAAGATCGTAGGCAGAAACTCATTATATCCCTCGGCAAAATAAGGGGTGAGGATGACGCGTTCTCTATCCCGTGATTCAAAGGGCGGGGTTGTGAGAGGGAGAGAAGGGGTGGATGGAGGGGTTACGGGTGACGGGTTACCGGTTACGGGGTAGAGGGAGTTCACGCTCTCTATCAATGAGCGGATGCGGAGACGCAGCGAGCCGATATTATTGACATCGTCGATCTTCAGGACCGTGAGGTTTTTGTTGTACCTGCCGAGTAGCGTACGCACTTCATCCAGAATAAACGCATCCGGTCCGCAGCCGAAACTGGTCAGTTCCACCATATGGAGCCCGTCATAGGCGTTTTGTCCCACCCATTGCGCCGCCTTGAAAATCCGGTTGGGGTACGCCCATTGCGCCATCGCGTTCAGACAGGTATATACCTCTTTTCCGTCGGTTACCGCAATATTCTCCGTAATGACATCCACGCCCATATCCGCAATAGCGGACGCTATGTGATGCTGGATGAGAGGGTCGATATGATAGGGTCTTGCCGCCAGCAGGATAACCATCCGTCCGGCAGCTTGCGCTGCGGCGAAGACCTGTTTGTTGCGTCTCTCCAGCGTGTCCAGATATTTTTGCTGCGCCTCCAGAGCCTGGCTGACAGCCGTCGGGACCGTCTCGCGGCGGACGCCCAGCGAGGAGAGATATTCCATCAAAGAGGCGCGGAGAAGGTGCTCGTCCTTGAACGAGATAGTAGGCGAATCCACTGGAATACCATAGTGTTTCTCCTGATTGATGGCACTCTTGATAACATCAGAATAGCCGCTGACGACAGGGCAGTTAAAACTATTCTTAGCCAGCGGGTCCTCTTTCTTCTCAAAAACCACCCAAGGGTAGAAAATCCGATCCACTCCTTTCTCAATGAGGTCCATCACATGTCCGTGCATCAGTTTAGCCGGATAACATATATTGTCCGCCACAATCGTGCGCAGGCCCTTATCATAGAGCCGGTTGGAACTGGGGCTGCTGAGCCGCACGCGAATACCACAGCAGGTAAAGAGCGTGTGCCAGAAAGGATAGTTTTCGTAGATCCCCAGCCCGCGCGGGATACCGATGGTGAGGAGGGGCTGGCGATTGGTGACGGGCGAGGAGGTGAAGAGGAGTTTGTATTTCTCATCGAACATATTGACGCCTTTCACCGCTCCTTTTGCCGCATTCGAATAGACCCGTTCGCAGTTGTTACCGGAGACATACATGCGCCCCTCATCGAATGAATAGACCTGAATCCGGCAATGATTCTGGCATCCCGGACAGATTTCTTCCTTCGTCTCAAACCGGTTCGATTGTAACATTTCCTTCAGTTTCATACGCCCCCTCCTTTCGCATATAACGCTGCGCCGTAAGCTCCCATTAGTTCGGGAATAGGTCCGAATCCCACTTCTTTTCCGGTAAGAAGCTCCAAAGCGCGCACAACAGAATGATTTCTAAACGTACCTCCTTGTACCATGATATATTCTCCCAATTGGTCGAAAGACTGCAACTTGAGCACTTTATACAAACAATTCTTAATCACCGAATAACTGAACCCCGCGGCAATATCATCCACCGCCGCCCCTTCCCGCATAGCCTGTTTCACTTTGCTGTTCATAAATACAGTGCATCTGGTTCCCAGGTCGTATGGATGCCCGGCGAGCGTAGCCATCCGGGCGAAATCGCTTACATCGTACCCCAACTGTTTGGCAAAAGTCATGATAAAACTGCCGCATCCCGATGAGCAAGCTTCGTTGATCTCAATACGCCGAATAGATCCATTCTCCACGAAGATAGCCTTCATGTCCTGTCCGCCGATATCAAGCACAAATGATACGTCCGGTTGCAGGTGTTTAGCAGCAATGAAATGCGCCATTGTTTCCACTATCCCCCGATCCAGCCGGAAGGCCGTTTTGAGCAACTGTTCCCCATACCCCGTAGAGCAACTGCGCACGATCTCTATATCCCTGCCCATATTGTCATACAAGCGTTGCAGCGCCTCGCGGAAAGCCTGAAAAGAGTTGCCGTTATTATAACTATAATCCGAGAAAACGATCTCTCCCTCCTCGTTGATGACTACCAGTTTGGTAGTCGTACTACCGGAGTCCACACCCAGATAAAGCGATGAACCTAAAGCGGGCTGTTTGACCCGGATCGCGTCATGGCGATATCTCCGCCGCTTCGAATCAAGCCATTTCCCGTATTCCTCCTGGTTGTCAAAGAGAGGGGGAAGAGTAGCTCCCGAGCGGTGTTCATCGCTCTGCGGGGCGGTATCGTGATTATTAAACAAGGAAAGCGCCTGCGCGCACGTAACCGTCCCGCCTTGCGCCAATAAAGCCGTGCCGACAGCCGGCACAAACTGGGTATATTCCGGAACGATACAATCCTCCTCGGTCAAATCCAAAGCCCGTAGCAGATGTTTGCGCAACTCGGGAATATAAGCGAACGGTCCGCCGCAAAGGAAGACCTTTGGCAAGACGTCTGTACCTCTCGCCAAGGCGCTGACGACCTGCATAGAGACCGCGTTAAGCATAGAGGCTGCTATATCTTCCTTGCTCACCGAACGCGAGATGAGATTTTGGATGTCGGTCTTGCTGAACACTCCGCATCGCGATGCGATAGGGTAGATATTCTCCGCCCTTTCCGCCAAGTCGTTCAACGCTTCAGTCTCTACTCCCAACAGCGTAGCCGTCTGGTCGATAAAGGCTCCAGTACCTCCGGCGCAATTGCCGTTCATCCGCATGTCCGGAACACGTCCCTCTTCGAAGAAAATAATCTTAGAATCCTCTCCTCCGATATCTATCAGCGCATGTACATCTGGGTAAAGCCGTTTTACCACTTCTGCAGCAGCAATCACCTCCTGGTAAAAATGTATCTTGAGGCGTTGCGCATATCCCATGCCTACCGAGCCGGTGATACCTACTATCAGCGTATCCTCAGGCGAGAGCCCGCTTGAAGCAACGAGCTGCGTTAGCATCTCTTGCCCTACTTGCAGCGGGACTGCGTTATGGCGCCGGTAGTCTGTAAATACAATATCAATCCTTTCCTTACCATCCGTTCCTGCCGGTTCTACCCGCACAAGTGCCATCTTAATGGTAGTACTGCCTATATCTATCCCCAGGCGATAAACATGTTTGTCTAATTGCATCATTTAATAGCCCTATTAAATATGCTGCAAAATTATAAAAAACACATGAATTGGGCAAGTAAAAAACAAATAATCCATAAATATGACTAGAAAATCATAATTAATGGAAGTTTTCTATTGATAATTTTGGAAATTTTATAAGAGCCGAAAGCACTCATCTTTATGATAAAAAAAGAAGGTTGTCTCCCGACAACCCAATCTTTTCATTTAACCTTAAATCTAATACCA
>OCTW013399953.1_pt1 | contig 15087 bp, 14 predicted proteins | sample 1539671 | NCBI WGS metagenome assembly OCTW01 (sample SAMN02144230, study PRJEB22623) | gut metagenome | biome: sheep rumen | host: Ovis aries | place: New Zealand
GGCTGCAACCCGCGCCATCAAGGGTGAAATCCTTCTTTTCAAGACCTCCGAGGGAGGCAGCAAGGAGGTGACGGACGGGGACATCCTCAAAATGATCCAGAAGCTCATCAAGCAGCGCAAGGAATCAGCCGAGCAGTACACTGCAGCGGGCCGTCAGGAGCTCGCCGACAACGAGCTGGCAGAAGCTGCCGTGATGGAGAAGTACCTTCCCAAGCAGCTCTCCGCGGAGGAAGTGAAGGCCAAGGTCCGGGAAATCATCGCTCAGGTGGGCGCCACCTCCATCAAGGACATGGGCAAGGTGATGGGCGCTGCAAACAAGGCCCTTGCCGGGCAGTCGGATGGCCGGACCATCTCAGCGGCCGTCAAGGAGCTGCTGTCGTAGGCGACATCATTCGCCGGGTGGAAATCGTCAAAGGCTGCGGTTCCAGTTAACTTATCGCACCCCCGCCAGCATGGCCTCGCAAGCAGAGAGGAGGTCTTGAAAGGTGGTTTCAAAATCGCCGGTGTACCACGGGTCGGCCACGTCTCGTCCGACCCCGGTATAGGACATCATCAGGTGGACCTTTCCCGCCGGATCCGATGGAATGATACGCTTTAATAGCCGCAAGTTGGACGCATCCATGCAGATGATGCGGTCGAAACGGTCGTAATCGGCCCTACTGACTTGCCGGGCGCGTTTTTCGGGATCGAACCATACGCCATGCTGACTGAGGCACCGCTTTGCCGGAGGATAAATGGGGTTGCCGATCTCCTCGGTCGATACGGCCGCCGATGCTATCTCATAACAATGCTCCAAGCCCTTGGCTTTGACCAGGGCTTTGAATATAAACTCGGCCATGGCGCTCCGGCATATATTGCCGTGACAGACAAACAAGATCCTCATCTTATTAGCGTCAGGATATTTATATTGTTTCATTTTGTGGTTAAAAAAATAGTCATTTTGACTCTGCCGGCTCCGGTACAGATATATTCCATAGGAATCGAACTCCTGACCTTTTGAATGCCATCCATTTAATCAGTCTCGATTCCGCCACAATCTTAAGTTCCTAAAAATCAGCATGTTGCAAAACCGTCTTAAAAGCCTCAAATGATGTCTTTCCGGCGTTTTGCTACAATTCAATGTATTTCCCCGCATCAAATGTTTTATGCTCTCCCGAGAACACATATCCCAGCTGATTAGAAACACATTGTGTCTTTCCAATTACAGCGTTAATGTTTCTGTGCGAATGTCCGTAAATCCAATATTCGGCACCGCAACTCTCCACAAAGTCATATTCCTCGACCGTAAAGGCCCCGTTAATCCGGCTTCCCTTGAAGTCAGGGGATGATAGTACAAATGACGGCACGTGATGCGTGACGATGACCCTGTGAGGAGCCTGGGCCGATGAACACGCCTCCCGCAGAAAGTCCATGCAGTGCCTGTGCTCATTATTGAACTGCTCGAAGTTCAACGTTTCGCCGTTGTACAGAATCCGGTGGAAGTCAGTTACGCCAGATTCCGTGGCAAACGCGTCCTGCAGGGGAATGTGCGCCCACATTGTGGAAAGAATCAAGTCCACGTTGCCCAGCGTCACCACTGCGTTGTAGTAAACTTTAACATTCGGCCGAATCTGGAGCAACTCTCCGTTCTTCAGCGTGGCAATGTCATAATACCTGTAGAACTCATGGTTCCCGGGGACGACCAGCACCTGTTCATACTGCTCGGAAACAATATTCCAGAAGGGATGCTTGGAGTAATTATCATCGCCCAGATAACCGATATCTCCAGCCAGCACCAGTACGTCACCCGTCTTTTCAAGCGGGTGCTGCTTGAGATGGCGCCAGTTATCGGCAAACTCCAGATGGAGGTCTGATGCATACTGAATTCTCATAACACAAAGCCCTCTCTTAATACCCCAAGAACGCCGTCCAAAACAACATCGTCAATCTCCAGGGAATCTTTGAGAGATTGCCTTACAGAGGCATCGTCCATGGCTGAAAGGAATTCATCCAGCATCGTACGAATACTTTCTCCCACCTTGTATTCCTCTCCGCTGGGCAGATATGCCGCAGCCATAATGACATCTCGGCGGTGTTTTTTGATATCATCGGCATTAACTCTCTTCCCGGCCTTTTTATCGGAAAGCAGATTCAAGTACGCCAGCGCTTTCAGGCATACAAGTGCATCGGCCGATGCATAGCGGATCCCGTCAACCACCTCAAAGTGCGCCGTCAAATAATCATAGTAGTTCCTGTCCAGGATGATAGCAGACAGATGAGAGTACTCCTGCTCCGTGTCAATATATTCAATATGATGCTCTGCTGGCGTACCAATGGTTTCGTCTGGCTTGGATAAAAGTTCAATCTGGTCCGGGTATCCTTCCTTCCCGTCCACAAAACTATAAAACACATAGCGCTTGTCGCCGTCTTTGTTCTTTCTGGAGGCGAACTTGTACCCGCCCTCCTTGATGAATTTCCAGAAAGTGCCGACAAAGCCCTCTGACAATTCCTGAGGCACCAAAACCATGTCTATATCCGTCGTCTTTCTGGGCCTGATATCTCCTTCTGGAATGACAGCCCTGCATGCGCTGCCGCCAATGACGATGAATGAATCAGCAAAAGGAGCAAACGCCTCCCTGAAAACATTAATTCCGTTTACGATTTCTTCCATACACTTTCAAATACGAACTCAAGTTCTTTATGGACCCGGGGATCCGGATCATTTTCCAAAGACAAATATAGTGATAATTTGTCCACGCTCTTAGTGTCAGCGGCAGGATATCTCCAAAATTCCACGATATACGGCCCCTCAAACATGTTCAGATTCTCAAACTGCTCTTTCTTCCAGTCCTTTGCATATGCGGCAATCGTCTGTTCAGAATCCGGAGCCAGATGAGAGTATATCGAAAGTGCCGATATTCCAGAGGCAGGGAAGTGCCCATCCGGGAGACAGGTGCAGTAGAAGCGTTCTTTGACCGGGGATGCCATAAAGGGTTTCGCTTTCTCCCACAACTCTTTCCCGCTCAATCCAAACTCAATGGATTTATTCCCAATCGAATCCCGTCCGCTTCGGCATAGCCCAAGATCTTCCAGGTTCTGAACCGCTTTTGCGATGCTGATATAGGAGTATGGAAGTGCCTTCGCCAATTCTTGAATAGGCCGATGGTCAATCGATTCCACCTGTAGGTGAAACATGAGCAGGAACTGTGCGGCTGCTGAGAGTTTGGCCGATGCCTTTTTCTTCTTCACCTGGGATGCCAAAAGCATGGGCAGGAATACATCTCTTTCACCGCAGATATAATATACGCCATGCTCTACCAATCGCTTGCGTTGGTAATATACGAGGTTGTCAAAGTAAAACACAACAGGTCTTCCGAACCTCTCTTCAATGCGGTCGGCCGCTTTTCTATATGCGGTTGGTGTAGAATGCTCTTTACCTGACTCCATAAGAATCATCTGACTCCCCCTGAAAGAAAAGTCATAGAAGCGGTAGCTGAAGGAATAAATGACCGGAAGTCCTTTCAATTCATCCTTTGACCATGTTCTGATCGGGATGGAAATGCCCGCGATGTTTACCGAATCCATATATAATTTGCACTATTATACATACTTCATATAACAGTGCAAAAATAAATATAATTTTTGTTATATCAAAAGATTGTGTACAATTAACTCTCCAACTTCAGTGCCTGCGGTTTCTTAGGCCTGCCACGACGCTTCTCGGGCGCCTTGTGCTCGATACAGCGGATCGATCGCATCTCGTCCAGGACATCCAGCGTGGATCCGAACCTGTCCTTCAGCCCCGTAGATTTCCAGATGTGGCGGACGTAGGAACTGATGATTTGAAAAAAAGTTTGTATGCCTGTTTCTTTTCTACGAGCAATAATAATCGTCAATTGTCCCACAATATGAGACACTTACAAATTATCTTTGCATTTTTAAGGTCAGGAAATTGGAACTTGCTGATTGTAGCGATTTTATTAGGTTGGAACGGGGAAATTTGTTAAATTTGTGACTAATACCCGAAAGCAGAAAAAACACTAAATGGCAAAGAAAGACTCAACCAAGTCTATCGATTCCGTATCCGACCTCTTCAATTTTTTGTACGAGGCTTGTAATATCTTGAGAGGACCGATTGGACAAGACAGCTTCAAAGAGTACGTAACGCCAATTCTCTATTTCAAGAGAATCTCGGACGTCTGGGACGAGGAGACCGAACAGGCACTCGCCGAGTCCGGTGGTGACATCGAATATGCCTCATTACCCGAACTCCATCGATTTGTAATCCCGGAAGGCTGCCACTGGCAGGATCTCCGCGAGCGTACAGAGAATCTCGGATCTGCGATTGTAGAATCGATGCGAGCCATAGAACGTGCCAATCCCACAACACTCTACGGCGTGTTGAGCACCTTCTCAAAGGCTCAATGGACGGACAAGAACGTACTCAGTGACAGCAGGCTTAAAAACCTCATTGAGCACATGTCTAAGGCCAAGCTGGGGAACTCCAGCTATCCGGCCGATTTGATGGGCGATGCTTATGAGATTCTGCTGAAGAAGTTTGCAGACCTTTCCAAAGCCAAGGCCGGAGAGTTCTATACGCCTCGTGCCATTGTGAAACTGCTTGTCCGGATTCTGGATCCCAAGCCCGGTGAAAGTGTATATGACCCTGCCTGCGGATCTGGCGGTATGTTAATCGAAGCCGCACACTACATGCATTATTCAACGCTTTGCTGCGGCAGACTCTTCGGGCAGGAGAAGAACGTCACGAATGCCGCCATTGCAAAGATGAATCTCTTCCTGCATGGCGCAGCAGATTTCAAGATCATGCAGGGCGATACACTCCGCGATCCTAAGATCGTGCAAAATGGCAAGCTTGCCCAATTCGATAATGTACTTGCGAATCCTCCATTCTCACTTGACAAGTGGGGCGCAGACATGTGGGAGTCCGATAAATTTGGACGCAATGCGTGGGGAACACCTCCTCCATCAAACGGTGACTACGCATGGATCCAGCACATGATTGCTTCCATGAAACCAGAGACTGGACGTATTGGAGTTGTCCTTCCTCAGGGCGTATTGTTCAGAGGCCAGAAAGAATATGAGCTTCGCAAACAATTGGTTAAGACCGACAAACTTGAGTGCGTCATCACTCTCGTTAATAACCTTTTCTATGGCGCCGGAATCCCTGCCTGTTTGATGATCTTCCGAGACAGAAAGCCTGCAGAGAAAGTCGGAAAGGTTCTAATGATTGATGCCTCAAACATCTATACCGCCAAGAGAGCCCAGAATGAGCTATCAGACCAGAATGTCGACGAGATTTTCAAATTGTACTCTGATTATGCTGATGTAGAGGAGATTGCCAAGGTGGTCACAGTACGGGAGATAGAAGAGAAAGATTACATTCTCTCGGTCAATCGATATATTGAGAGGAAAGCTGCGGAGGTCAAGCCTTACGAGACAGTTAAAGCAGAATTCAAGCAGGCATACGATAACATGATTGCTGCCGAGACCAAATTCAGAGAACTCTTAATCAATGGAGGATATCAGCTATGATTGTTGCTGGATACGGACCGAAAGAAGTGAAGCCCATCTCTTTGGATGAGCTCGAAAAGTATCTCTGGGGCGCAGCTGTTCTCCTCCGTGGACAGATTGATGCAACAAGTTACAAGGAGTATATTTTCCCGCTGGTGTTCTTCAAGAGAATCTGTGATGTCTTTGATGAGGCATACAAAGACGCAATGATTCTTAGCGACGGCGACGCAGAATTCGCAAGAGCCGATGCCGAACAGCGTGTAGCCATAGTTCCTCTTGGCGCCCATTGGGACGATGTTCGCGAAGTGACCGAGAACATCGGACAAGCTCTTGTTACTGCTTTAACGAGAATTGAGCAAGCGAATCCGGCTCAAGAATTCTACGGGCATAAGGTAGGTGGCTTGTCTGGCATTTTCGGTCCAAAGCAAATCTGGACCAACAAGGATAATATGCCGGATCGCTTGATTGCCGATCTTCTGGAGCATTTCTCACAGCTTAATCTTTCACTTGCAGCATGTCCGGCAGACGAGATGGGAACTGGTTATGAGTACCTTGTGGGAAAGTTCGCCGACGATGCTGGTCATACCGCACAGGAATTCTATACCAACAGAACCGTCGTGGATCTGATGGCCGAAATGCTACAACCCCAACCGGGCGAGAGTATCTATGACCCCACCTGCGGCTCTGGCGGTATGCTCATTAAGTGCCTTACGTATGTCCGCGATAAAGGGAAGGAGTGGCACGGAATGAGAGTATATGGACAGGAGCTCAATTCACTGACGGCGTCAATCGCAAGAATGAATCTGTTCCTTCATGGAGTAGAAGATTATTCGATTGTCAATGATGACACCCTGACTTCTCCCGGTTTCATCCAGAATGGTCACTTGCAGCAATTTGACATAGTCCTTGCGAATCCTCCGTATTCCATCAAGCAGTGGAATCGAGAGGCTTTCGCATCTGACAAATGGGGGCGAAACTTCCTCGGAGTTCCTCCACAGGGTAGGGCTGATTATGCTTTCTTTCAGCATATTCTTGCATCCATGAAGCCTGGTACAGGGCGATGCGCCATCCTTTTTCCTCATGGAGTTTTGTTTAGAAAAGAAGAAAAAGAAATGAGGGAAAAGCTCGTAAAAACTGATTATGTTGAAGCTATTATCGGTTTGGGGCCTAATCTGTTTTTCAACTCTCCGATGGAGGCTTGTATTATTATTTGCAATAAATCTAAGCGAGCTCAGAGAGCCGGTAAAATTGTCTTTATAAATGCAGTGCAGGAGGTCACTCGGAAAAACGCATCAAGTTATCTGGAAGATTCTCATATCAGAAAGATTGCAGATGCGTACTTTTCAGATAGCGATGTTCCGGGGTTCTCAAGAATTGTCCCTTATTCTGAGGTCGAAAGTAATCAATTCAATTTATCAATTTCACTATATGTTGGTCAGACAAACTCTACCAAAACCGAAGATGAATCTGATTTGACATCTTTACTCACCGAATGGGAACAGACTGATACATCTGTAAAAGATTCTATGTTGTCTCTTATTAATTTGCTTTCATAATATGAGTCTGGTAAAGTTAGGTGATATAGCCAGAGAATGTAGGTCAACTTATTCTGGAAACAAATCCGGTATCCCGATTGTAGGATTAGAGCATCTCACCCCCGGCGATATAGTCCTTCATTCGTGGGATATAGACACAGATAATACTTTCAGCAAATCCTTCAAGAAAGGACAGGTGCTCCTTGGACGTAGAAGAGTTTATCTAAAGAAAGCGTCTGTAGCACCTTTCGATGGTATTTGTTCTGGAGACATTACTGTGATTGAGGCAATTCCAGAGAAGTTACATCCAGATCTTCTCCCGTTCATTATTCAAAATGACCGTTTTTTCGAGTTCGCAATAATCGGTTCTGCAGGGTCTCTTTCTCCTCGTGTTAAATGGGAGTACCTAAAAGAGTACGAGATCAATCTCCCTGAACTTAATCAGCAAGGCAAACTCGTAGAACTTCTTACATCGGCAAATGAACTGAAACATTCTTATCAAGAGATGATTCTGGCAACCGATGAGATGGTGAAATCGCAATTTATCGAGATGTTTGGAGATACATTCCAGAACGAAAGAGGGTGGCCATACAAGAAATTACCCGAAGTCTCAACCATAGTTTTAGGGAGTACACCTTCATCATCAAATGCCGCGTTTTGGGATGGGGATGTCAAGTGGATAACACCCGCCGAATTGTCCGATGACTCATTCTATGTGTATGATTCCGAAAGGCATATTACCGAAGAAGGAGTTAGGTCGACATCTCTGAAACCGTTCCCGGCAGGAACAGTAATCCTTTCCACAAGGGCTCCCATAGGGAAAACAGCTATTGCGGGATGTGAGATGTACTGCAATCAAGGCTTCAAGAACTTTATTTGCGACAATACAATTAACCCGGTATATCTTTTTTATACGCTAAGGATTCATAATCCAGAATTGCAAAAGATGGGTACGGGATCTACATTCCTGGAACTATCAAAGAAAGCCATTGAGCAAATATCGATTTCTGTGCCTCCCAAAAAGCTACAGGACGAATTTGAGCTGTTCTATAAACAGGCCGATAAATCAAAGTTTGAACTCAAACAGGCCATTGAGAAGATTGACAAAGTGATGCGAGCTCTGATGCAGTAAGTGAATGGCTAACTTTGTCGAAAAAATTATTCGACATGGTAGCCAAATTAATAAACGAAGTCCTTGTAGCGATGGGATCATCGCTTTCAAGCAACCAGCAGGAACGCCTGCGTAGCGTCCTGCAACAGACCTTTAGCAAGGTTGAGCTCATTGAAAAGACTGAATCCGACACCGGGAGCGAAGATGCCTCCGTTATCCAGACATTCCTTGCCGCAAAGCGGGTAGAGGGGTGCTCAGAGAAATCAATGCATTATTACGACAGCACAATCCGGAATGCATTGAGAGCCATCAATAAGTCCGTTAAGGACATCTCTACAGATGATCTCCGGCACTATTTGGATGATTACCAACAGAGGAGTGGCGCAAGTAGAGTGACGGTGGATAACATTCGTCGCATCCTTTCCAGCTTCTTTGCATGGCTTGAGGAAGAGTTCTACATTGTTAAAAGCCCGGTGCGTCGGATTCATAAAGTGAAAACAGGTAAGGTCGTCAAGGAAACTTACTCTGATGAGGCTCTTGAGCTGATGAGAGATTCCTGCGACAATGCTCGCGACCTTGCAATAATTGATATCCTCTCCTCAACCGGAATGCGAGTTGGGGAACTGGTTAAACTTAACCGGGATGATATTGATTTCCAAAACAGGGAATGCATAGTCACCGGAAAAGGAAACAAGCAGCGGATAGTGTATTTTGATGCACGGACTAAAATCCATCTTCAGAGCTATCTGCAGAAAAGAACTGATAATAATGAAGCGCTGTTTGTGACGCTCCTTGCGCCTCACAACAGACTTCAAATTAGCGGAGTGGAGATCCGCCTTAGGAACATAGGTAAAGACTTGAATATGACAAAGGTGCATCCTCATAAGTTCAGAAGGACATTGGCAACAATGGCCATCGATAAAGGCATGCCCATCGAACAGGTACAACACCTGCTCGGTCATCAGAGTCTTGATACCACCCTCCAATACGCGATGGTCAATCAGGCCAATGTTAAGATGTCTCACCGTAAATTCATCGCATAGGCCTATGGTAAACCAGTCGCAATTTATCGAGCTCGTTAAAAGCAGTAATCCGGAAAAGAAAACTCTGGCATCTATTTGTACGCGAGGGCCTCAAAACGGGTTTTATAGAAAGGGAGCAGAGATAGATGGAACAATTCCGATAGTAAAGATGTCACAATTATTCGGATTTGAGTCGATGGGGGACGTCTGTCATTTTGACCTCGTTTCTATGACAGAAGACGAACTCAAAAGGTTCTCTCTTACTGAGAACGACCTTCTTTTTGGGCGTCGTTCTTTGGTGCCGGAAGGCGCAGGAAAGTGTCGTAGGGCCGGGAAAGTAGAACAAACAGTCGTCTTTGAATCCTCTATCCTTAGAGTTTCTATTGACCCAGATATATGCTATCCAAGATTCATTCAGGCATGGACAGAGAGTCCTGAAGGAGAACAGGCAATTTCAGAGTTACGCGCAGGGACATCTGTGGTTGGAATCACGGGAACTGGTTTGTCAAAAGTAATAGTCCCTGTCCCCACTAAGGATATACAATATATGTTCATTAGAGTGGCAGAACAGGCCGATAAATCAAAGTTTGCTGGGTTCAAATCGCAATTTATCTCGCAGTTTGGCTTCCCACAAGATGGTGATGTAAAGCATCCGACATCTTCGATAGAGGCACTTCTTGAAGAAACCATTTCCGGAGAATGGGGAACGGATTGCGCAGATGCCTCTGGAACTCGTGTAATCAGGACAACCAATTTCACTAACGATGGCGTCCTTAATTTAGACGATGTAGTATTACGCTCCATTGACCAGAAAAAGGTGGAAAAGAAGCAGTTGCATAAAGGTGATATTATTTTGGAAAAATCTGGAGGAACAAAAGACAATCCCGTTGGGCGACTGGTATATTTTGCAGAGGATGGTATTTATCTTGCGAATAACTTTACCCAAGTTCTGAGACCTTCTAATTCAGTAAACTCCAGATATTTATTTGCTGCATTATATTATCTATATCAGACTCATAAGCCTCTCATAAAGGGACTTGGAAATCAGACGAACGGTATTCAAAACCTGAAAGTACCTCAATACCTCCAACTTCAGGTTTGCGTTCCTGACAGAAAAGAGCAGGATGCTTTTGAACAAGTAATGCAACGCGCCGATAAATCAAAGTATTTGAATTAAAACACACCACGATATGTTTACAGAAGATACCATTGAAAAATCCCTCATTGAGGTCGCCAAGAAGGTAGGCTGGGAATATGTCCCGGCTGACAGCATTCCCCGCGATATGCAGGATGTGCTGGTGGGCAGCTGGCTGAAGGACGCTATCCTTCGCCTCAATGAAGGTGTAACACCAAGCCAAGCCGAAGAGGTTATCTATCGGCTCCGGTCTGCTGTGCAGGCCGTTCAGCCTCATGATCTGGTTACCGCCAACGAGCGATTCAAGGAACTCATATTCGAGAAGAATAGTTATCCTTTTGGAAAGGATGGCGACAACATCCCGATTGCTTTCTTCGATTACAAGAATATGCAGAACAACCACTGCGTGATTACTAATCAATGGATGTATCCCAAGTCCAGCACCCAGGGAGGAAAGCGTCTCGATATCGTTCTACTTATCAATGGTATCCCTCTGGTGCTTGGCGAAATCAAGAGCCCGGTACGCAGCAGTATTACATGGGCTGATGGAGCCAATGACATTCTCGGCTATGAGCAGAGCATCCCGCAAATGTTTGTTCCAAACATCCTTAACTTTGCCACCGAGGGTAAGACCTTCCGCTATGGCGGCATCGGAGCTCCGCTCACCAAATGGGGACCTTGGTTTGAAGGCGAAGTTAAAACAGAAGGAACCGTTGAAGACGTTCATCGCTCATTCACTCAAATGATGCAGCCTGCAAAGGTGCTGGACATCATGCGATTCTTCTCTCTTTATTCTACGGACAAGAAGCATCGCAAGATCAAGATCGTCTGCCGCTACCAGCAATACGAAGGTGCAAATGCTATCGTCGAAAGGGTGAAGACCGGATATCCAAAGAAGGGCCTCATATGGCACTTCCAAGGAAGTGGCAAATCCCTGCTGATGGTATTTGCGGCCCAGAAGCTCCGCATGCAGCCGGAACTCAAATCCCCGACCGTCGTAATCGTGGACGACCGTCTGGATCTTGAGTCTCAGATTACAGCCGACTTCAACAACGTGGATATCCCAAATCTGGCCGGGGCTTCCAGCAAAGAGGAACTGATTGATTTCTTCAAACAGGACCAGAGAAAGATCCTCATTACCACCATTTTCAAATTTGGCGACGTCACTGAAAAGCTCTCCGACCGCAGCAACATCATCCTCATGTGCGATGAGGCTCATCGTACACAGGAAGGAGGCCTTGGTGAGAAAATGCGCATGGCGCTGCCGAACGCATTCTTCTTCGGTCTCACGGGTACGCCTATCAACAAGCTGGACCACAATACCTTTGCTACCTTTGGTGCAGAGTCAGATAAGTCCGGTTATATGAGCAGGTATTCCTTCTCTGATTCAATCAAGGACGGCGCTACACTGAAGTTGGAATTTGAGCCCGTTCCGGTTGAATTGCATATCGATCAAGCCGCTCTGGATGCTGAATTCGATGCGCTCACCGACCAAATCTCGCAAGAGGATAAGGTTATGCTGGTCCGGAAAACAAATACCGAAGCGCTTTTCACTTCTCCAGACCGTATTCGGAAAGTCTGCGAGCACATCGTGAATCACTTCCGGGAGAATGTTGAACCCACAGGACTTAAAGCTCAGGTCGTTGTTTACAATCGTGCTTGCTGCGTTGCTTATAAGAAGGAAATTGACTTGCTCCTTGGCCGCGAAGACGCCACCACCATTGTGATGCACACCGAAGGCGATAAAGCTGATGAATATAAGCAGTGGAGACGCTCCAAGGATGAAGAGAGCAAGATTCTCGACCGCTTCCGCGATCCAATGGACCCGCTCAAGATTGTCATCGTCACCAGCAAACTGCTTACAGGATTTGACGCACCAATCCTGCAGTGCATGTATCTGGATAAGCCCATGAAGGACCACACACTGCTGCAGGCCATCTGCCGCACAAACCGAGTCTATAATGATCAGAAGACGCATGGACTTGTGGTGGACTACGTGGGGATCTTCGATAATGTGGCCAAGGCCCTGATGTTTGATGATGCCTCCATGCGTAAGGTCATCGCCAACAAGAATGAGCTTAAATCACATATTCCGGAATTGATGCAGAAGTGCTTAGACTATTTCCCGAATGTTGACCGCAAGGTTAGTGGATTTGAAGGTTTGACTCAGGCCCAGCAGTGCCTGCCTACAAACGACCAGAAGGATCAGTTCGCTGCAGATTTTATGGTGCTCTCGCACACTTGGGATATCGTTTCCCCGGATGATTTCCTTACACAGTATAAAGACGACTATGTATGGCTATGTCAGGTTTACGAAAGCATCAAACCCGTGAGCGGAACGGGATCTCTTGTCTGGAAGATGCTCGGCCCTAAGACCATAGAACTGGTCCATCGCCATGTGACCACCATCGATATCGGCAAGGGAGAAGAGTCTCTTGAAAAGCTCGTTCTCGATGCTGCGGTTCTTGATGCAGCCATCTCCGAGGCTGATGCAAAGAAGAAAATCAAGGAAGTGGAGCAGCTCCTTGTCCCTCGTATCCGTCAGCACATGAATAATCCCAAGTTCAAGAGGCTGGCTCAGAAGATGGATGAACTCCGCGAGAAAATGGCGCAGAACCTTAAGACCAGCATCGAGTTCCTGAAGGACATTCTTGAGATGGCTAAAGAGGTACTGGAGGCCGAGAAGGATGTCAAGCCTGTCGATAACCGCGAACGTGCAAAAGCCGCATTGACTGAACTCTTCCAAAGCATTAAGAATCCGGAAACGCCGATTATCGTGGAGAATATCGTCAATGATATTGACCAGCAGGTCGTTGCTATTGTACGCAACTTTAATGATGTTTTCCAGACTGTATCCGGTAAGAAGGAGGTCCAGCGCCAACTTCGCACCATCCTATGGCTCAAATACAAAATCAAGGATCAGGAGGTTTTTGATAAGGCATATTCCTACATTGAAATGTACTATTAATCCGGAGCCCCATGAAAAAGTTTTTAGAATATCGCACCCCGGAAGGATTCTTTGATGCCGATATTGATATTACCAAGGAAGAGTGGCTTGGCATCTTGAATGATCCTGTCTATGGAAAATACTGGATGGAGAAAGCTGCAGCCAATGGATTCAAGCCTGCAAAAAAGGAAGTTAAACAGCGCTGGAAATGAAGATTGAGGAAGCCATAGTGTACGTTCTTGCATCCTCTGGGCATGGAATGAAGACAGACCAGATTGCCCGCGAGATTAACGAACGAGGCCTGTTCCACCGCTGGGACAAGGCCCCGGTGGACGGCAAGATGGTGTACGCTGTGGTGATGTCTCATCCGGATACATTCTGCAAATCAGAAGGAAGTATCCGTTTAATCATTTAACCCATGCCCCGCATCATCTTCCATATCGATGTGAACTCCGCATTCCTCAAGAAAAAAATTATATGACACCCATGACAAATATTGACAAAATTCTCGCGTACAACCGCGAATATGTGGCCTCCAAGTGCTACGAAAAGCATCTCACGGATAAATTTCCGGATAAGAAACTGGCCGTTCTCAGCTGCATGGATACGCGCCTGTCAGTCCTTCTGCAGGATGCCCTCGGCCTTAAGAATGGCGATGCCAAGATTATCAAGAATGCCGGCGCCGTGATTCCTTCGCCCTGGGACTCCGCCATGCGGAGCCTTATCGTAGCCGTGTACGAGCTTGGCGTAACGGAAATCATGGTGGTTGCCCATACCACCTGCGGTGCCTGCCATATGAGCTTCGGCCATTTCAAGGAAGAAATGCTGAAGCGCGGAATTCCTGCCGCGGAGCTGGAGCGCTCAGATATAGACCTGAACGCTTGGTTGGAGGGATTTCATGACACGGAGAAATCTGTCCGGAACACAGTCTCCACCATCGTGAACCATCCGCTGATTCCTTCGGACGTTTGCGTGCGCGGCTTCATCATCGAATCGGCTACCGGAGAATTGACGGAAGTAAAGTAATTATGGAAACACGTAAACACCTCGCCGCAGAAAAAAAGCGGCAAAACACGCACAACTGCGCCCAGAGCGTGGTCTGCACCTATTGCGACCTTGTTGGTCTGGATGAGCAGACGGCCCTGGACATCGCCGGAGCCTATGGTACTGGCATGGGCAATATGGAGGGCACATGCGGTGCCTTGGTGGGCGCCGGAATGATTGTGGGCCTTGCCACTAAGGACAGAATCAAGTCCCGCGCCCGCATGAAAGAGATGATGGAAAAGTTCCAGGCGCGGAACGGGGCCACGCAGTGTCGGCTGTTAAAAGGCATCGGCACTGGAAAACCCCTCCGAGACTGCCCAGATTGCGTGGCAGACGCATCCGAGTTTTTGGAAGAGTACCTGTAATAACGCATTTTGCCCCGTATCATCTTTCATATCGATGTTAATTCCGCGTTCCTCAGTTGGAGCGCGGTTAAACTGGTGAAAGAGGGCCAGCCGGACATCAGGCTGGTGCCCTCGGTGATCTCCGGAGACCCCTCCGACCGCAGGAGCATCATTACGGCAGCATCCATCCCGGCCAAAAAACTCGGCATCAAGACGGCGCAGCCAGTGTCAATGGCGCTTCGCACGTACCCGCAGCTGGTCATCGTCGGTGGCGACTGGACATGGTACAAAGCCTGCTCGGAGGGTTTTATCTCCATATGCCGCAGTTATTCCCCGGTGCTGCAGCAGTTCTCCATCGATGAGTGCTTCATCGACATGAGCCTTCGCTGCACTCCGGAAAATGCAGTGGAAGTGGCCACCCGGCTCAAAGACGAGGTC
>OCTW011303826.1_pt1 | contig 15085 bp, 14 predicted proteins | sample 1539671 | NCBI WGS metagenome assembly OCTW01 (sample SAMN02144230, study PRJEB22623) | gut metagenome | biome: sheep rumen | host: Ovis aries | place: New Zealand
TGTGGTGAAATTGATATTGCGAAGATGGATCTACCTGCTGATACACGTTTCAATAAAATAGGTCAAATAAAAGAACAAGAAACATTAAAGTATGCCTCAAAGTATAAACTCCAATTTACTATTTCCCAATAGCAATCTTAAATATGATCAACGCACCCTTAAATATAGGGTGCATTTTTTGCACTTTACACACAATTGTGCAAGCACGTATACTTAATGGATGGGAATATAGAATATCTCATTCAAAAGAAGATGGAATTATTATAAGAGTAATAATCGTGTGACAAATATATCTCTACAATCGATTATTTCATCTTGATATAATAAATCTAATAAAGATTTAGGAGGATATTACATTGAAAAAGAAATCCAATAAGCATGTGAGATGGGATGGGGTTAATTATAGAATCAAAGATGGTAAGTTAAAGCTAGGACAAAAATACTACACCGCTAAACAAATACATATTTTATCGATATTGTACTATATTCTAGGAATTCTGCTTATTGTAATAAGTTTACCAATAATGCCAATTGGAATAATATTTCTATTACTTGGTGTAGGTGTTATATGGTTTGGATGGTCATATTCTCATTTTCGTAAGATATTATTGAATGCGCAGACGATCCATGAGCAGCCAACTCAGGACACTACATCAGAGTACAACTATAATGAAGAAAATTTAGAAAGTGAAACATCAATAAATTCTAAAGTAAAGCAGTCTCATTCGAAATATCCATTTAAAGATGATGAAGATAGATTCTTGCGTTATAGTTATTATGATGTTGATGTAAAAGGTTTCAGTTATCAAAACTTCGATATCACAAAGTTAGAATTGGATAAGTTTGTAACATTTGATTTTGAACCAGATAATCCATATGATCCTAATGCCATTGCTATATTCTATGATGATCAGAAAATAGGTTATATGCCTAGGAATTCTCTTCAAAGTATGGTGAAGGATTATTCTGATGGTATTGAACATCAAATATGTGGATTTATTTCTTATATCAATGAGGAATTAAATGAAGTTCATCTTGGATTAGGATTTTATTCAAAAGAGAATAAAAATCTTGATGTAATGACATGTAAGTTAATCAAAACAAAGATGAAAGATTTTATGGGGAATTCTAGACAGGATAATCTTGCAATGGCTGAGATTGGATCTCCAGTAGAATTGGAATATAGTTATGATAGTGATACTTACATAGTGAATGATGACACAGGATTTGAACTAGGAGAAATATCTAAAAAGCAGTCAGAGAAGTTGTTTGATGTTATTGGAGATACAAAACCATTTTATGCTGGAATTAATGAGCTTGAAATGGATGACGATGGTAATTATATTTGTAAGATTAAAGTGTGGTATAGATAATAGTATCTATTATTTCTAGTGCAACCGCCACAAACTAGCATAGTAGACATAGTTATAAACAATCAACTTTAAAAATAGAATATGATGTAAATACCCTTTTAGTAAATAGATGATACACATGTAAACTAGAAGGGTAATTTTGTTATAAAAAGAAATTTTTGAATTTTTGTAAGCCCTTTTAAAAGTATAGATTTATGGTACAATAAAATATACGTTAAACATATGACACAAATGGAAAGGAGCTTAGATATGAAAGTTCTATTTACACCCATTGGGAAAACAGATCCAATGTCAATATCTGAACGTGATACGCATCTGAATATCTATGATGCTTCAATGATGCATATATGTCGATTTTATGATTTTGATAAAGTAATCATGTATATGTCAAAAGAAATCTGTGAATTTGATGAAAAAGATAATAGGTATGAAATAGCTTTAAACTTTCTCATGAAATATAAGGGGAAGTCTTGTGAAATAGAAAAAATTCGCAATAAAGAAGATACAAATCCACACTTATTTGACAAGTATTATGATGAATTTGAATCTATCATAAAAGCACAAATAGACGAATATGGTAATGATACGGAGATATATGTCAACGTGTCTTCAGGAACGCCAGGTATGAAAATGGCTCTTACATTTATTTCGGCTTTATCTAAATACTGCATTACAGCTTTGCAAGTATCTGATCCAAATCGAGGAAGAGGACAACGTAAAGATGATTTGGAAGATTATGATGTTGAAGGATATTGGGAAGATAATGAGGACAATAGGTTATCAACTTCTGAAAGAATAGCTGTTCTTAAGACACCCAATATGCAGTTTAGGATTCAGAAGGAATCACTGCTAACGATGATTGATAATTATGAATACAATGCAGCATATAATTTCATAAAGGATGCATCTGCTAGACTTGATCCATCTCTTCTTGAATTAGCCGAGTTTGCGAAAGAACGATACGCATTAAACAAAAACAAATATCTCAAGATTCAAAAAAATAATAATTGGGATTTTATTCCATATAAACAGGATGGTCGAATTGAATTGTTTGAATTTGCGTTATTGATGGACATTAAAGCACAGAAGAAAGAACTTCTAGATTTTTGTCGTTGTGTTACACCATTCCTATATCAATCAACAATGATGATTCTTAAAGACATATTTAAGATTGATCTAGAACAATATACTGATTACAATGGTAAACTTACACGTTCTAAGCTCCAAAATGATCAAACTGGAATTAAAATACTGCGTATTCTTGATGATTCTTATTCATCATATTATAGCAATCGTGTTTATGTAGATACGCATTTAACACAAGCACAGTGTATTAATATCATAAATAGGCTAGAAACGGATAATAGAAAGCTTATTAATGCCCTCAGTGATATGGATGAATTCAGGCAGAAATTAAGAAATCAGGCCAGTCATGAAATTGTTTGCATAACACAAGACTATATTGAAAAAACAGTTAAGCATCCATTGAGCTATTACATTAACTGCATGAAGACTATTTTGAAGTCACTCAATTATGACATTACGAATAATTGGGATTCTTACTTGAAAATGAATCAATATATAAAAGATAAAATAAAGGAGGTTTAAACTATGGAGGATAAGTTTACTTTAGAGAAGTACAGTATAGTAGAAATAGCTTATGCTGCACTTCTTCATGATATTGGAAAGTTTTACCAAAGAACATTTCCAAAATCAAATTTAACTGAAGCAGAAAAAGATACAACCCCAATAAATCCAATTGGACAATATCATACCCATTTACATAGTGGATATACATCTCGTTTTTTCAAAGAATATCTTCATCGCTTTGATGAATTTGAAAGAGTGACAAGCGAACACCATAAAGATTCTGATGGAAAGCTCTCGATGATTATTAAGAAAGCTGATCATCTCGCATCAGCCATTGATAGAAATGATGAGAGTTGTGATTATGAAGAAAAGAATAAGCGAGGTGCTTTCATCACTGCAAGACTTTCTTCTATCATGAGTGAAGTCACTTTTGGTGAAAAAGTAACTGAAGAGAGCCCTGTTTTTCCACTTTCATCTTACAAACAAATTGTTAGACCAGAATCCCATTATCATTTTAAAAACATTCAAGAAAGCGCTGACGAATATGCGGAATTGTTTGAAGAATTTACAACACAGATAAAGAATAGACCTCTTTTTACAAAGAATATAGATATGAATTCTTATCATGCTATGTATAACTTGTTGAATGAATATCTTGTAACTATTCCGGCTTCTACTTATGAAGGCAGACGTTCATCAGTTAGCTTGTATGATCATTTAAAACTTACTTCAGCGATTGCGAGCTGTCTAGGATATAAAGAATGCTATGATGCCGCATTCTCAAAGGATGAGAATAGTAAAGTATTCTATATGCTTGAACTTGATGTATCAGGCATTCAAAGCTTTATTTATAAGATAGTCGAAGGAAGTAGTTCTAAGCCTAAACTGACAAAGGCCTTAAGAGGACGTTCATATTTTGTTGGTCTTGTGACAAACGCTATTTCATATGCTTTCCTTAATGAATTCTCACTAACTGAAAGCAATATCTTATTTAATACCGGTGGTGGAGCAGTCATTCTACTTCCTCATACAAAAGATACTCAGAAAAAGGTTGAAGAAACAGCACTTAGACTACAGCATGACCTTTATGATATTTTTCATAATGACATCACATTTGTTTATGGCTTAGTACCAATGAATTGTGATGAGCTAGAAACATTTAAGTCAGAGAAATCAATAGAACTTAAATCAGTACTTGGACGTAACAAGATGCGTAAGTATGCCAAAATGACATCAGCAGAATTCTTCTATAAACAAGCTAAAGGAAACAATACTTGTGTTATGTGTGGAGATGAAATAGAACAAGGAACAATGTGTACGATCTGTAAGTCTATTGAGACTGTTTCTCAATATATTACGAGTGAAAAACATCATAATTATGGTATTTATTATAATTACGATGATGAAGTACTACCTCATGACAAGGATGATATCTTTATTGACTTGAATTTTGTAAAGATTCAGTCAGTAGAAAATCCAGAAAGTCTTTATACAAGAAAGCATTATTATGTCGATGGTATTAATGATTTTGGCTTTGGAAACATGAAGCTTTCAGCTAATTTAGTTCCTAAGACTAATAATAATCGTACTCTAAATTTTGAAGAAATAGCAAAATGGGGAAGCAAGGATGACTTAGCTGATCTGTTTGGTGATCCAAAACTTGCCATACTGAAGATGGATGTTGATAATCTTGGTGGTATTTTTGCATTTGGGCTTGCAAAACAAGAGGATTTACGTGTTCAAAGATCTATTTCTAAATATGTTACTCTCAGTAGATTTATTGAATACTTCTTCACATATCGCATTATTGATATTTGTAAGAAGACGACACAACAAATTATCAAAGACAGAGATAATATCTTCTATATTAACTATGCTGGTGGGGATGATTTAGTCATTATGGGACCAGCTTATGGTATTCTCTATTTAGCTGAGAATATTGATAAAGAATTTAGTGCTTATACATGCAACAAGAACATCACAATATCGGGAGGCATTAATATTCAAAAGCCAACAAGACCTATACGATTTGGTGTGCAGGAAGCAGAGAATAACCTTGAAATATCTAAGAGTGGTGAGAAGCATGCAATCACGTTGCTTAATACAAGAATCCCATTAAATGATTACGCAGAATTCCTAAATGAAGTGGAATATTATCGTGATGTAATTAATAACGATATGATTAGTCGATCAATGCTTTATAACATTATGAGTAATATCAGGGATTGTGAATATGGCCAGGACTATTTAAGACTACTCCCACGAATTCAATATGTCTTATATCGTAGTGAAACAGACGAAAATCGCAGTTCTCTCGACAAGGTAAAGATAGATATCGTCTCCATCGATTCTAATGAGAAACTGCAGAAATATATATTACTTTTAAAACTAGCAATCATGCTGACAAGAGAAGCAGGAGGAAATGAATGATGAGTTACATGTATGATCAAAAGAAAAGAAGCCCTTATCAAAGTAAAAAAACAGAGGAAAAGAAGGAAATCAATCCTTACAAATCTATAACGATTCCTTTAAGCCAATATTTCAATGATCCAATTGAACTATACCTTCCCGAAAAGAAGGCTTATCAATATGCAAAAGACTTACTTGGAGCTAAGAACCATCAGATGAGAAAGGTACTTGATGGCATTAAGGAAGCAAAAGCATATGTAGATGCTAATGAATTCGCTCTCGCAAAAAAGACAGTTTTCGTTCTTGTCGCCATGAGCGCATACAATGCTGGTAGAGATCCAAAATTGAAACGGCTCTATTATTTTGTTGAATCAGTTATTAATGAAAAATCAATTGTTTCAAAAAAAGATATCATTACACTCGATGAGCTCTTTACAAGCATCATCGCATATCATAAGCAATTAGGAGGCAGCAAAAATGCTTAGAGAAATATATAAAATTAACGTCACGCTTGAATTACTAACAGGACTCTATATCGGTGGAACGGATAATGGATTTGATATCGGTGGTGCTGATTCAAATGTCATAAAGAACCCATTAGATAATATTCCTTATATTCCAGGCAGCTCAGTAAAAGGGAAACTGAAATACCTCTTGAAAATTCATGAAGGAAAACTTAATGATGAAGGTAATGACTACAAATTTGATGATGACAACATTACAAGCCTATTCGAAAAAGCTGAAACAAAAGAAAACCAGTCAACGCGTGCTATCTTCAGAGACTTAACCCTCACTAACAAGGAATACCTTGAAAGCAAACTAGGGAAGGGACGCTATACAGAAATCAAAGGTGAAAACAAGATTGATCCACTCAAGAGTACGGCTAATCCACGTTTTATTGAGAGAGTGCCAGCTGGCGCTATCTTTGAAGGTGAAATTGTCATCAATATTTTTGATGAAGACAATAAGGATACAATGATCCATGCCATTGAAAAGGCATTGGGACTTTTGGAAATGAACTATCTTGGTGGTAATGGTTCAAGAGGCTATGGAAGAGTAAAAGCTGAATGGAAAACTGAGAAAGTGGATATCTAATATGAAAACGTATCGCATTACTTTCAAAGTGCTTTCTTCAATCACTCACTTACCTGATGCCCAGACGCTCTTTGGTAGCTTCTGCAATATCATTAGGTCAACCCAGGGAGAAGAGGCGCTTCAGCAGTATTTTCAGTCCTTCCAGACACAGCCACTTTTCATCCATTCCTCAATGTTTCCCCATGAGTTGCTACCAATGGTCAAGGTTGGTCTAATTTCTATTCAGGATAAGAATGATATCATTTTTAATAAAGAAAAACCACTTTCTCCCAAGCAGCAGCTTCACTACCTTTCCTATATGAAAGAATTTAAGAAAATCAATTATACAACACCATTTATCTACAAGAACTACATTGCCAAGGCACGTTTTACAGATTTGAAGAAAGCTCTCTTAGATGGGAAAGTATACTTAAATTCAGGCATACTTTCGGAGAAAGAAATGAGTGCACAAAGAAGTGATACAGAGTTGATTTTTCATGCAGCTAATCTTTCGGATAATAATAGAGAAGATGAAAGGGGACTGTACTTCGATCGAAATCTTTATTTCCAGGCCGGTGAGCTATTTGATGTGTATGTCAAGACGGATAATATAGAATACGTCAAGGACATCATGAAATATGCTCCATACTTTGGCTTTGGCAATAGAATATCTGTTGGTAAGAACAGCTTTGAAATGGTTGAGGTTAAGGAATTTAATATTGCAATACCCCAAACAGATGATGTCATATTGCTTTCAAAATGTATCTCAGAAGATTTTGATTTTGATGAATCTTCATACATCATGGAGAGTAATAGCTATAAAGGCTCAAGCTACTATAGTTCCAACACAATAGGAACATTTACAAAGCTTGTGGAAGGAAGCTTCATGAGAGTAAAGGCTCATAAAGAGTATTATGGCTCACTCATAAAAACAGACAACGGAAAGACAATCTACCATTATGCAATTGGTTTTGTCTTTTAAGGTGATCATATGACTAAAGTGAAAATTGAAACAATAACACCTGTACATATTGGTACAGGAGACACCAAGTTACCTATTTTCTATATGGAAGATGGAGAATATATGTCATTCTATGATGAACAGGAAGTGCTCTCTTGTGTACCGGATAAAGTCCTTTTGGACAAGCAATTCCTAGATAAGCTATCTCATTTTAGCGATAAAGGAGCACGTAGTGGACAATCACCATCAAAATATTTACAGAATACTTTGAAACGATATGTCAATTTCTCAAATTTGAAACCACGTTATCAACTTAACAGTGATGTAGATTACTATATTACTGAGAACAAGAAATACAATGAACAAATTAAGACGCTTGACAAACCTTATATTCCTGGATCCTCACTTAAAGGAGCGATTCTCAATGCAGTCTATTATTCTTTCCTTCTGTTTAAGGGAAAAGAATTAAGCTATAAACTTTCACATATAGAAAGGCTTTCATTGGAAAGCATTATGGAGGAGTTAGGTATTCCTACAGCTTTCATAAAGGAATTCAACAGTTGTCTTACTGTAAGAGATGTTCCGTTCAATGAATTGCGAGTAATGGATGCGAAAAGACTAGATACTCGTGATGAAAAAAAGGATTTATCCAGTGCATTACCATTGTTTGAATGTATCGATTATGGACAAGATACAACTGATAGTTATATCTTAATAAATCAAGAAAAACTCAATTTAATAAAGGGAGAAGATAATGATTCAGAAGCTTGTAAACAGTTGATGAATTGTATGAACTATAAAATGATTCGTTTAGCTTGTAATAGATATATGTTGGATATATTAAATGAGGAGCTGAATCTTGATGATAACTTAGATTTCTATTCAAAAAATAATCTTAGAAATGCGCTTGAGGGTTTGAAGAAAAATGTTGCAAATAAAGAAAGTAATGCTTTTTATTTGCGTATTGGCTCAAGTACAAACTATTTTTCAAAGACAGTATCGCTGCTTTTCAAAAATAAATTTCCACATGAATACGATAAGCGTTTTAATCAATCTTTTTCACCTAGTAATAGAAAGAATACAAGAGCAAAGTCTGACACGCTTCCTAAGACACGCATGCTTTATCTAGATGAACAGGTAGGTAATTGCTATCCAGGAGTCATAAGAATTGAATATGTTGACTAAATACGACATAACGCTATCATTCCCTCTTGGTGCGAAGTTCTACAATAATATCAATACTCTCATTTATAAAAAACTAATGGAATTCATCCATCATTTAACATGCATCAACAAAGATGGAAAATGCAAGGACTGTCCACTTCAAGATAAATGTCAGTATTACCATTTAACAGGCGAGAACTTCTCGTTTTATCCAGGTATTATTATTGAAAACTCACCATTCACCAAAAGACTTTTAAGACAAAATGACGAGCTTCAGCTCGTCGTCTATCTCATCGGAGAGTGCAACGTATCATCTGGGTATATCAATCTATTCTTTGAAGAATACTTAAATCATCATATAGCTGGATCGTTCTTTCTTATTAAACAGCTAGAATATTCGCAGATAGAACTATCAAAAATAAAAAGAAACACACTTTCTTTTAGTTCTCTTTTTGAGAATGATGGCTTCAAAAATGTTTATAACAACATGATGATATACTATAAAAATAATTATGGCATGGATCTAAGTATTCTAGAAGGTGACTATGAAATGTTGAATACAATTGAAAGCTCACTTGAACCAATTAAATTCAAGACTAGGTACATCAAACCTAAAGGCATAATATGCCAATCAATCATTATTTCAGAAGAGATAGAAGATATCATATTCTATACTGGTCTTGGACGATACAATTACATGGGAGGTGGGAGGATTGAGAATTAAGATAACAATGCAGAAGAAGGACTTCACCCTACCTATTGCTTATAAGCATGCCATACAAGGAACAATCTATCATATGTTTCCTAAAACAAAGGAGGGAGAGTTCTTCCATGATGAAGGTTATAGAATTGAAAATAAAGTTTTTAAGATGTTCACCTTCAGTGATTTGAAAGGGAAATATAGTATTGTTGGTAGAAAGATTATATTCGATGAATATACTACTTTATATATTGCTTCACTTAATGAAGAATTTATCCGCTACATCTATGATTACCTTTGTAGAAATAGTATACTTTTCATCAATCATCAGGAAGTAAAAGTTGTAAGTGTAGATATTGAGGATTTACGTCCTTTTTTGGGAATACAAAAAAAGACAATCATTACGCTTTCTCCTGTTACAGCCTATAAAACAGAAAATAGATATACAACATACTATAAGCCAAGTGATGATGAATTTGAGAATCTAGTACTAGAAAATATCAAAAAGAAGGCAGAAGCTTATGGTTATCCACTAGAAGCATTGCATTTTCATGTTATAAATGTTGACTATGAAAAAAAGCAGCTCATTAAGTTCAAAAATACCTTATATGAAGCTTATAGAATAAGAATGAGTGTTGAGGCAGATTATGATACATTGTCTATTATCTATAATACTGGACTTTCCAGTAAAGGATCATGTGGGTTTGGCATGATTGAGGTGGCTGATGAAAAAGACAATCTATTTGTATAAGAGTGGTGAACTTCATCAAAAAGATTCATCGTTGTGTCTTTTGAATAAGAATGGTGATGTGACATATATTCCTATTGAACAAATTGATGCAGTGCTTTGTTTTGGTGATATTACGCTCAACAAGAGAGTCTTAGGCCTTCTAAATACATATTGTGTTTCAGCGCAGTTTTATAACTACTATGGGCAGTATATTGGAAGATTTACACCAAAGGAATATGTATCAGGAAAAGATATGATATGTCAGATAGATTCTTTTAGAAATGATAAAATGCGTTTATCCATCGCATATGCCATTACTGAAACAGAATTACATAATATCTTGTCTTTACTTAAGTATTACAATAAGAAGGATATTGATCTCATAAACATGATACATGCTATTTCTGATATTCTATCAGAATTAGAAGAATGTAATTCAGTTGATCAGCTTTTATTGAAGGAAGCTCAGGCTAAGAAAAACTATTATGCAGGCATCGATAAGATACTAGAAAATACAAACTATCATTTCGTCAAAAGAAGTATTCAGCCTCCAGGTAATGAAGTCAATGCGTTGATGAGTTATGGCTATGCATTACTTTATGCAAACTTTCTTGCGGAGATAGATAAAAGCCCGCTTATGGCTAATATCAGCTATGTACATAGCATTGCGAAGACCACAGATTCCCTTCAGTACGACCTGGCTGATATTCTTAAACCAGTTATTGTAGATAGAATGGTTCTAAGAATGATTCGTAAGAATCAGCTCAAGAATTCTTATTTTAATAAAACAAATAATAGTTGTTATTTGAGTAAGGAAGGAGTGGCTTTCTATTTGTCAGAATACGAAAATCAATTAGCTCACTCCATATATATTGATAACCGATATTATTCATATAAAAATATCATTACAAAAGAAGTCTACAACTTATATAACTATATAACTGGAAAGAAAAAACTCTATAAGCCATATAGAATGGAGTGGTAAGCATGTATGTCATCTGTGTCTATGATGTAAATGAAAAGAGATGTTCTAAGGTCATGAAAGTACTAAGGAAATATCTCTTTCATATACAAAATTCAGTCTTTGAAGGTGAATTCACCCCGGCAAAGTATAAAATTCTTCAAAAAGAATTGAATCAAATAACTGCTGATGAAGATCAAATCATATTTTATTATTCTTATTCCAACAAGAGTATAAACAAGATCGTCAACGGAAAAAAGGGCGTTCAGCATGAAAATATTATCATATAGTTCGACTGACACCCTTATTTCCCTGATGTTTTGTATATATTCTAGTCTCATAATAATGCTTAGTCGAAAGTTTTAATTAAAAATGAACATCTAAGTGCTCCTATTATATCAATAAAACAAATTCTTGATATTATTTCTTAGGTATTATAGAATAATTAATTGTTAGATATCGTTCTTATAAAGGATTAACGCTTTTTCCTCCTTGGGATCTCTCCCTCTCTACACCTATAGTTAGATATCGTTCTTATAAAGGATTAACGCTCATTGCAGTCGGTATTAACAAAAATTTATCATCTGCGCCGAGTTAGATATCGTTCTTATAAAGGATTAACGCAATTCCCCATCTTCTAAGCGTCTATAAATATCTAATATATCTGTTAGATATCGTTCTTATAAAGGATTAACGCGTGATAGCGTCACACATTAAGCGTACATTAACAGTTAGATATCGTTCTTATAAAGGATTAACGCTTGCTCGATAATGATTTTCCCGTTTTCTGCCTTCACTGTGATTGTTAGATATCGTTCTTATAAAGGATTAACGCCCAGCGAAAAGGCAACATTGTATTCTCCATCGCTCTCCAGTTAGATAACGTTCTTATAAAGGATTAACGCAAACCTGTTTCTTTAACAATGTCTTTAGCTTTCATAGATTGTTAGATATCGTTCTTATAAAGGATTAACGCATTAAAGAAAATATTTCATCATCATCAATCTTATAGTTAGATATCGTTCTTATAAAGGATTAACGCATGCTAGTACTGTTCATACGCTCAAAGTCAACAATTTTAGTTAGATATCGTTCTTATAAAGGATCAACGCACAATTCTGTAATATTTATCTTTACAATCTTCTTTTATGTTAGATATCGCTCTTATAAAGAATTAATGCTAGCTGATAATATAATAAGCTTTCTCATTTTATTAAAAAGTTTACAGATATTCAGATACCATGCATATATCTAAAAAAGCTATTTATGATCAGCTCGTATCTGCTTATGGCGAACAATTCGAACCAGCTGAAGCCCCCACCAATATGCAGTAAATCATTTAACTGAATAAGCGACAAAAGTACTTGTTTGTATAACAGGTGCTTTTTTCCTTACTATGGAAATAAATATAAAGATGACTTGAACACTTAAATACTTGAAAAGTGCTCTAAAGTCCTTTGTTTATAGGATTTTAGGGCACTTTCTTTCTGCTTAGAATGTGGTGATTTTTGTTTTACCTTTATTTTCTTATGATACTTTTTCAGCTTCTTCTCCAGAATCCTGTAGACCAGAAGGACGGTATAGTAGATTATGTGCTCTTTTATATAGTGGTAGACATATTGCAGGAAGAAATAGCCGATGTTCTTGACTGATGACTTAGGAACGTTTTCCTTTCAAAGTTTATTTCATGGCTGAAGGTGTTGGTGGATTTTTCTCCTTTCAGTTTCTAGCGGTTTAGACTTGCTTATATAGTAGATTAGTTTCATTAGTTCATTAAAGCACGCTTTCAAATTCAGGAAGATTGTAGCTGAAATGACATTAACTTTTCAGCTCAGGTTGATATCTATCAAGAAATTATTTGATTGACTATATTTTTTATGTAACCGGTTTAAAGTGTAATATATAAGTAACAATAATGTTATGATCATGGGAAATGGGGAAAAGTTATGGAATTTTAAGTTTATGGTCAAACCATTCACTACATTGATGGCATCATTGATTATGCAAAGTATTTCAGTGAATTCGAAGCAAAGAAACATAACGCGTTAAATCACTTCATGAGTAGAATGAGTAATAATAGCATAACAGTCAATCAAGTAAGAGACTATCTTGAAGATGATATAAAGAAGGTGGTAGGTGAACTCACTAGCAAGGGCATCTATGACTGCACTTATGGTGATCTTGAAAATGACAATGATGCATTTCAGAGACTTGATCAAGCACAGAAGCATCTCAATAGTTACGTCAATACAGTAGAACAATATGCGGAAAGCCAAAAAGCTGAACTATATGACGCTGCTGCAAATGACGCAGTAGCAAGCGTTCAGGGAGGACCATCTTTTGGCATATTTACGAGCAGCTTTCCAGCTGCACTGGCTTATTCTGTTGCTGGTTCAATGGATGCTGATCGTCAGCTCAATAAGGCGAAGAGGAAGTTTCAAGAAAGCGTGAACAATATTAACTTTGAGACCGATAGGCACCAAGAGAAGCCTTATTTCAAAATTTAAATCTAATGTATTAAACAAGGACCTTCTCACAATCATTCTTGATTTCTACAAGATCCTTTTTACAACATATATCTTTATACTTGAAGAAAACAATAAATTAGAACCTGTAATTCAGTCCTTAAGTGAAAAGCGAGCATATGAAATGCTTGAAAGCATAGATTATGTAGAAGACAAGAAGAAATTAATTATTAAATCATTAGAACTATATCCATTTGAATATTATCTCTATTACAAAGCATTTCAGCTTGGTTTATACAATGAGGATCTTACAAATATCTTGAAGACACTAGATGTACAAACAGCTATTAATGAAAACTTCAAGGATTCAAGATTTTTTCAAGAACCAACGACATATTATAGTAAAAAATATGACGAACTAAGCCAAAAACAAAACACATTCATTTCATTAGTAAGTGGTGTCAATCAGGACTCTATCTTGAAAGATGAACTGTCTTATTATGCAAATGATCTTATCTATAAGTATAAGAATGTCCTAAATGATATTAATAAATTAGTCGATGAAGATGTCTTTTCTAAAAACAAAAATATCAATCAAGTCGAAGATAAAAATAATCAATTATATCGAGATGAGATCATTCATCTTGATGAAAAGAATGATGGTGACTTGCTGAAAGAACAATATGGTATCGATATCTACCCAAGTATCTTCAATGAAAAAGATGCCTTTGTGATAACCAACCGTGAAGAAGCTCTATCATATATGAGAAGTATGCTTGATGTGAGAATTTTAAAGTATAAGCTAAAGGAATAAGAAGTAGAGAAAGAGAAAAATGAGCGCAGGAAGGAAAGAAAAATTAGATAAAAAGCTGCCGGCAGTATTAAAAGGCCATCGCTCTAATAGTAATTCTAATAAAAAACATACGATTATAATAATAGTGCTCATAATAATAGTTATTCTTGTTATCAACGCTATTGTAGCTCAAGTTAATAGCAATGAAGATGCTCAGAGTAATACAGATAGTAAAGAAATCTATAACAATGGAAACGAGAATACTTATAATTATGGAAATGAAGGGAATTCTAGCAACGAAGATACTAATACTTATGTAGATAGAGGGAATTATAGCAATGAAGATACTTATAATGATGTAGATGAAGATAATTATAGCAATGAAGATGAGGATGGTTATGATGAGGATGCTTATTACGATATAGAAGAAGATGATAATGTTGAAGTAGATGAGTAATAAAAAACTAGGATAGAGCTGGATTTGATCATCCCTCTCTAAATGCTTTTTCGATTGCAGACCCAGTATACAGTTGATCATTTAACTGAATAAGCGACAAAAGTACTTGTTTGTATAGCAGGTGCTTTTTCTTTGATTAGAAAATAAGTATGATAGTTATAGATAAAGGGTAAAGGATGTGAGCATATGAATGTTATTGAAATCAAGCATCTTACAAGAGACTATGGGCATGGTAAAGGTGTCTTTGATATCTCGTTTGATGTGAATGGAGGAGAAGTGTTTGGCTTTCTAGGCCCAAATGGTGCAGGTAAGACAACGACAATAAGGCATTTAGTAGGCTTCATTAAGAATCAGTCAGGCACTTGTACGATTAATGGTCATGATTGCTGGAAAGAGAGTGCTTATATT